>OBEQ010543224.1_pt1 | contig 13150 bp, 8 predicted proteins | sample 1670901 | NCBI WGS metagenome assembly OBEQ01 (sample SAMEA104232315, study PRJEB22302) | groundwater metagenome | biome: forest; feature: aquifer; material: groundwater | place: USA | collected 2011-08-07 | depth 5.4 m
ACGGTGTAGCCGGAGAGCTTGGCGCCATGGCTGTCGTACAGCCCGGCCTCCAGGGTGGTGCCGCTGCCGGTCTGCCAAGTGGCGGCGAAGCCGCTGTCGGCCAGCGCCGTCAGCGACAGGGTGGAGGCGGAAGAGGCGTTGGTCGCCAGAGCGATATCGCTGCCCTGGGTCGTGCCGGAGGCGTCATAGATCCGCGCCGAGATCTGGCCCGACCCAGTCTGCCAACCGACGGCAAAGCCACCATCAGCCAGCGCCACCACCTCCGCCGAGTACTGTGTCCCCGAAGTATAGGCGTTGATGCGGAACTCGCTGCCGATCCTGCTGCCATCGGCGGCAAAGAGCTGGCCGTAGACGTCGGTGCCGCTCAGCCATACCGCCACCGTGCTGCCATTGGCCAGCACCGCGACCTGGGGATTGGTCTGGTCGCCGGAAACTGTCGTATTGACCCGAACCTCACTGCCGGCCACAAGGGACGCCAACGGCCCGCCGTAGCTGGGCATACGGCCAACCGAAGCAGTGCTGGCAACGCTATGGGTGCCGTCGGAAACCGCATAACTCAGCGTGATTTCCGGGGTGCCGTCGGTCACCAGCGTCCAGGTGCCGTCGCCGTTGTCAGTCAGGGTTCCAGAGCTGGCGGTCAGGCCGGTCACCGTCAGGACATCGTTATCGGCATCGGTCGCGTTGGCCAGCAGGTCGGTGGCGCTGAAGGTTATCGGATCGCTGCCGGCACGCAGAATACGCACATGCCCCACCACGTTGGGCGCATCGTCCGTCGGGGTGACGGTGATCATGGAGGAGGCGGATACCGTGTCGGTGTGGTCGCTGACGCTGTAAGTCAGCTCGGCGGTGCCGTTCCAATCGGCATCGGGGGTGAAGGTCCAGATGCCGCCGCCGTTGTTGTTGGTGAGGGTGCCGTGGCTGGCGTCAAGGTCGCCGATGACAAGGAAATCGCCGTCGGCGTCGGTCACCGCAGCCCGCAGGTCGGCCTCGACGATGGTCAGTCTTCCGTCCTCTTCCACCGTGAAGTCGAGCGTCGCGCCCAGCACCGGCAGATCGTTGACCGGGATTACGCCGACGGTCACCAGCGCATCGTCCGTGCCGCCGTTGCCGTCGCTGACGGTGTACTCGAAAGTGGTGATGCCATTGAAATCCTGGGCGCCGAGGAAGTCGACATCCCCCTCGGCCGTCAGGCTGGCCGTGCTGTCCACCGCGTTCTGCACCGACACGATGGTCAGCGGATCGCCCTGGGGATCGATATCATTGAGCAGCAGCAGTGAGCCGGGGATGACAACCGGGGTGTCCTCGTAGATGCGGAACGCCGACGGCCGAAGATTTTCATCCAATTCGACGATGAAGTCGCCGAATTGCAGTTCCTCAACATCGGTCACCGTATCCGAGCCCCCGGATGAACCGGTGATGATGAGACCGCCGTCGCTGATGGTGAAGGTGTAACCTGACACGCTGCCGCCGTAGCTGACGGTGTCACTGCCGCTGCCGCCGTCGATGGTGTTGCTGCCGTCGCCGCCACTCAGGACATCGTCGCCGTCACCGCCGGACAGCAGGTCGTTGCCGCTGCCGCCGATAAGCGTGTCGCCGCCGTTGCCGCCGTACTCGGTGACCGGGCCGGTGGCGGTTCCGCCGTCGAAGCTGTCATTGCCGCCGCCGCCGATGACCGTCTCGATACTGCTGCCACCCAGATCCACGGTGACGCTGCCATTATCGACGACCACGACAGTGTCATCGCCTGTGCCGCCGCTGATCGTGTCGCCGCCGTCGATGAGCAGGACGTCATTGCCGTCGCCACCGGACAGGACGTCATTGCCAAGGCCGCCGGCGATGGTTTCGTTGGCCGGCCCGCCGGTCAGGGTGTCCCAGTTCCAACCACCCAACAGAAAGTCATCGCCGGCAATCGGATTGGCGTTGTCAGTCGACAGCACCTCGACCGAGACCTGCGCTGCCGCCTCGGCACCGCTGCCGTCGCGGATGGTATAGCTGAAGGTGGCGGTACCCGAGAAACCGGCTTCGGGCGTGAACAGGACATTGCCATCGCCATCCAGCGTCACCGTTCCGTGAACGGCGCCGTCGACGGCGACGAGCGTCACGCCGTCGTCATCCCAGTCATTGCTCAGAAGATCGGCTGCGGGAATAGTGATTGCCGCGTCGGTCACTGTCACGGCTGTATCGGCCACGGCCACCGGCGCATCGTTGACAACGGATACCGTCACGGTGCCCGAAGCGGTTGCGGTCGCGGAAGCGTCGCTGACCTTCCAGGTCAAGGAGGCGGTACCGCTCCATTCCGCGTCCGGCACGAATGTCCAACTGCCGTCGGCGTTGGCGGTCAGGGTTCCCTGGTCGGCAGCCAGATCACTCACCGTCAAGGTATCCCCGTCGACATCGCTGGCGCGGGCCCGAAGCTCGGCCTCGGTAATGCGCAAGGATCCATTCTCGACCATCGTCAGCGAGATCGCTCCCGAAACCACCGGCGCGTCGTTGACCGGGGTGACGGTGATGCTGCCGACTGCCGCGATGGAAGCGGTGTCGTCGCTCACCGTGTAGGACAGTGCGACGCTGCCGCTCCAGTCGGCCGGCGGCGTGTAGCTCCAGGTGCCGTCGCCGTTGTCGGTCAGGCTGCCCTGATCGACCGTCAGCCCCCCCACCGTCACGCCATCACTCGTTCCGGCCAGCAGATCGGCGGCGGTGATGGTCAGGACGGTGTCCTCGGCGGAGGTCAGGGCGGCCGGTGTCACGACCATCGGCGCGGGGGTGACGGTGATGCTGCCGACCGCCGCGGTGGCGGCGCCGGCGGTGTCGCTCACCGTGTAGGACAGGGCGACGCTGCCGCTCCAGTCGGCCGGCGGCGTATAGCTCCAGGTGCCGTCGGCGTTGTCGGTCAGGCTGCCCTGGTCGACCGCCAGATCACTCACCGTCAAGATCTCGCCGTCGGCATCGCTCGCTCCGGCCCGCAGGTCGGCGGCGGTGATGGTCAGAACGGTGTCCTCGGCAGAGGTCAGGGCGGCCGGGGTCACGATCACCGGCGCGTCATTGACCGGGGTGACGGTGATGCTGCCAACCGCCGCGGTGGAAGCGGCGTCGTCGCTCACCGTGTAGGACAGGGCGACGCTGCCGCTCCAGTCGGCCGGCGGCGTGTAGCTCCAGGTGTCGTCGCCATTGTCGGTCAGGCTGCCCTGGTCGACCATCAGCCCCCCCACCGTCACGCCATCAATCCTTCCAGCCAGCAGATCGGCGGCGGTGATGGTCAGGATGGTATCCTCGGCGGCGGTCAGGGCGTCCGGAGTCACGACTACCGGTGCGACCGGGGTGACGGTGATGCTGCCAACCGCCGCGGCGGCGGCACCAGCAGCATCACTCACCATGTAGGACAGGGCGACGGTTCCGCTCCAGTTGGCCGGCGGCGTGTAGCTCCAGGTGCCGTCGCCGTTGTCGGTCAGGCTGACCTGATCGACCCTCAGATCACTCACCGTCAAGATCTCGCCGTCGACATCGCTCGCTCCGGCCCGCAGGTCGGCGGCGGTGATGGTCAGGACGGTGTCCTCGGCAGAGGTCAGGGCGGCCGGGGTCACGATTACCGGCGCGTCGTTGACCGGGGTGACGGTGATGCTGACCGTCGCGGTCGACACGCCACCCCGGCTATCCGAAATCTGATACTCGAAGGTGGCGGTGCCATGGACGTTGGCGTTGGGGGTGAACAGGACGTTCCCGCTGCTGTCGAGGCTCACCGTACCGTTGATCGCTTTGCCGACAGCGACCACGGTCAAGGTATCGCCATCCACGTCCTGGTCGTTGAGCACCAACTGGCTGGGGGTCAGGACGAGAATGCCGTCTTCCGATATGGTCGCCGTATCATTGGTGGCCCAGGGTGCGTTGTTGGTGCCATCCAGATAGATGGTGACGTCAGCGAACTGGACCGCCGTGAACCCGGACAGCGTATCGGTCCCTTCCGCGCCACTGACAGAAGCGGTCGCGCTGTTTCCAGAGACAAGGTAGCTGCTGTAATTGCCGGAATAGACAGCGATATCGCGCCCACCGCCACCGGTCAGGCGGTCGTCGCCAAGCCCGCCGGCGATGCTGTCATCACCGGCTGAGCCCGTCACCGTGTCGTTGCCCGAGCCGGCGTCGATCAATTCGATACCGGCCAGAGTGATACCGGACAGATCGAGCTTGTCGGCCCCGCCGCCGCCCTGGAGGACGTCGTGACCCGCCCCGCCATTGATCTCTTCGATCTGCTTCAGGCTGGCGACGCCAATGGTGTCGTTACCCATCGAGCCAACAACAATGTCATAGCCGCCACCGCCGGTGAAACTGTCGAAGCCGCTGCCAGACCCGATCACGACGAAGACGTCATCATCGTTGCCGCCCGAGAGGTCGTCGTTGCCGAGACCGCCGACCAACGTATCTGCACCGTTCTTGCCGTCCACGCTGTCGTCGCCGGCCAACCCGAACAGCACATTGTCGGAATTATCACCCTTCACCTTGTCTGCCGCTGTCGTCCCCACCTCTGCGGCGGCGGGCAACACGGCGTTCAAGGTCGCGGTTGCGGTCGCAGTGCCGCCATATCCATCGTCGATGGTGTAATCAAAGGAAACATTGCCGCTGGAACCGTCGCTCTGCACGCTGACGGTTCCGTTGGCATTGAGGACCGCCACGCCGTTGACCACGTTACCGATCGAGACGATGGTCAGGTTGTCGCCGTCAGGGTCGCTGTCATTGAAGAGAAGATCGGCGCCGGAAAGAGTGCGCGTGACCAACGCCTCGATGGTGCCCAGATCATCGGCCGTCGCAATCGGCGAGGTGTTATTCGTTTCCATTCTTCCCCCAGGACGGCAAGTGACGTGGCATTAAATATTCAAACGAGTTGGCGTACTGCGCGCGTTCTCCGGCATGCCGAAGTCAATCTGTCCTGCCATATTCATGGCGGAGTTGATATGCATCGGCAGCGCTCCGATGACCAGGCGCCAGCATCGCCAGACCAAACAATTTTAAATTATTTGCCGGCTGAATCGTGACCGGATAAGTCCTGACATACTGTCGTACACCCTGAATGCGGGTGCATCCTGCCGACGGCCGTGGGGGGAATCAAGTTTTTTTTGATTGTGAGATAAAATGGTGCTCCCGTGACGGGCGCCCCCTTCGAGCTTGGCTGACCTTGAAGATGATCGACTCGGCGGAATCAATCCTGTGCGATAGGATCAGCATGGGCCTGAAGGCCCAACCGTGCGGAAATGTACGGTAAGGGCTTCGCATTTTGACCAGCATTCCCGTTTTGACTGCCAAGGCGACATGGCTTATCTCGCTCTGGCTGCTTCAACCGGAAAGATTGCGGGAAATCATGGCGGGCAAGTGGAATTTCCGGTATTGTCAGCCGGGAAAGCACCGTCTTTCCCGCATTATTGCGGGCCTTATCCGGGGGGATGAGATTGCGGGAAATACCGACGCCGCCGGCCAAGCCCGCCCCCACCTCGGCCCGACCCGATTTGGCTGATTGCCTTCCGTGCCGCCCTCGTCCACGCCGATCTCGCCGCCGCCACCATCCATGGTTATCTCAAGGATGTTCGCCTGTTCCTGCGCTGGCACGCCAGCGATCCTGCCGCCGACTTTCCGAAGCTGAGGGAACTCGACCTCATCGCCTATCGCCGGCATTTGACCGCCGAGCGCGGCTTGCGTCCCGCTACCGTGAACCGCCGACTGGAGGCGCTCCGCCGCCTGTGCCGCTGGGCCCAGGCCGAGGGACGACTGCCGGCCGACGTCGCCGGCGCCGTCCGGCCGGTGCGCACCGAACGCAACCGCCAGCCGGCCGGCCTGAGCACCGCCGAGGTCCATGCCCTGCTGCGGGTCGCCGGCGGCTCCGGCCATGGCCACGCCCGGCGCGACTACGCCCTGGTCCAGCTGCTGGTGCAGACCGGCCTGCGGGTCGGCGAAGTCGCGGCGCTTCGCCTCGCCGACGTCGAATTGCGCGAGCGGACCGGCCAGGTGCGGGTGCGCGACGGCAAGGGCGGCAAGGCCCGCGATGTCCCTCTCAATGCCTCGGCCCGCCGTGCCCTGCGGCTGTATCTGGAGCTGCGCCCCGGCGCCCCGGCCGACATGCCGCTGTTCCTTAGCAGCCGCAATGCCCCCCTGCCGGTTCGTTCGATCCAGGCCATCCTCGGCCGTCTCGCCCGGCGCGCCCACCTCGACCGCCTGCCGGTGTCGCCCCACACGCTGCGCCATACCTTTGCCCTCAATTTCCTGCGGGCCAATCCCGGCAAGCTGGTCGAATTGGCCAATCTGCTCGGCCATGACTCGCTCGACACCACCGCCGTCTATACCCGACCCTCGCGGGACGACCTCGCTGCCGACCTGGAGCGCTCGCCCCTCAATGCCGACCGATGACCTCATCCCATCCGCAGCGCGGGGACGCCGCCTCACCCTGCCGGCCGAACCGAGCGAGGACGACCTGGCCCGCCAGTGGAGCCTGACAGCGACCGATCTTGCCGAGATTGCCCGCTGTCGCGGTGACGATCACCGACGGCGCTTCGCCCTTCATCTGTGCATGCTGCGCGCCCATGGCCGCTTCCTCGACGATTACCGGCACGCCCCGCTGCGGATCGTCAACCATCTCTCGCGCCAGCTCGGCCTGGCGCCGGTGCTGTTCCTCGACCGGCCCGGTCGGGGGCCGACCGAGCGGGAGCAGGCGCTCCACATCCGCCGCTATCTCGGCCTCAATGCCTTCGACGCTCGGGCCGAGCTCGACCTGCGCGGCTGGCTGCGCCAAGGGGCTCTCGAAGGGCGCAGCACGGCCGAGTTGCTGGCCCGGGTGGAAGGTCGCCTGCGGGAGTGGCGGATCATCCTGCCGACACCGGGTACCCTTGACCGGATCGTCACCTCCGAGGTCGCCCGCGCCACTGCCGCCCTGTTCGACACCGTCGTCGCCCAACTCCCCGATCGTCTTCGCACCGCCATCGACATCCTCCTCGAGGTGCCCGAAGGGGACGCTCCAGTCTGTTCCGGCTCAAGGATCATCCCAGGAACGCGACGGCCACCGCCATCAAGGGCGACATCGTGCGTCTCGGCCTGATCGAGGAGTTGCTGGGAGACGGCGTCGATCTCGCCGGAATCGATCCCACGGTCGTCCGCCAGCTCGGCCAGCTCGGACGCCGCTACGATGCCGGCGACCTTCGCCGCTTTGCCAAGCCCAAACGCGACGCGCTGGTCACCTGCACCCTGATCGAAGGTCGCCGGACCCTGCTCGACCGGATCGTCGAGATGCACGCCCAGTTCCTCACCGGCATGAACCGGCGCGCCAAGAATACGGTCAAGGCCCACGAGGGGCCGCTGCGCCGCCGCGCCCGGGCCGGGATGGACCGCGTGCTTGGCGGCATCGACGCGCTGGTCGGGGCCGACGGTGGCCAGACCGTTGCAGCCTTCCGCGACCAGGTCGATGCCCCCGCCCTGGTCGACGCCGCCGCCGCCTGCCGCGCCTTCGCCAGGCTGGAGGAGCGCGGACATCTCGATGCCATGCTGGCGCGTTGGGGCCTCTTGCGCCAATACTTTCCGGCCTTCATCGCCCTGCCGTTCCAGGCGGCGGTCGGCAGTGAACGGTTGCTGGAGGTGATCGGCATCCTGCGGTCCATTGAGGCCGGCACGCGCGCGGGCATCGAGCCGGAGGACCCTTGCGACTTTGTTCCCGCCGCTTGGCGCCCCTTCCTGATCGAGAACGGCAAGATCAACCGGCGGCTCTGGGAAATCGGCCTGGCGCTGGCCATCCGCGACGCTCTGCGCGCCGGCTCCCTGTTCCTGAGCGAAAGCCGCGAACACGTCTCGTGCTGGAATCTGATCTACGATGACCGGCGGTGGCAGGAGTGCTGGGGCGAAGCGTACCGGCGGCTCGATCTGCCGGCCACGCCGCAGCCCTTTCTCGCCACACTCACCACCGCGCTCGACCACGCGGCCCGCGCCGCTGTCGCCGGCCTGCCGCACAATCCCTTCGCCACCATCCGCGATGGCAAGTTGAGACTCAAAAAGCCCGATGCCCTGCCGATTTCACCCCAGCTACAGGCGCTACGGGAAACCGTGAAGGCCAGTTTGTCGCGGGTGCGCATCGAAGATCTGCTGGAACAGGTCGATGACTGGTGCGGCTTCACCCGCGCCTTCCTGCCTCTGAGCGGCTATGAACCGCGCGGCGGCGATCCGCACCGTCCCCTGCTCGCCACCCTGATTGCCCACGGCACCAATCTCGGCCTCGCCACCATGGCCCAGAGCGTCGATGCCGTCACCGCCGAGCGGCTGCAAGACACCAGCCGCTGGTTCTGCGCGAGGAAACGCTCAAGGCGGCCAACGCCATCCTGGTCGACTACCATCACGCCATGCCGCTGAGCCGGGTGTGGGGGGACGGCCGCCGCTCTTCGTCCGATGGCCAGCGCTTCGCCGTCGAACGCGACAGCTTGCTCGGCGCCTTCCACCCCCGCTACTTCGGCCATTATGACAGGGCGCTGACCCTCTATACGCATACCGCCGATCAGAGCAGCGTCTATGCCACCCAGGCCATTTCCTGCGCGCCGCGCGAAGCCGGCTGGGTTCTGGGCGGCATCCTGGAAAACGACACCATCCTGGAAATCCGGGAACACACCACCGACACCGGGGGCTTCACCGAAAAGCTCTGGGGCCTCTGCACGCTGCTCGGGATCAACTTCATGCCCCGGCTCAAGGATCTGCCCGACCAGATCCTCTACCGCGTCGATCGGGACGCCGATTACGGACCGGGCGATCCCCTGCTCCGCAGCGTCGTCGACACCGCCATCATCCACGAACAATGGGATCAACTCGTCCGCATCGCCGCTTCGCTCAAGGATCGCCTCACCCCGGCCCACGTCGTCATGCAGCGCCTGAACAACGCGGGCTCGTCCGATCGTATCGCCAAGGCCCTGACCGCCCTGGGGCGCCTGGCCAAGACCACCCACATCCTCCGATACGTCCATGAGGAACCGCTCCGCAGGGCGATCCAACTCCAGCTCAATCGGGGCGAGTTTCGGCACATCCTCGCCAAATGGCTGTTCTTCGCCAACCACGGCACCTTCCGCACCGGCATACCGCCCTTAACATTGCGGGAAATACGCTACCGTACATTTCCACACACTTGGGCCTTCCGGCCCAGGATGCGCATCGTCTCGGCCAACTCGGTGGCCGGCGCGAAGCCGAGTTCGGCGCGCGCCTTGGCGATGTCCATCAGGCGCACCGGCCCCGCCTCGAGACGGGGATGGGCGCAGTGCGACGGCTGCCGACGAAGCCGCAGCCGGTGACCAGGCAGCGGCGGTCGCGGTAGAACCCGCTCAAGCCGCCGGCTGCTCCATCAGTTGTCGCACCGCGGCGCGGATGCCGGCAGCATCCAGGCCGATCTGGCGACGGATGTCGGCCAGCGTGCCGTAGCTGTCCATGAAGCGATCGGGCATGCCGTGATGGGCGGTCCACAGCCCGGGCACCTCGTTGATCGCCTCGCGCAGGCCGAAGGCGTCGTGCACCACCAGGATGCGGGTGTGGCGGAAACGTTCGACGAGCGGCCGGTCGATCGGCTTCAGGGTGTGGAAGGACACCAGATTGACGTCGAGGTCGGCGACCGCCTCGACGACGTTGGGCAGCAAGGGCCCGGCCGTCATCACCGTCACCGCCGCGCCGACATCCTTCAGCACCGTGCCCTTGCCGAAGGCGGTCTCGGTCTTGATGGCATGGGGATGGTCGGACAGGCGGAAATAGGTCGGCTTGCCGTTGTTGTATTGGCTGCGCAGCATCGTCTCGAGCTCGTTCTCGGAGCCCGGCTGGATGACCTCCATCTCGGGCAGCAGGCGCAGGGTGGCCAGGTCGATATAGGTGTGGTGGGTGGCGCCATCCCAGGCATAGTCGAACGACGCGCCGCAGCTCACGATGTTGCCGCCAAAGCGGTTGTAGCACAGGTTGAGCTTGATCTGCTCGACGCTGCGGTCGGTCAGGAACGGCGCGATGGTGTGCACGAAGGGATGAAAGCCGGTCGCCGCCAGGCCCGCGGTGACGCTGATCAGCGTGTTCTCGCAGATGCCCATGTTGTAGAAGCGGCCCGGGAAGTCATCCTTGAACTTCATGAACTGATAGACGCTGACGTCACCCAGCAGCACGACCACCTTGTCGTCGTGCTTGGCCAGATCTGTGACGACGTTCTTAAAGCGGCCACGCATCGAGTTCCTCCGTCAGCTTCGCGAGCGTCGCCGCATCCGGCGACCGGCGATGCCATTCGTACATATTGTCGACCAGGGTGCGGCAGCCCCAGCCCTTCTGGGTGCGCGCGACGACAGCGTTGACCTTGCCGGGGCGGCGCTGAAAGGCGCCCGCCAGGGCGTCGAGATCGTGGCCCTCGACGGTCACGGTATCGCAGCCAAAGGCGGTCAGGCGCTCGGCCGGGTTGGGTATCGGCAGGCAGCGGCCCTGCGACTGGTTGTCGTCGTAGATAACAGTCAGGTTGTCGAGGCCCTGATGGGTGGCGACCATGATCGCCTCCCACACCGAGCCTTCGTTCGACTCGCCGTCGCCGACCAGGGTGAAGACGCGCCGGCCGGTGCCGGCGATCTTCAGGCCAAGCGCCAAGCCGGCGGCGACGCCGATGCCGTGGCCGAGTGAGCCCGTTGAAACCTCGACGCCGGGCACCTTGGTACGATCGGCATGGCAGCCGAAAGTTGCCCCGAAGCTACCGAAGCTGCGCACGTCCTTGGCCGGGAAATAGCCGAACTCAGCGAGCACGCTGTAATAGGCGAGAGCAGCGTGGCCCTTCGACAGGACGAACAGGTCGCGCTCCTGCCACGCCGGGTCAGCCGGGTCGTGGCGCATCGTGCGATAGGCCGCGAGCAGCGCTTCGACGATCGAGAAGCAGGTGGGGATGTGGCCGTGGCCGCTGGCGTACGAGACGTCCAGGATGTGGCGGCGGATCCGCTTGGCTACGTCGTTCATGGCGTTCTCACAGCACCGCGTAGGAGACCCGGGCGGTGGTCGACAGCCGCTCGACGCGCAGTTCGTTGAGATTGAACACCTCGCGCACCGCCACCGTCTCGCCGGGGAAGATGTCATCGCAGAATTCGTCGAACACCAGCACGGTACCCTTCATGAAATGCGGCTTCAGCGCTTCCAGCGCCGCCTTGGTCGGCTTGTAGATGTCGAAATCGAAGATTGCCAGCGACACCACGGTCTCGGGATGGCGCTCGAGATAGTCGGGGATGGTCTGGGTGGCGTCGCCCTTGATCAGTTCGAATTTCTTCAAGTGCGGAATCGGGTTCAGCGCGTCCTGGCAGGCCAGGATGGTGGCCAGCGTGTCCTCGTAGTTGTCGGATACCGAGAACGAGCCATCAGTACACTTGCAGTTGCCGCCGTCCTTGTCGCTCATGCCGAGGAAGCCGCTGAAGGTGTCGAAGCCGATGATCTTGCGGTGACGGTTGAACGGTTCGTAGATGCCGCGCAGTGCCGACAGCACCGACAGGGTCTGGCCCCAGCGCACGCCGCACTCGACGATGACGCCGTGGGTATTGACGATCTTCTTGTAGATCTCGTTGAAGAACAGCACCCGCGACAGCGCCTTCGAGGACAGAAACAGACCCAGATTGGCCAGCAGCTCGTCGTCTGGCAGGGGGGTTTCCTTGAGCAGACGGGTGAACTGCCTGTTGATGTCCTTTTCGCTCTGCGAGGACAGGACGATCGCGTCGTGCTTTTCGGTCTTCATCGGGTCCATGTGTCCTTGTGCTGTTTCCACCATTCGACCGTCCGTCGGATGCCCTCCGCCGGCTCGATGTTCGGCGCCCAACCGAGCTCGCGGCGGGCCTTGCCGCAGTCCAACGCGCGGAACGGGATGGTCGTCGCTGCTTCGCCGACGCGGCGAATCTCCTTGGGCTGGTGCTCCGCCGCGGCGAACGCTAGCTGCATCACCTCGCCCACCGTGGTGCGTCGCTCCGAGCCGACATTGAAGGTGTCGAAGCGGATGCCGGTTGCCGCCAGCATACGCAGGATGGCGGCGGCGAAGTCGTCACAATAGATCACGTCGCGGGTGACGTCGGGGCTGCCCCACAGCTCGAACGGCTCCATGCGGTCCACCGCCTTGCGCACCAGCGCGGCGATGAAGTTGGAGTTGCGCGGGTCGAACTGCGCCCACGGGCCGTAGACGTTGGCGGCGCGGGCGATGAGCACCGCCATGCCGGTGCTGTCGTGCCAGAAGCGACATTGTTTCTCGATGTAGCGCTTAGCCCAGCCGACGCCGTAATAGGCGGCGTGCGGGTCGGCGTTCCAGTCCATCTGGTCCTCGCGGACGAAGCCGTCAAAGGGCTGGTAGACCGTCGCCGAACCGATATAAACGGTGCGCTGCACCCCGGCGGCCTGCACCGCCTCAAGCAGCAGGCTGTCCATTATGACATTGTCCGTGACCTGGCGCCACGGCTCGCGCTCAGCCTGCGCGGCGCCGCCGGTGGCAGCGGCGGCGAGCACTGCCAAGTCGCAGCCGGTGACGGCGCGCAGGCAGTCATGGCGGTCGGTCAGCTCGGCGGTGACGTAGGTGACGCGCGGATCGTCGACGAAGGCGCCGACGGCACTGCGCCTTGTGCCGACGACGCGGGCGTCGGGCGCCTGGGCCAGGAGGGCGCGCACGATCGCCGAGCCGACCAGCCCGCCGGCACCGGCGATGAACACGGTCTTGCCGGCCAGCGCGGCGGCACCGTCGGGCAGCGGGTGAGGGGCCAAAGTCGCATCCGTTGGTGGCCGTGCGGCAGGCGGTAAACTGTCTCCGCCGTCACTCGGTTCATATTACGAAAAACCGAACCTTAGTATCCCTTATCGGTCGAACCACGCAAGGGCGATGCAGGAGCGGGGCAATCGGGTGACGAAATGATGACGCAATCAGAATAGGCTCATGGTGGGTTTCAGGGTGATGACCTCATGAGGCGACCAGCGTAGCGACGAGGCTGCCGAGGAGTGCCTTGCCGCGGCACCTGGCGTTATGGATGAACTGAAAAAATCCGTAACTGCCCAGGTTGGTGGGCAGTCAGGCGATCGCCAGCTTGGCAATGAGGACGGCCGAGGGGGCCTTGAACGCGTCGAGGACGTTCCATCCCTGCTTTCGGGCGGTGTCGGCGGTACCGCGCAGGATGACGAAGAT
>OBEQ010651834.1_pt1 | contig 13150 bp, 9 predicted proteins | sample 1670901 | NCBI WGS metagenome assembly OBEQ01 (sample SAMEA104232315, study PRJEB22302) | groundwater metagenome | biome: forest; feature: aquifer; material: groundwater | place: USA | collected 2011-08-07 | depth 5.4 m
CTCCGGGCGCGTGGATGGGCAGCGACTGGCGCAGCGGGGCCACGCGGGCCAGGCCTCCGCGCCCGTCGTTGTCGGAAGGGCCGGCCTGGTAGACGTCGTTGAGCTGCAGGAACGTGAGGTGGATCGCGTCGCTCGGCGGGGTCGCCCCCCCGTCCGCGCGAAGATCCAGAAGAGCGTCGGCAGACCGGCCGACATCTACTCACTGGGAGCGACGCTCTATTATTTGATCAGCGGCGCGTACGCCAACCCGAAAACGCTCTACGACGCGTTTCACAAGTTCATCGAGTACGAGCGCGCCGACGAGAACAACACCATCGAAGCGTACATGCTGCACGAGTACTCGGTCATCAACTCCCTGCGCGCGCCGAAGCAGAACGAGATGGGCGTCGAGGTTGCGCCAGCGGACCGCTTTTTTTCGTACAAGCACTATCTCGATGGCAACGGCGAGCTCATCGACCCTCACGTGATGAAGATCATTGCAAAGTGCATGATTCGAAACAAACCCGACAGCTATTGCGCAGCGCACGATCTCGAAACGCGAGGGATCAGCGAGCTCGTTCAAGACCTCATCGATCTCTACGCCGTATACGGTATCCACCCGGCGGCGCGGCCGACCAACCTGGCACGGCGCGGACACACGACCGCCGGAGGGGGCGCGCTCGTGCGTGTGGGCAATCGGCTGCGTTGGATGTGGACGTCCTTGGCAGCGCTGTTTCGGACCAACAAGTAGCGAGCGACCAGCGTGTGCCCGGATACGCCCGACGGTAGCGACGGCGGAGAGCTCGCAGGCCCCACTGCGCTCGCGCGGCCCACGCGCATCACGCCCGACGGCGCCGTGATCACGGTCATCACAGGTGGCGAGAAAGGCGTGACGGCCAATGTACCCGGGAACGTCGGGGGTCGTTTGCGCATCGGAAAAGCGCCGGACAACGATCTGGTGCTCTCCGATCCGGCCGTCTCGCGCTACGCCGGGTGCTCCTGCGGAGTGCGCAACTCGAGACAACCGGCATATGCGGCGCTCACGGTGGCGGCGCTGATAGCTCTGGCCCGCCGCCGCCGAACGCGAGCTGAACGGTCCGAACGGGCATCGTACTAAAATGGGGCTTTTTCCACCGCAGCTCAGGCTCTCAAGGGTGACCTCGAGCGAACGAATGGCGACGGGTCGCGGGACGCATGGCCGCACAAGCATTAGGTTGACGAGACCAGGGCCAACCTTCGTCGCGCCCGATGCTTTCGCTCAACCTCGATTGCTCAACAGGAGATCTTGGGCATGCGTGTGCGCCTGTTCGCCGTATTGCAGAGCGCTGCACTTGTCCTAGCGCGCGACGCGGCCGCGGAAACGACCGAAGAAAAGCCAGCGGCGAAGCCACTGAGCGAGCTGACGATCGAGGAGCTTCTCGAGGTTCAGGTAACCACCATCGCCACGGCAACGCCAAAGCCCATCCGCGAGACGCCTTCCGTCGTCACCGTCATCACGGCTCAAGAAATCGAAGCCATGGGGGCCACGACCATCGAAGAGGCCCTTGCGTCCGTTCCCGGCCTCCATGTGTCTCTCTCTGCGCCCGGGTATCGGCCGAAATACATGTTTCGCGGTGTTTCCACGACGCTCAATCCGCAAGTTCTCATGATGCACAACGGCGTGCCGATCACGAGTCTGCTCCGTGGAGACCGCAGCCCGCCCGCGACCATCCCCGTAGAAATGGTGTCGCGCATCGAGGTGATCCGCGGCCCAGGCTCGGCCGTGTGGGGCGCCGACGCTCTCACCGGTGTCATCAATATCGTCACGAAGTCGGCGGAGGACCTCGACGGCTCGGTCGTGGGAGCTCGGGGCGGAAGCTTCACGACCGGATCCGGATGGGTCTTCCACGGAGATCGTCGCGGGGACTGGAAGGTCTTGCTAGGCGCGCAGGGCTTTACGACAGCAGGACACCGCCGAATCATCGAAGAAGACGCGCTGCGGGGCACCCCGTTCACGATGGCTCCGGGGCCCGTGAATCTTTCGAAAAACTTTGCCGCCTTTCTCCTCGACATGGAGAAGGGCCCATGGCGCCTGCGAGGTCACTATCAGGGCCAGTGGAACACGGGAACAGGACAGGCTGTGGCCAACGTGCTCGACCCGAGTGGACGGGGTTCCGGCTCGCGCACGTTGGTGGACCTGACGTTCGACAAGCCGGACCTGTTCAAGAACTGGGAGCTCGTTCCCCGGGCGGCCTACTTCCATGCGACTCAGGAGATCGACAGAAATCTCGTCCTCTTTCCCCCGGGAACGAATCTCGGCTCCGGAGCCTTCCCTCAAGGTGTCATCGGAAGCCCCGAGTATTGGGAGCGACGCATCCAGACCGATATCTCCGCACTCTACAAAGGATGGATCGGGCACCGGCTGCGGCTGGGGGCTGGATACGCCTTTTCCCAGATTTATCGAGTACAGGAGTCCAAAAACTTCAGTGCCACGTTCGCACCGCTGCCTGGCATCGTCGACGTGAGCGACACCGCCGATTCCTATCTGCCTGAAACCAATCGCCACAACGTCAGCGCACTGATTCAGGACGAATGGTCCTTCGTTCGCAACTGGGAGCTGCCCCTCGGCGCCCGCTACGATCACTACTCGGACTTCGGGGGAAGCTTCAACCCTCGCCAGGCTCTTCTCTGGAAGATCAGCCCCGCGCTGTTCACTCGCTTCTTTTATGGTCACGCGTTCAGAGCGCCTTCGCATGCGGAGCTCTACACCCGCAACAATCCCGCGCTTCTGGGCAACCCCAATTTGAAGCCCGAGCAAATCGATGTCTTCGAGGGTACGATCGACTACCAGCCCCGGCCGGAGCTGCACCTTGCGGTGACGGCATTCCATCACCGGTTGCGAGATTTGATCACGTTCGTTCGGGATCCAGGAGCTTCCTCGTCAACCGCACAGAACACCGCGGGATTGATTGCCAATGGGTTCGAGATCGAAGGCAAGTACCGACCGCTGTCGAAGCTCGGCCTGGTAGGAAACTACAGCTTTCAGAAGTCCGAGGACGCCGTGCTCAGGACGGAGGCCGGCAATGCTCCCCATCACAAGGTCTACTTTCGCATGGAGTGGACCTTCCTCGAAAACTGGCTCATCACTCCGCAGTTTCTCTTCATCGGGCCACGGGGTAGAGAACCCAACGATCCCCGTCCAGAGCTTCGTGGTTACGCCTCGTTCGACGTCGTTCTTCGAAAGAGGCGCCTGTTTGGATTCGATGTGGCTTGTTACGTCAAGAACATCCTTGACTACGACATCCGGGAACCAGGCCCAGCGCCGGCGCCCGGATCCACCAGGCCACCCATTCCCGGCGATCTCCCGCAGGCCGGGCGAAGCGTTTTCTTGGAAACCGTCTACCGATTTTGAGCGGACACTGCTCGAAATATGGCGTCATCGAGATACTCCAAAGCAATTTGCCACTACGATCACGGCGGACCCCTGAAGGAATGTCGCACTCTGCTTCAACTGGAGAGCACTTTCGCCGGTTTCGGGCTCTGCTCGGCAGGGTGCTCGCGGTCCTGGCAGGCTCTTCCATCGCACTGGCAAACCCTTCCGATCCGGCCCTCGAGCATCAGGTCAAGGCCGAGTGCATCGAACGCTTCACGCGCTTCGTCGATTGGCCGCCAGACCTGCTCCGCTCCAGCGACACCGCCTTCGTCGTCTGCACGCTAGGCGAAGGCCCGCTCGGAGCGCAGCTCGAGCGGGTGGTCGTGGCGCGCGGCAAGCTCAAGGACCATCCCGCCCGCACGCGACGTTTGGTTCGTAACGAAGCGGCCGACGGGTGCCACATTTTGTACATCTCGCCCACCGAGCGGGACTCGCTCGGAAAAGTCGTTGAGCAAACCCGCGGCAAACCAATCCTGTCCGTCAGCGATACACCGGGCTTCGCCCAGCAAGGGGTCATCATCAACCTATTCCTTGACGAGAGCTCTCGCGTAAGGTTCGAAATCAACAGCGAGGCCGCACGGGCGAGCGGCCTCAGGATCAGCGCGAAGCTCATGAGCCTGGCCCGGCTCGTGGGAACGAGGGGATAGGGCGCGCCATGCTCCGCTCAGCTTCGATCCGAGCCAAGCTCATCGCGATCGTCATGGCGACTTCCATCGTCTCCCTTCTCCTCACCGGCGTGAGCCTCGCCAGCTTCGAGTTCATCGACGACCGGAACACGATGAGCAAGGAGCTGGCTACCGTCGCGGACATCATCGGGGCGAACAGCACGGCGGCCCTGACCTTCGATGACCCGCGAACAGCCCACGAGATCCTTGCGGCCCTGGCTTCGCAACCCGACGTCGTCGCGGCTTGCCTCTATGACGCCGAGGGGCGCCTCTTCGCGGACTACCGGAGTGCAGATGCGCAGGCCGCGTGTCCAGAGGCGCCGGAGCCGGACGGCGCCGGTTTTCGAAACGACACCCTCGTCCGCTCCGGCGCCGTCATGCTCGATGGTCAGCGGATCGGAACGCTTCGCTTGGTGGCTACTCTCGGTGAGCTCCAAAAGCGGCTTCATCTTTATGGCGTCGTACTCGCGGCCATTGTCGCTGCCTCGGCCCTCGCCGCACTCCTCATCTCCGCTCACCTCCAGGGTCTCGTTTCGCGGCCGATTCTCGAACTTGCTGGGACCGCGAAGCGCGTCTCGGACCACCAGGACTACACATTGCGTGCGCCCAAGCACACCAACGACGAGATCGGAGTCGCCGTCTCTGCGTTCAACCAGATGCTCGAGCGCATTCAGGACGCCGATCGGGCGCTTCGAGAGGCCGGCGAGAAGAGCCGCGAGCAGGCGCAGTTTCTGCGGTCCATTTTGGACAACATGGGAGAAGGGATGGTGGCCTGCGACCTGACTGGGAAATTTCTCTTGTGGAACCCGGCGGCGACTCGCCTCGTAGGGAGCGAGGCGGCAAAACTGGACGCTACCGAGTGGCCGCGCCACTTCGGCCTCTATCGCGAGGACAAGAAAACCCTGTTCGACGCCGGCGATCTCCCTCTCGTGCGCGCCATGCAGAACGACGTGGTGACCGACCAAGAGCTCTACATCGGACCGCCATCAGAGCGGAGCGGCCACTGGATAAGCACCACCGCGCGGCCCTTTCGTGACGAGAACGGACAGCTGCGTGGAGCCATCGCCGTGTTTCGCGACGTCAGCGACCGTAAACGGACCGAAGCCGAGCTTCGGGCCAGCGAGGCGCAGCTTCGCCAAGCCCAGAAAATGGAGGCGGTCGGACAGCTGGCCGGCGGCATCGCCCACGACTTCAACAACCTCCTGACGGCCATCTGCGGATACAGCATGCTCGCGCTCTCGCAGCTGCCGCAAGATCATCCCATGCGGGGTGATCTCCAAGAGATCCTGAAGGCCGGCGAGCGAGCCGCTTCCCTCACACACCAGCTTCTGGCATTCAGCAGAAAGCAGGTCCTTGCGCCCAAGCTCCTCAATCTGAATGCGGTCGTCTCGGGCTTGGACAAGATGTTACGCCGTGTGATCGGCGAGGACATCGATCTGGTCAGTGCATGCGCCCCGGATCTCGGCGCGGTCAAGGCAGATCCCGGGCAGCTCGAGCAGATCATCTTGAACCTTGCGGTGAACGCTCGGGACGCCATGCCGCGAGGAGGCAAGCTCACGATCGAGACCGCCAACTGCGAGCTGGATCAACAATACGCTCATGAACACATTGGCGTTCGCCCCGGAGCGTACGTGCTCTTGTCGGTGACCGACACTGGGGTCGGCATGGATGCCGCGACCCAGTCTCACGTTTTCGAACCTTTCTTCACGACCAAGGAGAAGGGCAAGGGGACCGGCTTGGGGCTGTCGACGGTTTACGGCATCGTCCAGCAGAGCGGAGGGCACGTGGCCATCTACAGCGAGGTGGGCCGCGGGACCTCGGTCAAGATTTATCTACCCCGGAGCGCCGAGCCTGCGGACACGCTGGCGAAGCCGTCCGTTCCAGCGCCAGCGCCAGCGCCGCCGCACGGCACAGAAACAATTCTTCTTGCGGAGGACGAGGAGCCCGTGCGCCGCCTCACGCGCGACATTCTTACCGGCTTGGGCTACACCGTTCTGACCGCCATCGACGGCATCGATGCGCTCCAGGTGATGAAAGAGCACGATGGACCGATCCACCTTCTCATCACGGACGTGGTGATGCCGCGAATGGGCGGCCCCGAGTTGGCCCATAGGCTCGTCGAGCTCGTTCCCGGGATTGGTGTCCTCTTTCTCTCCGGCTATGCCGCCGATGCGATCGCCCATCAGGGCGTGCTTGGCGAAGAGCCGGCTTTCATGCAGAAGCCCTTCACGCCCGACGCACTAGCGCGAAAGACACGGGAGCTCCTAGGTCGACCAGCTACTTCGGCCCCGGCACCGCGCAACGACCGTTGATGCAGCGATCCCGCGCGTTGCAGCAGTCCGTGTCCGCGACGCACTTGTCGAACTCGTGCGCGCAGGTCGGCTTTGCCGCGGTGCACGTGAGCCCACCGTCCACCGATTGGCAGTACCCGCCGCAGCACTCGTCGCCCGTCTCGCAGCTCGTCCCGTCCGCGTGGCACGGATCGACGACCCAGAAACCTCGCGAGTTGCCGGCGAGGAGCTCCTGCGCCGGGAGGTAGAACGCAGGGTGGCTGGGATCCGGAGACGGACGGGGAGTCTCACTTGAAATTCCCCTGCCCAGGCAGCGACTGCCCCGCGATTCCGGCCGCTGGCCAGCTGAAGGTATCCGTGACCTGCTGATCGTCGATCCCCGTCAGACGAATGGCGAAGCTCCCTTTGCCGAAGCCGCCACTGTCGGTGAGTGTTCCGTCGGAGCCGCGCGCCAGGGGGACGAAGCTCGCATGATTGGCGCTCTGGACCTCGATGCTCTTGAGCGGCACACGGGCATTGCGCACCCAAAGGCTCGTCCACCACTCGCTCGATCCCGTCTGGAACTCGTAGGTGATCTTGCCGGAGTCCGGGCACTTGGCGAATTGCCAGCTCATGGTGCGGGGGAATTCGCCGCTGTTCAGCATCTGGTAGGCGTCGGGGCTGACATCGATGCTGTTGGGGTCCGTGTCGCCGTAGGTGACGACGCGCAAGAGAGCCGATTTTCCTTTCGCGGTCGTCACGTAGATGCACGCATCGCAGTAGCTGGCGACGTTGGGAATTCCGTTCCAGAGGCCGGCAAGCAGAGTGCCTTCGGCTTGCCGAACCGATATCGCATACTTGGTCGCGGGCGCGCAGGCGTTGTGCCACTGCGTCTCGTCATAATCGACGGGCCCGAGGTGGAACTGGCCTCCTTCGTAGTTCTTGCCGAACGTCACGAGGGCTCCGCCACCGGTGCCCCCACTCGAGCCGCTCGAAGAACCTTGCGCACCGCCGCCGGCCGAGGCGCTTCCGCCCTGGTCGCCGCTCGCGGGTTCGGAGTTACTCGAGCACGCCGAGATGGTTACCGCCATGACGCCCGAAAGACCGATTCGCGCGAACATGGCGCAAGAATACGACGCGACGGCGGCGTGGGCTACCACCCGCCCATGACCCCTCCAACGACCACCCTTTCGAGATTACTCTCGCTCGCTCGGTAGGCCGCGCAGTGGGCTCGGTGCGCGGGGCGGGGGTGCTCTAGCGGACCTTTGCGCGAAAATAACGGCGGCGCTCAGCTTCGAAAAAGCATAATGATGCGATTTGCCCATGCTTCAAGAGCAAGTCGAGCACCCGGATGGACGCGTCGAGCTGAAGGAAGGCGTCACCCTCGACGATCCCGCGCTCTTCAACGAAGACCTCGCGCCGACGCGCGTGAGCAGCCGAACGTGGACGACGTACACCTACGCGGCGCTCTGGATATCGATGGCGCACTGCATTCCGACCTACATGCTCGCGTCGGGACTCGTCGCCCCCGAGCCAAAGGGCCCAGGCATGACGCCTGGGCAGGCGCTGGTGACAATCCTCATCGGCAACGCCATCGTGCTCCTGCCCATTTTGGCCAACTCGCACCCGGGCACCAAGTACGGCATCCCCTTCCCTGTCTTCGCGCGGGCCTCGTACGGCGTCTTTGGTGCAAACGTGCCGGCCATCATGCGCGCGCTCGTCGCGTGCGGGTGGTTCGGCATTCAGTGCTGGATTGGCGGACAGGCATTGCAGACGTTCTTTCGCTCTCTCTGGCCGGCCTGGCCCACGCTCCTTGGCCCGGCCGCCCGCTCGTGTGCAGATACTCCTTGTACGACGTTCCAGTGGATGGTCAGCGGGCACTACCCCACCGAGTGGATTACGTTCGGCATTTTCTGGGGCATCAACATTCTCATCGTTTACCGCGGCATGGAGCTTCTCCGAAAGGTCGAAAACTGGGCAGCTCCCTACGTGCTCGTGATGACGGCCCTCTTGGTCGGCTGGGCCGTTTGGAAAGCCAACGGCCTCGGGCCGCTGCTTTCGCAGCCGAACCACTTCGCTACTTTTGGGGACTTCTGGAAGAAGTTCGTTCCGAGAGTCACCGCCATGATCGGCTTCTGGGCCACCCTCTCGCTCAACATGCCGGATTTTACGCGCTTCGGCCGATCGCAGAAGGAGCAGGCCCTCGGCCAAATCGTGGCGCTGCCCGCCACGATGACCGTGTTCGCGGCCATGGGCGTCTTCATCACGAGCGCATCGACGGTCATCTACGGCGAGGCCATCTGGGATCCGGTCGATCTCGTCGGCCACTTCACCTCGCGCGTCATCGTCGCAATCTCGATGTTCACGGTCGCTGTCGCGACGCTGAGCGTGAACATTGCCGCCAACGTCGTATCGCCAGCCAACGACTTCGCGAACCTCGCACCCAAGCGCATCAGCTTTCGCACGGGCGGGCTCATCACCGGGATCGTCGGTATCGCGATGATGCCCTGGAAGCTCATCGCCGACCCGAGCGGCTACATTTTCAAGTGGCTGCTCGGCTACTCGGGAGGGCTGGGCTCCATCGCGGGGGTCTTGATTTGCGACTACTGGTTCATTCGAAAAAAACGCCTGGCCGTCGCCGATCTGTACCGCCGCGAGGGGGAATACGCCTACGCCAGCATGGGAACCAACTGGGCCGCCATCGTGGCCACGGGCGTTGGCTGCGCGCTCGCCTGGATCGGGCTCGTGATCCCGAGCCTTCGCGTGCTCTTCGACTACGCTTGGTTTTCCGGCGGGCTCGGATCGGCGGCGGTCTACGCGCTTCTCATGCGCCGAAAGGCCTAAGCCCTATTGAAGCTTCACCCTCTGCACGCCGGCAATCGTCGCCACCACCGGCCCGGCCAGATTGCACCAGCTCTTGCACGCGTCGATGATCGCCGGATCGCTGGTGGCCACACTCGCCGACCGTCGGAGCACCGACTTGGGGTCCGCGTGCAGATCGACGTCGACCTGCACCTTCCACTTTTTTGCGAGAGGTAGAAGCTTGTCTCGGAGGGCGGGCGCGTCGGCGCGCGCGCCGTCGAGCAGCCACTTCGTTTTGGAGGGACGCATCTCGCGCAAAACCGGGCCGATGCGTTCGAGCGCCGCGTCGACGTGCACCACCGAACCCCCGGCGACGAGAGGCTGCACCGTTTGGTCCATCCCCTCCAGCAGCACGCCACCGGCGAGGGCGGTGGTGATCGCGTCGATCACGTCGTGACCATCGACGAGCAAGGGCCTTCGCGCGATGTCCTCGGGGAGCATTTCCTTGATCGCGCGCGCTCTGTACTGCGGCGCCGAGCAGACCGCACGCTCCAGCACGGCCAGCTGCTCGGGCACGAGCTCGCGCTGCTTGACCACGAGGACCATCACCTCGGAGGCGGCGTAGCCTCGACCATTGAGAAAGGCGATTTCCTCGGCGGCGAGCTTCAGACGGTCAAGTGCTTCGCCTTCGAACAGGGACGAGCTCATCTTTGAGCCACCCAGGCTACCTCACCGAGGGACTCCGCGCAGCCAAGCCGCCCACTTCTTTGAGCACGCGCCGAATCTCCGCCACATCGAAGGGCTTGGCGAGACACGGATTCGGCACGCGCGCCAAAAACGCGCGCGCGCTTGCCGTAAACGCTCCACCGGTCATGAACACGAAGGTTCTCGCGAGCTCGGGTCGTGTCGCCGTGGCGCGTTCGAAAACGTCGGCACCGCTCAGGCCGGGCATCATCAGATCGCAAAAGATCACGTCGAAACGCGCCTGGGAAATTGCGGAGAGCGCTTCCTCGGCAGAGAGCACCGTGCGAACGGAGTGCTGGCGCCCGAGGATTTTCTGAAATACCCGTCCAATCGGTGGCTCGTCGTCGACAACCAGGACGTTGAGCCGTTTCGCTCCGCCGGGCACGGAGGGCGGCGGCGTTACCGTACGCGAACGAAGGGACGGCATCGTCGCTGGAAGCGTCACACGCGCGACCGTCCCGCGTCCGGGCTCGCTCTCGATTTCAATCGTACCCCCATGCGACTCGACGATGGCATGACAGATGGAGAGACCGAGACCGGTTCCCACGCCCACCGGCTTGGTCGTGTAAAACGGATCGAACACGCGCGCGAGAAGCCCCGGCTCAATCCCGATGCCCGAATCATGCACTTCGATGATCGCCGCGCCTGTCTGCGACGTGCGCGTGGCTACGCGAATGACGTTGCTGCCGCTCTCGGGAAGCGCCTGCACCGCGTTCACCAGAAGATTCAAAAAAACTTGCGACAAACGCGAGTCGCTGGCCAAAACCCGCGGCACGTCGCCGAATTCGCGGACCAGTTGGGCGCGGTGGCGGATCTCGTTGTCCGCCATGTTGATCGCGGCGTCGAGCACCGTACGCACGTCGAGCGAGCGGCGCATATCGTCCTGCGGATTGGAGAATGTCCGGAGATCGCCCACGATGTCGCGCACGCGTCGCGCGCCGCTCGCCGCATCGGCCAGTGCGGGACCTATCTCGGCGAGTTGGTCGCGCACCGGTGCCGCCTCCTGGAGCGCTGCGACCTTGCGAACGCTGCGTTCAATGTGATCGATGTTCGCGAGCACGTATGCAAGTGGATTGTTGATCTCGTGCGCAACGCCGGCCGCGAGCGTGCCCACGCTCACCATCCGCGCGGCATGTTGCAGCTGTGCCTGGATTTGGCGACGCTCGGTCACGTCACGCGCAAAAAGGAGGGTCGCTTCCTGTCCGTCGAAGTCGACGAAGTGAACCGTGGCCTCCACGAAGATGAACGTGCCGTCGCGACGCAGCATCTTGAGCTCGTGCGGCGCAACGCGCAGCCCTTCGATCGCATCACGGTCTTCGACCGCGACGAGCTCGCGGAACGGAAGATCGACGAGGTCGGTGGGCTCTTGATAGCCGAGAATCCTCCCGGCAAGGGGGTTTGCGTAGACGACGATCCCGGCGCGGTACACGAAGATGGCGTCCGGGGCGCCCTCGATGAGGCGTCGGAAGCTGGACTCGCTGCGGGCGAGCGCCGCTTCGGCCGCGCGCCGCTCGGTAATGTCTTCGGCCACCGACAGCGCGACCATCTTGCCGCCGATGCGCACGGCAATCGTACGCACCTGAAAGCTGACGAAGCGCCCCTCGTGCGTGACGAACGGCACTTCGCGAAGGAACGCCGGCTCCCCAGTGGAGAGGACCCGTTCCGACTGCCCGCGGAGCGCCTCGCGCAACTCCGTCGGGTACGCGAGCTGGTCGATTCGCGTCCCGACGATCTCGGCCGTCGTCTTTCCGAACAGCCTCGCATGTGCCTCGTTCGAGAGCGCGCACGTCGTGTCGGCGGCGAGCGCGAAGACTGGGCACGGCAACGCGTCGCACAAGCTTTGCACGAGCGGCTCGTCGGTCATGGTGACGGCGCGCAAACGGCAATAGAGGACGTCTCCGTGCGGATCGGCTTGCCAAGACAGCCAGCGGTACGATCCGTCGGGCTGCCGCCAGCGGGCGTCGAAGGTGCCGCGCACACCTCGCGCCACGAGAGCCGTGAGCTCCTTTTCTGCGCGATCGCGGTCGTCCGGATGAAGGAGCTCGGCGCACGATCGGCCGACGAGCTCTGCCTCCGCGCAACCGAGCACGACCAGAAGCGCGCCGTTTGTGTGATGGATCCGCCCATCGCCACCGAGGACGCACAAAGCCTCGCGCGAATGCGCGAAGAAGCTCTCGAAAACAGCAGCAGTCACCGGTAACAGGTAACGGTCGCGGCGAGATTCCCTTCAGGTCGGCCGCGGGACTACATACATCTCGGTAGAGATGGTAGGGTCTCGTATGAGATGGGAGACCTTTCGCGCGAGGAGATTTCTGCCCTCGAGGACTTCCGGGATATCCTAGTGGGCCGTCTTCGAGAGCGGATCCACCGGATGACGCTGTTTGGCTCGCGTGCACGCGGTCGAGGCGCGCAAAATAGCGATCTGGATGTGCTCGTCCTCGTGCATGACGCGACACGGGCCGATCGCCGCTCGGCCCGAGACGCGGCGGCCGACGTCTCCCAACGGCACTCCGTAGTCGTCTCCCCTCTCTTGCTCGATGCCGGAAGCTGGCAAGACCATCCGCTTCGCGCCGTCATCGACCGGGAGGGACGGACTCTGTGAGGGGGTAAGGACAACTCCTCTTTACAGCGCGAACGTCCCCCGCTTCACGAAGCGCCCGTCCCCCTGCTTCCCCACGTACTTCCCGTTCTCCACCACCACTCTGCCGTGCGACAGAACGTGGGTCGGAAACCCCACGACCTCTTGTCCTTCGAACGGCGAGTAGTCCACGCGCATGTGAAGCGTCTTCTGGCTGAGCACGTGCTTCTTTTCGGGGTCCCACACCACGAGGTCTGCATCGGCGCCCACCGCCACGGTGCCCTTTCTCGGATAGAGCCCGAAAATCTTCGCAGGCGCCGTGCTGGTGATTTCCACGAACCGATTCATCGAGATTTTCCCCGCGCGCACCCCGCCGTCCCACAAGAGGTACATGCGCGTCTCCACGCCGGGCATTCCGTTGGGAATCTTCGCGAAGCTGTCCTTGCCCAGCTCCTTCTGGCCCTTCATGCAGAACGGGCAGTGGTCCGTGGAGACGACCTGCAGGTCGTGCGTTCGGAGACCACGCCACAAATCCTCCTGCATGCTCTTTGGCCGAAGCGGCGGCGTGCAGACGTACTTGGCCCCTTCCAGTCCCGGCCTGTCCAAGTCGTCCTGCGAGCAAAAAAGATATTGCGGACAGGTTTCGGCATACGCCGGCAGCCCACGGTCCCGCGCCTCCACCACTTGCTTGAGCGCCCGC
>OBEQ012747771.1_pt1 | contig 13150 bp, 13 predicted proteins | sample 1670901 | NCBI WGS metagenome assembly OBEQ01 (sample SAMEA104232315, study PRJEB22302) | groundwater metagenome | biome: forest; feature: aquifer; material: groundwater | place: USA | collected 2011-08-07 | depth 5.4 m
CAAACTATCTCTACATTTCCAGAAGTAGAAGCATAAACCAAATCAATCCTCATGAGATCTCTTATCATCATAACATCACCAAGTTGACACGGTCGACATCGTAACTTTGCTCAAAGAGTTTGAGTAAGGTTTTACTGTGCGGGTGCGTAAGACCCTCAATAATTTTTAGGGTAAACGATTTATTTTGAGCGAGTGAATACTATGGCCTTTGGGATTATCTTTTGTTTGCTAAGTACATTTTGCGTGCAGCCATGATTGTGTTATGGGCCGATTCCCTTCCATGCCAATTATGTATTTCGACTTTTTTATTTTCGAGTTGGTTGTATACCTCAAAAAAATTATGTACTTCTTTTTTGAAAAAATCGTCAACATCTTCTATATCTTTAATATGAGTTAACAGGGGATCAGCGTCTGCTACAGCAATTATTTTCTCATCTTTTTCTTTTTGATCTTCCATGTACAAAACTCCGACTGGGCGCGCACTAACGACACAACCCGGAAATACTGAATCAGATATTATCAGTAAAACATCAAGGTGATCACCATCATCTGATCTTGTTTGCGGGATAAATCCGTAATCTGTTGGATAAAAAACAGAGGAATGTAACACGCGATCTAGGCGTATTACATTTAATTTCTCGTCATATTCATATTTATTATGAGAACCCTTTGGAATCTCGATTACAACATCAACAATTTCCGGCGATTTTTCCTTTATGGAAATATCTTCGTAAGACATATTTTTATTCTTTAATCTATGATAAAGCTTATCCTTAAAAAAAGAAATGACCTTTCTACGCGATTATTTATTTAAATGGAAAATTACACCACTTGAGATATGAAAATGTAGTACTTGATTGGTATAATTTTGTTTCAAATTATGACAAAGCTTTATAAGCAGGTTGCGTTAGGAGGCACATTTGACTTGCTTCACAGCGGCCACGAGAAACTTCTACTTACTGCTTTTCAAGTAGCGCAGCAAGTGACGATAGGTATAACTTCAGACAGACTTGCCGCAAAGCTGGGGCAGATTCTAGTGCAAAACCAACAGGAGCGAAAAAGAATACTTTCTAATTTTTTAAAAGAAAAACGGCTTTTAAAACGAGCGCGATTAGTCTTTATCGAAGACATTTACGGACCAACGCTCGCTGATAAATCGTATCAGGCGCTGGTTGTTTCAAAGCAAACTCTGCCAAATGCACTTGCTATTAATAGAAGACGCAAGCAGTTAGGTTTGCCAAAACTTGCAATTGTCACTGTTCCCATGGCTCGTGCTCATGACGGCAAACCAATATCTTCAACAAGAATCAAGGCAGGTGAAATCGACAAGCTTGGCAGAAGTTATAAGAAAGTACTTTTTAAGATAGCAGGCAAAAGACTATCCAATGCAGTTCGAAAAAGGCTTAAAATGCCATTTGGAAAAATCGTTAAGGTGGATAAATCGCTTGCTGCAAAGCCTAATATTATTACTGTCGGTGACGTTTCTACACTAACTTTCAATTCTCTTAAAATTCCAAGAAGGCTTTCTATTGTTGATTTTTTGACCGGCAGATTAAGAACCTACAACAATCTTTATGACATTGGTTTTAAATTCCCAAACCCTACCGTAATAGTAAAAAACCCTTCCGGGCAAATTTCAAAATCTTTAATTTTGGAAATATCAAAAATGCTTAAAAGCAAAATGTGGGATCAGGTAATTTTGGTCAAAGGCGAGGAAGACTTGGCGGCAGTTTGCACAATAATGCTTGCCCCCATCCCCTCGACTGTTTTTTATGGCCAGCCAAAAAAGGGGTTGGTGATGGTAGACGTAGATTTAGATGCTAAAAACAGGCTATCTAGACTTTTAAAATTAACGAAGTAAAATCAAAGTTTAACTTGTAAAAGTTACCTAATTTGCCTCAAAAACGTGGGGATTCCTAAGTCAGATACCATTTTTAGGTTCAAAACCAACCAGTGACTCCAAGAACAAATCAAGCCATTCTTCAGTCCTCAAAAGGGTAAGTAAAGAATAGTAGATAGATTGAAAAATTGCAAATAAGTTTAATATTTTAATAGCCCTATAGTTTGACATCTGGCTACAAAATTGATATAATACCTCCGATATGCACGAATTGGCACAATCCAGTGAAGACGTTAAGATTCCAATTGAGTGGGAATTTCGAGGCAAAGACAGGTGTTCGGTCGTTCAAATAGACACAGCCCAACGGTTTTTAAGCGTAGTTTTGCCCAGCTTAAGGGGCCTGGGGAGGGAATTCGAAGAGGGTGGAATTTATAAAGGTGAGTATGCAGACTACTTCTTTGGTAGAGATGGGAGACCAGCAAATTACTTACATCATTCCGCTTTTGAAACTATAGGGAAAATCAAAGGTGATGCTTTGAGTGTTTCGTTTCGTGCTCATGAGTATCAATATCCTGAAAGTGTTGAGATCGATATAGATTTTCAACCGCTTTTACCCGTAGAAACTCTTGGTGATACGTTAGGAGACGTAAGCTACAAACTAGACCACTTGCAACACGACTCTCCGTTTGCTTTCCTCAGAAGTGTTTATTTTGGAAGGGCATATCATCCACTTGATACCGAACTTACATCACCAACAGCTATAGTTTTGAGAGACAGTGAATCCAAAGAACTAAGTGCAGAAGGTTGGCGATTAAATCAAGTAGATGTTCGAAAAGATTTCAAAAGAATTGACTCTAACAAGACATTTGCCGCATACGAAAAAGATGGCGAGCTGAAATACACGCTTCAATGGGATGTGGTAGATGGACTTTTGCAAGTCAAAATGACTCAACTTGATACTGGAACAGTAAAAACACTTTGTGCTCCTTTGCAAGTTGATACCAGAAGTGTGCGTCCAACAATATTTCAAAGAGGGCCATTTTCTCAGGACAAACATGGTTTTTATAAGGTGCCTTGGATGGAAATTTTAAATGTGGTAGGATCGAGATTAACTTACGAACAACCGACACAGGTCCGTTAAGGCATCTAGGATGAGGTACCAGTAGACTCAGAATCGATGCTTTTAGGCTTTTCTCGACTCTTTGTTTAATTCCCGTTGCCCTTCTTGGCTAGATAGGTGTAAAATCTCCCATTATGGCTGTTGAACGAAATAGACTAGAAGCTCAAGCTGAAATACGAATAATTGGAGACGGTAGTATTGGTGACAAGGCTCAGCAGCTTGCGAATAAAACTCCTAAACTTAGGGAGATAGGATTTAGTACTCCAAGAAGAACTTTTCTTGCTGAAGACTTTTTTGACGATTTTTTTCGACAAAATAGGCTAGGTGCATCGCTCAGGCTGGTAACTGCTCCAGGCGATTTACCAGAAAAAATAAGTGAAGGCAGTTTGTCCCAAGAAGAAATGGTGACCGTTCAATTAGTATGTAGTTCTTATGGCAGCGCTCCGCTCGCAGTCAGATCATCGGGTGAGGGTGACGCAAGGGGAACTGGAATCTACAAGACTGAATTTACAGATAACGATCTAGAAAAAGTTGCAAAAGCTCTAATTAAAGTACTTGCCAGTTATTTCTCAAGAGATGCGAGAACGTTTAGGCGAGATGCTCAAGTCGGAGAGGACTTCGGCGTAATTATTGAACCGATTATCGGTCAAGAATTTGGACATTTGTTTGCACCCGTACTTTCTGGCTTTGGCTACACTTCCACATCTAGAGGTGAGGGGTATATAAATGTTGTCCCTGGTTTAGGCGGTGGGGTTGAAACTAGGGATGGCGAAAGGATTTTGAAAAAAGATTTAGAACCCTTCGATGGAAACTTGCGCGATTACATCGAAGATATACGACAACAGTTCAACTTGGGAACCATGCGGAGAAAGTCGGAATTACTCCGCAATATGCGCATAATGCAAGGTCTGGAATATTTTTGCAACGCTTTTGTCTCGTCTATGCAATATCAAGATGGTTATGTGGCCCATACAAGTATAGATTTTGAAGAACTTCTTGGCGGGCCATTTTACAATGTAAATTTACTAAAGCTTTTTGAAATGACGGCTAGGATGGAACAAGCGTTTGGTAAACCTCAATATTTTGAATGGGCTATGACACTCGATGGGCAAGAAGAGAGATTTTGGATTACTCAAATTGCTGATGTTGATAAGAAGTTAGATCTTGTAGATTTTGAACGATTTGGGGAGTCCTTGCTGATGGGGCATACTGTCACAGGCACTGGCGTGAAGGACTGTGTTAAGATTGCAGACTGTTGGAACCCTGATGACATTGACGCTCTACAACGATTCAATGCGAAAAATAACGATTATGTTTTGCTTTATTCAAGTAGGCTGACTACGCGTGGGCTTAGGGATGTTAGAAAGTTACAATATAGCGATTTCAATAACGCATCAGTTTTTATTGAGATTCAAGATGCTGACCATATAGGCAGTCCGGTAGCGCATTTGGGAGGACAATTAGACGTTACAGGAAAGTTTTTTGGCGTATTAGACTACCACGCTGAGATACCACCAAATTTTGACAGATTATTCGAAGGGCAGATGGATGAAGATGGTTTGAAGGTTTATCAAGGAAAACTAAAAGTTGTGGCAAGCGAGAGACAAAACAAAATTGTTGTCTACGAGCAAGAATAGTTAATTAAATATTTACTTACAATCTTCGACATTTTTTAGGTTCAAATTAACAAATACTCCTTAAGAACAAAATATCCATTCTTAAGTCTTCAAAAGATGGAAACTGCTTACTTCATTTTTTAACAAAGATCAATCTTCCTTCAGCTTTTAAGGCTTAGCCAATAATTTATGTATAATGTGAGCCATAATGGCAAGAATGTTAATGGATGACGAAGCTGATGTTGTTGAGTACCTCAAGGGTTTAATTTCTAAGGGTGAGGAATTTTATTCTGTTAAATTTCATCCAGGCAAATCAGATGACTTCGAAACCTGGAAGGAGGAGATCAGTACATTTGTCGCGCGTAGATATGGCATTTCAGCCCCTGTTTGGGGAAAAGTAAACAGTGTAGAGTGTTTTCCGCAATGGTTTGATGAAAAAGTTCACGCCCCTAAAGGTTCTTACGTATCCACAGATGCCCAGGATCATGACAGGGAAACAGCTTTGAAGATATATTTCGATGGAATTCGTGCATATCTTGCTATTTTAAAAAGCCTTGTAAAAGACATAGAAGTAAATGGGCTACCTAAGGAACCGACTGCAGCTGTAAGAGATTCTAATTTAACAGCAAATTTTAATCCGGTTTTTTCTCAATCTCAAGAACAACATCAAAGTCAAGAACAAGCCGTAAAAATTGAAGATCAAATTAATCTTCTAATTGAATTTGTTGAAAAAAAATATGGTGAAGATGAGGCGACAAAAGCTAAAGAATTACTTGATGCTCTTAAAATAGATAATAAGTGGGCCACGGTGCAAAAAGTGTCAGCTTTTTTCTTAAATTTAGGAAGAGATGCGTTTATAGCTTTGCTCCCCCTGCTCACACAAATTCTTTTAAACCAAAAGTAAGGATTTTTTAGAAAATATATTGCGTCGCACAAGCTACAAAAGGCGACGTAGGAGTTTTGTGGCTAACGTGAGGCTAAAAATTGATTTATCGGATAATTGTCACTTTTGGAATTTAGCCTCAACTCCCCTACTGAGACTACCCTGTAGTTTCGTTCTATCTACGAGGATTTAGAGTTTTTATGTCTTTCATTGGGAAATGCTTGGTATTTAAGGAAACCAGCGTTAAATTGTTTACATTCGCAGTAGCCGCAATCAGGCAATCTTCTAAACTAAGATTTTTAAGTTGTTTTTGATAATGTTGACAATATAAACCAGCAACTTTTGCCGTTTTTCTGTCCACGTCAAAAATAACGTGTAGATCTAAAAATTCTTCTGTCGTTGAAAGTTCTGATGGAAAAATATTTTTGAAAATTTCTGCAATTGAAACAACGGATATTGCAAGTGGCGACTCTTCTTTGAGTTTTGAAATTTTGTCCTTGATTTCTTCTCTTCCGCGTAAAATCCAAATTAATACATCGGAATCTAAAAGAAACATTGATCAAAATTTTCTTTCACTTTGAAGACGAGTTTTTGTTACCCACTCTACTACTTTTTTCTTCGTTGCCCATTCCGGGTGATTTTTGGCAGTAAAAATACCACTTGCTTTATTGAGTGCCTTTTCGTACGCATCTTTATCGAAAACCGTTGTTTGTGTAATTTGGGCAATTGTTTTATTCTTTTTTTCGTCACGAATAAGCACACGGTTGCCCTTTATTACTTTATCCAAATAATCAGATATATTGTTTCTTAGCTCGCTGACAGATACTGTTAAAGTCACAATTCTATATTAGTACATTATGTACAAATAGTCAATACGGGAAGTTAAGTTTATCTTATTTGCCTCAAAAACGTGGGGACGTCGAATTCGTCGTCGTCAATTTTGCCGTCACCAGCTGGTTTTTCTCCAGTTTCTGATTCCCTCAACTGACTATCTTCCTGAGTTATTTGAGTATATTGTCTTCTAGTTTCGTCAAATCCGGTTGCTACAACTGTGACTTTAACTTGATCCACGAGTTTTTCGTCGATTGCCGCACCAAAAATAATTTGGGCGTCGGGATCAGCATGAGAGGTAATGACTTTAGCCGCCTCATCGACTTCGTTCATTGTCATGTCTGCTCCACCCGTGATGTTAAAAAGCACTCCGCGGGCACCATCGATTGAGGAATCAAGAAGCGGTGAGGCTACAGCAGCGCGAGCAGCGGTAGCAGCTCTATTTTCACCGGTTGCAGCACCAACACCCATAAGAGTCGAGCCGGCACCTTTCATGATTGCTTTAACGTCGGCAAAATCGACATTAATTAGGCCCGGTATCACAATAATGTCTGAAATCCCCTGGACCCCTTGAGAGAGAACTGAATCGGCAAGTTTAAACGCTTCAAGCAGCGAAACGTTTTTGTCGACAACCTCAAGAAGCTTTTGGTTGGGAATCACAATTAAGGTGTCAACCTTTTCGCGCAGGATATCAATTCCATCGTCGGCAACAACCATTCTCTTTGTTCCCTCAAAGCCAAACGGTTTGGTGACAACTCCAAGTGTTAAAATACCCAGTTTTTTGGCAAGTTCGGCAATAACTGGCCCAGCTCCCGTACCGGTTCCGCCGCCAGCGCCATATGTGATAAAAACCATATCAGCTCCAGTTATGGAATCTTTAATTCGCTCAAGCGATTCTTCCGCGGCTTTTTTACCAATTTGGGGATCGGCTCCAGCGCCAAGACCTTTAGTGAGACCATCACCAATTTGAATTTTAGTTTGAGCTTGGGAAGCCAGTAAATGCTGCTGGTCAGTGTTAACCGCCACAAAATCTACGCCTTGAATTTGGGCCTGAGTAATCATGGAGTTGAGAGCATTGGTTCCACCACCGCCAATACCAAGTACCTTTATTTTGGCGAATCTGTTAACATCGGGTTTAATTAGCATAGTTTAGAAGACGAAAAGCTTGGCACAATTTATCACAGAGAGAGTTGATTTGCAAGGGGCCTAGGGAAGAATTGACTTAATAAGACTAATGCCTCTGGTGAAGATACCTTTTATTTCAATTCGGCCAACTATTGGCAACCTAACATCTTCCTGCTCGAAGCTTGCTCCATATTTAACAAGACCCATACCGGTAGCAAAAGCCGGAGAAGTGATTTCATCCGCTAAGCCTTTTGCTCCCTGAGGAACACCAATTCTAACCGGCATACCAAGTTCATGTTTGGCAAGTTCAACCATACCGGCGGTTGATGATCCACCTCCCGTTAGGACAACTCCTGAAGGAGTTAGGCCCGCATATGTGGATTTTTGAATTTCAAGTTTGACCATATTAATAATTTCTTTAAGTCTCGGTTTGATAATCCCATCCGTCAGAGTTTTTTTGGAAACTGACCGCAGGTCTTCTTCTATGCCAAGCGCTGACGTTTCCAGCTGATCTGGTTCTTTTTTATCAACCGGCTCACCTTTTTCGTCGGGTTCGACGGCAATTTGAGGAGGTTTTGAAAGGGCAAGTTTTATTTTCTCGGCAGATTCCAGTGAAATGCGCAGTCCAATTGCTAGATCATTGGTGACGTTGCGCGCCCCAATCGGCAGTACTGCACAATGGGCAGGAGCGCCATCAATAAATATGCAGACATCGGTTGTACCGCCGCCAAAATCAACTAGAATAACCCCTAGTTCTTTTTCCGTATCAGTTAAGACTGAATAGGTTGACGCTAGACCTGAAAAGACTAGCGCCTGGACATCGACACCGACTTGGCTAGTACATTTGACGATATTTCTTAGAGCAGTTGCTGCCCCGGTGACAATGTTGGTTTCAACCTCGAGTCTAACTCCATTCATACCAATTGGATCTTTAATACCGCTTTGAGAATCGACAACAAAATATCTGGGAATGACATGGATTATTTCTCGCGATGAGGGTAGAGAAATTGCCCTTGCCGCTTCGATAACTCTATTGACATCCTCTGGCGAGACCTCGCCTTCGGAACTGGAAACAGCGACGACTCCTTTGGAATTTTGGGATTCAATATGAGTCCCGTCAACAGACACAAAGGCCGTACCAACAGAATAGCCAGCCATTCTTTCAGCAGCTTCCAATGATTGAGTGATACTAGCAACTGCCTCATCGATGTCAACAACTTGACCTTTTCTAATTCCCCTGGCATCTGTTGCCGACACACCGATGATATGGGGAGTTAAATCCTCTTCAATGGTAGCTATAATTGTGGTGATTTTGGTTGATCCTATATCGATGCCAACGATTATTTTATCTTTCGCCATATTATTTATTTGCTATTACCGGTTTATCAAAACGTAAATCAATTTTGGCAATTTTAGTAGGATCTATTTTAGCCCTAGCCAAGATCAACTGTAAAGAGTCGACTTGGTTTAGGGGTGATTTTGACGATGAAAATAAAGCGATAACTCCATCTGGATTGTAGATTGCTACGTCACTTTCTCCAACGATGCGCACGTTTTGGGGTATAAAATCAGTTTTTTGAAGTTCTGACGTTAGAAGAATAGCAAAAAGAGTTAGGGAATCAGTAATTTTTTGGCCGGCTTGAGCATTGGCTGCTGAGGACAGAAAAATGGTTGGCAACTTAAGACTTGCGTCGGAGTTAATAACCAGGCCGTCTTTTTCAACCATTAAATCTTGGCCATCAATTTTGACAACAGGTTTTTGAGGCACTATATCAATTGAAAGTTTTGATGGATAGTGCTTTTTGATATTGATTTGGTCAATACAGGAGAAATCGTTTTTGAGGTTTTTGGCAAATTCTTGGGGTTGAAAAAGTAAGATGTTTTGGCCAGAAATCTGATATTTATCGAGTTGTGCCGAATGACTAATACAACTTTGCGGGTTAAGATCGATATTTTTTATTTTAGAAATGGGCGAAAAGAAGAGAGCATACGCAGCGACAATTACCATAATTATCACCATTGCAAAAACTTTGAGCATAACTTAAGTATAGCGTGAAAGAGGCGTTAAACTCGAGAGTTACAGAACCACTCCTATTCTGCTGAGGGGAAATCTGAGCAAGTATGTCCAACGTCTGCTAGCTCACCGTGATCAAATTTTTGGACAAGATGCTGGCTGCCGGAAATTACTATTTCTTCTCCTTTTTCATTAAAGAATCTAACGCGTCCTTCGTCAGGAAAGTACTCATAACCGATAACATTTCTTATGTCGAACCAGTCACAGCTTTCTCCTCTCTTATTTGCCATTCTTCCATAATCTTCAAATAAAACTCCAAAGCCATTTGAGGATAACCCCGTGGTTCTCATAATAATCATTTGCTTAAACTCGGTAAGGTGACGGTATCGGCCCTCTATAGATCTAAAGGCCCAGTTTTGTTTGGAGCTATTTTCTGTAACCTCTAATTTTCTCCAATTATGCAGACAGCTAAGAACTTCTAGTGGTTCCAAATCTTCTATTTTGCGTCTAACAATGTTAGGCTCTTCATGATCTGGTTCCGATTCAGACATGCCCACAATTATATCATTCAGAAAAATAGATTCAAAGAAGGTTGAGCATTGATTCAATTTCTCTTGCCAGGGTTCTAGCGGCATCTTCAGGAAGGGTTTGAGAGAAGGTTTGGGCACTCTTTTGAAATTTTGGTAAAGATTTAAAAATGTAATCGATTTTTTGCTCAAGGATTTGGGCGTCGAGATCTTTTTGGTCGAGAACAATTGCGGATCCAGCTTTTTCAAGAATTTGGGCATTTTTATATTGCTCGTTTGACGCAGCAATCGGTAGCGGAATTAAAATAGCGACTTTTGCTAAAATTGCCAGATCCCAAACAGTGTTGGCACCAGAGCGGCTGATAACCAGATCGGCTCGATTTAAAACTGCACCAATGTTCTCCGCACTTATATAATCAACCACCAAATAATTCTTGCGATTTATTTTTTTTGCAGCATCCAGATCTCCTTTAAAATTAGTACTACCCACCTGATGGATAATCTCAAATGAGTTTAGTCTCGGAAGCGATTTAAAAATCAACCGATTTAAAAAATGTGAGCCTTGGTTTCCTCCCATCACCAAAATTAACTTTTTTGAGTTTTTGATAAAAGACTCGAGTTTTTTATTTTTGGCTTTTCTATCAAAAATAGACTTGCGAACTAAATTACCAATAACTTTTGACTTCTCTTTAGGGAAAAATTTCAGGGAATCTGCCCACGACACGAAAATCTTTTTAACAAATAAGGAGTTCTGTTTGTTGGCAAAACCAGGCTCAATGCTTTGTTCATGGGTTACTGATTTAATGCCCAAAAGCCAGCCGCTAAAAACAACTGGTAATGATAAATAACCGCCGAAAGAAACTATAAGTTTAGGTCTTGTCACTAAAAGATAATAAAAACTTTGGACTAAACCAATAGGAATTTTTAAAACCGATGAAAAAGTATATTTGGTAAATTTCCGCTGAATTCTTCCCGTAGTGATCGGGTAAAATTTGATTTTTTGTCTTGTTATTTCCTTGTATTCCTCGGATAAACTTTTCGAACCTTCCATCGCATACTTTCTGCCGAAGAAATAAATTTCGGCAATTTTCCTTTTTTTAAGCTCCTCAATTAGGGAAAGCGCCGGCGTTAAATGTACACCGGTAATAACTATTTTTTCCATGATTGTCTATTATAAACCCGCACCTCGCTAAGCGAGGGAGGACCCGCGAGAAAGCAACTAAGATTGCTTTCCTATGTTTAAAAGTATACCGATTGAGGCCAGTGTGACAAAAAGGGAAGATCCTCCATATGAAATAAATGGCAAAGGAATACCTGTTAGCGGGATTAGTGCCACCACAGACCCTAGGTTTAATAGAATTTGGACTGCCAAAAAGCCGGTAATGCCAACTGCCAAGACGCGTCCTTCAAAATCCGAAGTACTTTTAGCTATTTTTATGGCTCTTGATATTAAAAACAAAAATACAGCAATTAAGATAACGCCTCCGATAAATCCAATTTCCTCAACAATTACAGCAAAAATCGCGTCGTTTTGCACTTCAGGAATAAACTGGAATTTGCTTTTTGAGCCGCCGAGTCCGACTCCAAACAAGCCGCCTGACGAAAGTGCGATAATTATTTGATTAATTTGATAGGAAGCCCCCTGAGGATCGTAGTTTGGATCTAAAAATGCTCTTAGTCTTTCAAGTCTGTAGGGTTTGGTTAAAATAGAGATTATTACTCCAAAGGTAAGTATCGGCAGACTAACTAAAAAATGCCATATCGGTGCATTGCCAGCAAAATAAATGATTAGAGCAATCAGAGTGAAAATCATTGCCGTGCCTAAATCCGGTTGAAAAATAACCAAAACTGTAGTCAAAAATATTGGCAAGAAATAAACTATAAGAGCATCAATTATTCTAATCTTGAAATTATTAAATTTAGACATAATGGATGTGGCATAAAAAATAATGGCAAGTTTAGTTAATTCAGATGGTTGAAAAGTGAAATTAGCAATGGAGATCCAGCGTCTGGCTCCTAATATCTGGGTGCCAAGATGCGGAATAAGTACAGCTGTTAGAAGGCAAATTGCGCCAATTAAATAAAATAATCCGTATTTAACCAGCCGATGGTAATCAAAAAATGAAAAAAACACGAGTGCCAAAGTGCCGAAAGTTGCCCAAGCAAGCTGATTTTTAAAAAAGTAGAATCTGTCTCCGAAATCTCTGTAAGCTGTGACTATGGACGCATCGTAAATAGCTATCAAGCCTATGGCAACAAGAACTACCGATGATAAAAGCAGCCACCAGTCAAATTTTTCACTTATTCTTCTAGTTGGTGTTTTGCTTTTGAATACCATTTAACCTAAAGCTTATCTACTTCCTCAATAAATTGCTGCCCTCGGTCTTCATAATTTTTGAACATATCGAAGGAGGCACAAGCAGGCGAAAGTATTACGGCATCCCCTTTTTTGGCAATTTGTGCGACCTTTACAACAATCTGACGCATTGTCTTCAAATTTTCTACAATAATGCCCTTGAACTGCTTGCTTTTTCCAATTGATTCCCTGATTCTGCTGGCTTCCTGGCCAATTAAAATAAGCGCTTTTATGCTCCTGTCGCTGATTATTTTGTTAGTAAGTCTGGAAAAATCAGAATGTTTTGAAGAACCTCCGAGGATTAAGATTTTGGTCGTTTTAATTGCTTCGACTGCAGCGAGAGTTGTCTCGGGAATAGTTGAATAAGAATCGTTGTAGTATTTCACTCCCCTAAATTCTCTAAATAGCTGCAACCTGTGTTTAAGTCCTTTAAAGTGCGCTAGGGTTTTAACCATATTGTTTTTATTTATTTTTAAAATTTTGGCAACAGACACAGCGGCTGCTACATTTTGCAAATTGTGCGCGCCTGGAAGAAGAATTTTTGATGTATCACAAATTTTTCCAAAATTGCCAATTTGTGAGTAAATATAATTTTTCTCGACATAAACACCGTTTGTTTTTTTGTTAACTGAATAATAATAAATGCGAGCTTTAGTTTCGAGCGCGTATTTTTTGGATAATTCAAAATCGCTATTTATTACTGCATAATCTTTTTTATGCTGAAATTTGACTATTGATTTCTTGGCAAGCAGATATTCATTTTGATTTTTATGCCAGTCTAGATGTTCGGAGGTTACCATCAGAACAACTGCAATATGGGGACTATATTTAAGATCAA
>OBEQ010608587.1_pt1 | contig 13148 bp, 24 predicted proteins | sample 1670901 | NCBI WGS metagenome assembly OBEQ01 (sample SAMEA104232315, study PRJEB22302) | groundwater metagenome | biome: forest; feature: aquifer; material: groundwater | place: USA | collected 2011-08-07 | depth 5.4 m
ACACTCTGCAGTCTCCTGAGCTCGGGAGCCCTTTGGGCCTCCTTTGTCATTCTGGCCGCCAGAGTTTCGGTACCTTTTTTGAATTTTGTTTTCATGCCCCTATCCTACACATATTCGTTTTTTATTGCAAGTTAGTATCAGCGTGGGCGAGCCCCCCTCAGGTCAGCACCTCACAACCCTTGGCAGTTACCGCGACCGTGTGTTCAAAGTGCGCGGAAGGGGTGCCGTCGGCGCTGGCGATGGTCCAGCGATCTTGCAGTGTTTCCACTTCGCACCGTCCCATATTGGCAATGGGTTCAATGGCGAGCACCATGCCAACGGTCAGCCGGGGGCCGGTGCCGCGGCGACCGGCGTTTAAAATCTCGGGGGGTTCGTGAAGGTTCTTGCCCACCCCGTGGCCGGTGCATTCGACCACCGGCGAATAACCCTGCTGTTCGATGATTTTTTGGATGGTGGCTGAAATATCGCCGACGTGGGCGCCCTCGCGCACTTCTTTGATCGCCTGTTCGAGCGCTTTTTTGACGGTTTTCACAAAATGCTGCACCTCGGGCTGAACGGCGCCAACCAAAACCGTGCGCGCCGCGTCGGTGTGAAAGCCACGGTAAAACACCCCGCAATCCAGGCCGACAATATCGCCCTCGTCTAAAATATGCCGTTCGTCGGGAATCCCATGCACCACTTCTTCATTCACCGACGCGCAAAGCGAACCGGGAAAACCACGATAACCCTTGAACCCCGGCGTGCAGCCCGGATGGCTGCGAATGAATTCCTCGGCAATGCGGTCGAGTTCCAATGTGCTGATGCCGGGGCGGACGGACTTTTCGAGTAAATCCAGCGTCGCCCGGAGCACTTGGCCCGCGTGCCTCATCCATCCGATTTCATCCGGCGTTTTGAGGATGATGCCCGAGTTCATGAAAAAAGATAAGCCGCCCGTTCAATCATTTCAATGGTGACATCGGGAATGGGCTGTTCGCCGTCCACTTCGATCAGGCGGTCCACCGCGGCAAACTGCCTGATGACCGGAAGGGTTTCTTTTTCGTAATTGGCCAAGCGCGTCTCGATGGCGGCAGCATTGTCATCCTGACGGGTAACGAGAGAGCCTCCGCACACGCTACAGACTTTCGCCTCGTAAAAAGCGGGAAACACCTCTTTGCAATTCTGGCACACGCGTCGGAGTGTGAGGCGCCGGATGGCTTCCTCGCGGGAAATTTTGATGTACAGTGCAAAAGCGTCGTGCCCGTGCTGGCGGATCAGGGCCATGATTTTTTCGGATTGGCCGGGCGTCCGGGGAATGCCGTCGAACAAAACGCGGTGGTCGCCAGGCACGGAACTGATAAAGTTCTGCACCACTTCCATCACGGTGTCGTCATCCACCAAATGCCCTTTTTCCACAATCGCCTTCACCTTTTGCCCCAAGGGACTGCCGGAGGCAATGAGCTTGCGGAGCTCCCCGCCCATTTCAAAAATGGTCAGCCCGTATTTTTCCGCCAGAATTTTGCCCTGGGTTCCTTTTCCGGAGCCTTGCATCCCGAAGAGAAGAATATCCATTTTTAATAGAGCTTATCGTAGTCGTGCATGATGAGTTGCGCATCAATTTGGCGCAAAACTTCCAGCACCACTCCCACCACGATGATGAGCCCCGAGCCGCTGATGATGAGATCCCCTTTGGAAAGCGTGGTGTAGCTAGTGAAGAGCATGGGGACAATGGCGACAAAGGCCAAAAAGAGGCCGCCAAAGAGGTTCAGGCGATTGGATACCTTGGCCAAAAAGTCAGCGGTTTGCCGGCCAGGTCGTATACCGGGGATGAAGCCGCCGCGCTTCTGAATGTTCTCGGCCACTTGGTCGGGCTGAAAGGTGACGCTGACGTAAAAATAGGAGAAAACCACGATGAGGATGAAGTAAACGATCAGATACGTGGGCCCGGGATTCGTGGCGTTCAGGTTGCGCAGAATAAAATCCGCAATCGCCTTCAGCCGCACCGAAGAGGACGCCTGAAAAAACTGCGCCATCACCGAGGGGAAAGTGATGATGGAAATCGCGAAGATGATTGGGATCATGCCGGCCTGGTTCACGCGGATGGGAAGATGGGATTTTTCACCCTGACCCGCCACGCCTCGCGTGGCATAGGTGATGGGGATATTGCGCTGGCCTTCGGTGATGATCACCACAAACACCAGCATGATTATCGTGAGAGCGAGAAAGCCGAGGAAATAAGTTAACTTACTGGTATCCCCCGCTTGGGCCGTGCCAAGCATGCGTCCCAAAATGGTGGGCATGCCGGCGATGATGTTGGCAAAAATCATGAGCGACACTCCATTCCCAATACCTTTCTCGGTGATGAGTTCCCCGAGCCACATGAGGAACAGGGTGCCGGTCGTGACGATGATCATGATGGGAATGAGCGTGCTGGCCAGATGGGCGCCGGCGATGAGCTGGCCCCCCGCCCCGCGGTTCAGGATCAGAATCATGCCGTAGGACTGCAAAAAGGCCAAAGGAACGGTGAGGAGCCGGGTGTATTGGTTGAGCTTGCGGGTTCCTTCGGCGCCTTCTTTGGAAATCGTTTCGAGCTGGGGAATGACCACCGTCATCAGCTGAATGATGATGGAGGCATTGATGTAAGGCGAAAGCCCCATCAGTACAATGGAAAAATTTTCCATGCTGCCTCCCGTGAGGGCGGAAAACACGCCAAGCAAACTGTTCTGTTCAAAAAGCCGGGCCAGGATTTCGCGATTCACTCCCGGAACCGTTAAATGAGCCGCGAGCCGGAAAACAAAGAGAAAGAAAAGCGTGTAAAGGATCCGCTTGCGAAGATCGGGAGCCTGCCAGATTTGATGGAAGTATTTGAACATGGTTTAAACGACCTTGCCCCCCGCCTGAAGAACCTGATCTTTGGCGGAACGGCTGATCGCGTGAACTTTAAGAGTGAGTTTTTTAGTCAGTGTTCCATCGCCCAGCACTTTCACCGGCACATGTTTCTGGCGGATCAATTTGCGCTCGAGCAACGTGGCGGGAGTGACCTCATCGCCGTCGTTAAAAACATTGAGGACCCCCAGGTTCACCACCTGGTAATCCACGCGATCGAGGCTTTTAAACCCGCGCAGCTTGGGGAGTCGGCGCATGATCGGCGTCTGGCCGCCTTCAAAACCGGGATAAGGGTTTTTACCGCCATGCTGGCCCTGCCCTTTGCAGCCGCGTCCGCTGAACGTGCCATGGCCCGAGGCATTGCCACGTCCCAGCCGTTTTTTGGCTTTCACGGATCCTGATTTGGGATGAATGGAATGGAGATGCATAAAAATTAGGCGTTAGGAGGAGTTTCGGGTGAGGGCGTTTCTATTTTTTTGGCCACAGGCGCTTTTTGAACCTGTTTTTGGCGCTGCTCGCGTTTGGCTTCCATGTCGGTCTTGGGGGCTGCCGGAGCGTTGAACTGAGCGGGCTTTCGGGCGGGCCGCAGCGTTTGGAGCGCTTTGATCGAGGCCTGTGCCATCACGAGGGGATTTCGGGAGCCAAAATTCTTGCTCAGCACGTTTTTGATTCCGGCGAGGCCAAGCACCTTGCGGAGCGCCCCCCCGGCAATCACTCCGGTTCCCGGAGCGGCGGGCATGATGAGCATCTCAACCGCTTTGTACTTCACCTGGATGGGATGGGGAATGGTGTCGCCCACGGAAATCGGCACGTGGATCAGGTCTTTTTTAGCGGCGGAAACAGCTTTTTTAATGCCGACCACCACTTCGGTGGCTTTGCCCGTGCCAATGCCCACGCGCCCCCGACGGTCACCGATGGCCACCGTGATGCGGAAGCGGAGACGACGGCCTCCTTTGACCACGCGGGTCACGCGGGAGATCTGAATCACCTCTTCATCAAACTCCTTTCGCTCTTCCATTCGGGAGCCCGCTTTTTGAAAATTCTTTTTAGACATTCGTGGAAATTAAGAAATTAGAATTGAAGTCCGCCTTCACGCGCGCCATCCGCCAGCGCTTTGACGCGTCCATGATACAGGTACCCTCCGCGGTCGAACACACAAGTTTCAACGTGAGCGGCTTTGGCCTTGCCCGCCAGCTCAAGCCCCACCGATTTGGCCAAGGCGACGCCCTTGGCTTTCTTCATTTTAAGGCTGGAACTGGACGCCAGGATTTTGCCCTGGGTGTCATCGATGAGTTGGGCGTAAATGTGCGTAAGGCTGCGGAACACACACAGGCGCGGCCGAGCCGGAGTCCCTGTGACACGGGAACGGATCCGGTTATGCCGTCGGAAGCGATGTTGGGATTTGGTCGATAACATGAGATAGAAAAGCTAAAAATAATTAAGATTAAGCGGCTCCGGCTCCACCGGCTCCGGCCGCGGCCTTACCGGCCTTGCGGACGATGTGTTCCCCCAGGTAGTGAATGCCTTTGCCTTTATAGGGTTCAGGGGGGCGCATAGCGCGCAAGTCCGAGGCGACCTGCCCCACCTTTTGGCGATCCACTCCGGAAACGAGGATCATATTTTTGTTTTCCTGATCGATCTGAATGGTCACTCCCGTCGGCGCATTGTATTCAATGGGATGGGAAAAACCGAGATTCAGGGTAATTTTTTTGCCGGTGGCCTGGGCGCGGTATCCCACGCCGACCATCTCCAGGCGCTTTTCAAATCCCTTGGAAACGCCCGTGATCATGTTGTTGAGCATCGCCCGGGTCAGCCCGTGGAAACGACGCACCTGAAGGTCGTTGCCCTGCCGCTTCACGTTGATCACCGGCGGAGTGATGAGCACTTGGATGCCGGATTCAAGGGTATAATGGAGTTCCCCTTTGGCGCCTTTCACGCTCAGTTGGCCGTCGGCGAGGGTGACCGTGATACCGGAGGGAATGATGATGGGTTTTTTTCCAATCTTGGACATAAAAAGGAGTTTACCAGACCTGACATAAATATTCTCCGCCCACGCCGGCTTTTTTGGCCTCCTCCCCCGTCATTACTCCGCGGGAAGTGGAAAGGATGGCAATGCCATAATGACTGCATACGGGCTTGATTTCAGTTTTCTTAATGGTGATGCGCTGACCGGATTTGCTGATCCGTTTTAGATTCAGCGTGGGCCGCTCCGAATTGAAAAGGATTTCAATTTCCGGGAACGTGCCTGTTTTAACCACGCGAAAATCCGAGATGAAACGATGCTTTTTAAGAACGGCGAGAATGGACAGACTGACCTTGGAATGGGGCACAACCGTGGCGCTCCGCCGGGCGCGGCAGGCGTTGCGTAGTCGAGTCAATAAGTCGGCGATTGGATCGGTGACCATAGTTGAAGAATTAAATTACCAGCTCGATTTTTTTAAACCCATCACTTCGCCTTTGGAAGCGAGTTCCCGGAGGCAGATGCGGCAGACTTCAAAGTAGCCGATGTATCCCCCCACCCGTCCGCAGCGCTTGCAGCGATGGTACGCGCGGATGGCATGGCGAAGTTTTTTGTTATTCGCCCTGGCCTGAGTCAATTTTTTCTGTCGCCGTTCCGTTTTAACCAACAAGGCTGTACGAGCCATAAAAATAGAATTAAGCTTCTTTTTTAAAGGGAAATCCGAGATGTTTCAGGAGCGCGTGACCCGCTTTGTCGCTCGTCGCCGTGGTGACGATCGTCACCTGCAGGCCGTGCACGTTGGTCACATCGTCCGGATTGATTTCAGGAAACACCAGGGCTTCCTTAAAACCAATGCTGTAGTTGCCATGCCCGTCGAATGCCTTGGGCGAAAGGCCGCGAAAGTCGCGCACACGGGGCAAAGCGATATTGACCAACCGATCCACAAAATCCATCATCCGCTTGCCGCGCAGGGTCACGTGGATGCCGATGGGCATACCCTCGCGGAGTTTGAAGTTGGAAATGGCCATGCGGGATTTGGAGATCACGGGCTTTTGGCCGGTGATCTTGGAAACATTGCCGATCACATCGGAGAAGTCCTTGGTTTTTTTGGAAAGCGTGCCAATGCCTACGTTCACCCGGACAAACCGGAGTTTGGGGGCGGCCATAGTGTTTTTGAGTCCCAATTCCTGGGTGAGGGCCTGGGGAATCTGTGATTTCATGCGTTCAGAAAGCTTCATGGGATGGGATTAAGATTGCTTCTTTTTTTTGCTTTTGGCCACCGCGGGCTCCACCGATTCATGGCATTTTTTGCAGACGCGGTATTTCTTGCCGGTTTTGGGGATCATGTACCCCACGCGGGTGGGCTTATTGCAGCTGGGGCAAAGCAGCATGACGTTGGAAACGGCGAAGGGGGCTTCGTATTTGATCCGTTCGCCCGCCCGGCTGGCCGTGCGTTTGATGTGGCGGGTGATGATGTTGATTTTTTCCACGGTCACGCGGCCGCTTTTTTCGTACACGCGCATCACCGTTCCGGTTTTACCCTTGTACTTACCGGCAATGACTAAGATTTTATCGCTTACTTTGATTTTCATATGAATTGAAAATGATTAGAGAACTTCCGGAGCGAGTGAAATGATCTTTTGGTAACCTTTCGCACGCAATTCACGAGCCACAGGGCCAAACACGCGGGTGCCGCGGGGAAGGCCGTCTTTTCCGACGATCACCACAGCGTTTTCATCAAACCGGATGTAAGAGCCGTCTTCGCGGCGAAGGGCTTTTTTAGTGCGGACGATGACCGCGCGTTCGACAGCGTGATTTTTGACCACTCCTCGCACCGCCGCCCCTTTGACGGCCACCACGATGATGTCGCCGATGCTGGCGTAGCGGCGTTTGCTGCCGCCCAGCACTTTGATGCACATCACCTTTTTGGCGCCGGTATTATCGGCCACGTTGAGGACGGTTTGAGTCTGGATCATAAGATTAGGCTTTTTGAGGGGTTATCACTTTCCAGCGTTTCAGCTTACTCAAGGGGCGGGTTTCTTCAATCGTGACGGTGTCGCCGATTTTAAAGGCGGCGGAATCTTCGCAATGCGCGTAAAACTTGGCAGAAACGCGGAAGCGCTTTTTGTATTTGGGATGGGATTTGTACGTGGTGACCTTGACCACCAGGGTCTTGGTCATTTTGTTGCTGGTGATGGTACCGGTTTTAGTGCGCATGGAATAAAAAATTTAAAATCAATCGATAACCGTGGCTTTTTTGACTTTCTCCTCATGGTCCATGTCGCGGAGAACGGTCATGAGTTGACCCACGAACCGCTTTTGCTTTTTGACCAGGCTCGTGTCTTTTTGATGTTTGGTATGAACCCCCATTCGAAGCTCCAGCAACTTTTTTTGGGCAGCGGTGAGCTCGTGGAGGAGTTCTTTGCGGGTGGAGGAGCGGATTTCTTGGATGGTAAGCATTTTAGTAATGGCGGGTTACGAATTTGGACTGAATGGGGAGCTTGCTGTTGGCCAGGCGTAAGGCCTCCCGGGCAATTTCCTCGGTGACGCCATCCATTTCGAACAGGATAGCGCCGGGGAGCACGCGGGCGACGTAGAATTCCACCGATCCTTTTCCCGAGCCCATCGGCACTTCGGCGGGTTTGCGGGTCACGGGCGTGTGCGGGAAAATGCGGATCCAGATTTTTCCTCCGCGTTTGATGTAACGGGTCATGGCGCGACGGGCCGCTTCGATTTGGCGGGAGGTCAGTTCGCCGGCCGACTGAGCCTTGAGACCATAGGTGCCAAAGCTCACTTGGTTCCCCACCTGGGCTTTGCCCTTCAGGGTTCCTCGCCCGCGATGGGCCTTCCGGTATTTTTGCTTCTTGGGTTGTAACATGGTTTAAGCTTTTAAACGGTCTTTCATGGCTTCCATTTTCTTGGCGCTTTCCTTTTCCTGAATGGAGGAAGAGGAAAAGAATTCTCCGCGCCGTCCGAACACCAGGCCTTTGTAAATCCACACTTTAATCCCGATCACCCCATACGTGGTGTAGGCATTCACTTTGGCGAAATCGATGTCGGCCCGAAGAGTGTGGAGCGGGATATTGCCCTCTTTAAAGTGTTCGCGCCGGGAGATTTCTACCCCGTTCAGGCGGCCGGACACCTGGATTTTGACTCCCTTGGCGCCCGCTTCCATGACCTTTTGGATGGACATTTTCACCGCGCGGCGGTAGGCGATGCGTTTTTCGATTTGAGTGCCTACAAGCTCCCCGATGAGCTGGGCTGAAAGATCGGGACTCTGGACTTCGAGCACATTGACTTCAAAATGCTGGCCAAACCGGCGATCCAAAAGGTTCCGGAGATCATCGACCCCCAAACCCTGACGGCCGATGAGCATACCGGGCTTGCCGGAATAAATGTTAATCACCACTTTTTTAGCAAAACGTTCAATTTCGATTTTGGTGATCGAGCAATTCTTGAGTTTTTCATGAATCGCTTCTTTCAGGGCCAAATCATTGTGGAAGAGTTGAGCGTATTGCTTACCGTGGGCAAACCAGCGGGAATCCCACAGATCAATGATGCCGATGCGGAAACTTTTAGGGTTTACTTTCTGTCCCATAAAATAAAGAAATTAGGCTTTTGCGGGAACACCGACTTCGACCGTAATGTGGCAGCTGCGCTTGAGGATCGGATGGGCGCGGCCCCGGTTCACAGGCATGAATCGCTTGAGGGTGGGCCCCTTGGTGACGAGAATCCGGGTGATCACCAATTCATCGAAGGGCTGTTTGAAGTTGTTTTTAGCATTGCTGGCGGCGGAGTGCACCACTTTGTAGAGCAGAGGGGCCGCCTTTTTGGGAGTGAACTTGAGAATTTCCAGCGCTTCGGCGACGCGGCGGCCACGCACCATCCCTGCCACCAGATTGGCTTTTTTAGGGGAGATCCGAGCGCCTCGTAAAATTGCTTTCATAATGAGGAATTATTTTTTGGCGGCAGGGGCGGGTTTCGCAGCGCCGGCTGCAGCGCCGGGCGCCGGAGCGGCCGCAGCAGCCGTTTCGGCTTTGGCCATCTTGCCTCCATGGGCCTTGAATTTGCGCGTGGGGACGAATTCACCGAGTTTGTGGCCCACCATGTTTTCGGTGACGAACACCGAGATGTGGGTTTTGCCGTTGTGGACGCCAAACGTGTGGCCCACAAATTCCGGGGAAATAGTACAGTCACGGGACCAGGTGCGGATTACCTTTTTTTGACCCGCGGCCTCGGCTAGCTGAACTTTCTTCAGCAGGCGGGGGTCCAGGTAGATGCCTTTTTTGATACTTCGACTCATAAGGTGCGATTAGGGGTTTTTTCGATTTCGTCCGCGGACGATAAGATAATTGGTGTACCGGCGGCGACGGGTTTTAACTCCCAGCGCGGGTTTTCCCCAGGGAGTTTTCGGGTGCTTCAACCCGATCGGGGAATGGCCTTCTCCTCCTCCATGCGGATGGTCGACGGCATTCATGGACTTGCCGAGCACTTCCGGCTTCCATCCCATCAGGCGGTACCGGCCGGCTTTGCCGATCCGGACATTCATCGCGTCGATGTTGCTGACGATCCCGACGGTGGCGTAACAGTGCTTGGCAATGTAGCGGACGGCTCCCGAGGGAAACGTGACCTGGGCCATCTCGCCATCGAGCGACGTGAGTTTTCCGGAGGAACCGGCGCTGCGGATGATTTGTCCGCCGCGGCCCGACTGGAGTTCCACATCGTGGATATCAAACCCCACCGGAATGGACTTGAGCTGCATGCGGTTGCCGGTTTTGACCTTGGCCTTCTCGGCGCAAATCACGCTCATGCCCACCTTGAGTTCATGGGGGGCAATAATATACCGGCGTGCTCCGTCCGCGTAAAGCAGGAGAGCGATGTAAGCCGTGCGGTTGGGATCGTATTCGATGGTCTCCACCGTAGCGGGAACATTGAGTTTATCAGAGCGCAGGTTATCGATAATCCGGTACATTTTTTTGACTCCCCCGCCCCGGTGGCGAACCGTGATGCGCCCAAGGTTGTTGCGGCCCGCCTTGGATTTGCGAGGCGCAAGAAGGGATTTCAACGGCCTATCGGTCGTCAGTTCTTCGAACGTGTTGACGCTGATATTCCGACGACCCGGTGTGGTGGGTTTGTAAACGCGTACAGGCATTATTTTTTGGAGAATTTATTAACGTCGATGGATTGCTTCGAATCGATGGTAACAAAGGCCTTTCGCCCCGGATGCCGCTTGGTGATGAGCTTGCCCTTGCCGGCCAACCGCTCTTTAGCCCGGATATTCATGATGGTGACTTTTTTAACCGTCACCCCGTACGCCTGAGCCACGGCCTGGGCCACCTCGATTTTATTGGCCTTGTTATGCACCAGGAAGGTATAGACATGCTTCGCCTGTTTGGCGTTGCTTTTTTCGGTGACGACCGGTGAGAGGAGGATGTGGACGAATTTCATGATTTCAAAAATAATTCTTCCGCTTTTTTGAGGGCGGGCACAAGGAACATGATTTTGTCGTATTTAAGAATGTCAAAAAGGTTCAGATAATTGACCAAAATGGTCTTAACGTGAGGTAAATTGCCGGCGGATTTCTCGAGAATGCGGTTTTTTTCGGGAATCACAATCAAAAGCGACCGTTCCACGGGGAGTTTTTTGAGCAGGTCGGTAAACGTTTTCGTCTTGGGAGCTTTCGCGTCAAAAGATTCCAAAGCGAAAATGTGATCCGCCGCCGCAGCTTGGGACAAAGCGCCAAAAAGGGCGGCGCGGCGGGAGTTTTTGGACATACGGGTGCTAAAATTCCGGTTGCTCTTGGGTCCAAACGCCACACCTCCTCCATGCCACACGGGACTGCGGGAAGAACCGGCACGGGCGCGGCCGGTGCCTTTTTGCTTCCAGGGTTTTTTGCCTCCTCCGCGAACTTCAGCGCGATTTTTGACATCGGCAATCGCCACACGGGCATTGCCCTGTTGGCGGACGAGCGCCAAACGCATCAATTCGTGGTTCACCTTAGCCTTAAACAAGTCATCGCTGACTTCCACCGTTCCTTTTTTGACTCCCGTTGATTGATAGAGGTCGAGTTTCATTCTTGTGTCTTCCTGAGCGGGAGCGAAGGATCCCCTGGATTACTTGTAACGGGGAGACTCTTCGCTAACACTCAGAGTGACATTGGGTTAATAATTTATAAACACATAACTATTGGTGGCTCCCGGCACAGGCCCCTTCAGGGCGATGAGCGCTTTTTCGGGGATCACTTTCACCACGGGAACATTTTTGATGGTGATCTTGTCGACGCCCATGTGGCCGGCCATACGATGCCCCTTATTCACCTTGCCAGGCTTGGCGCGCATTCCGATGCTCCCCGGTTCGCGGTGGAAGTGGCTCCCATGGCCGCCCGGTCCTCCGGCAAAGTTGTGGCGCTTCATGACCCCCTGGAAGCCCTTCCCCTTGGAAACGCTGGTGATGGCGACTGTCGCAACATCTTTGAGGACAGAGAGATCTACCCCCTGGCCGACTTTGTAATCCTCGGGCTTGGTGACGCGAAATTCCCGTTTGACCTTGAACTTGCAGTTCTTGGAGGGATTTTTATACGCGTCGAATCCCAGGACTATCGCCGGATATCCATCCCGTTCCGTGGACTTTACTTGCACGACCGTATTCGGATCGCACTTGAGAAAGGTAACGGGGATCACACGACCATCGTCTTGAATGATTTGACTCATTCCGAGCTTTTTGCCAATGATTCCAGGCATGATATTAGAGGTTAGCAGGGGTGGTAGGTCTTTGGATCCGCGTGGGAGCCGCCACCCCGATGAAATAACGTAAAAACAACCGTTGCTGGATTATTTTACTCATCGCCAAAACAATGTCAACACGAATTGTGGACAAAAAGTTGGACAATGGACAGATTTTCGACTATAATCGAAATGAAGCTATTTTTATATGACTAAAAAAGAAACACTGTGGCGGCACATCCTACATGAATCGCTCGTGAATCGCGTGCAGACCTTCACCCAAAAAGAATTGGCTGAACGGTTCTCTGTTTCAACGAGCACGGTGTTTAACGCGCTGAAAGCTCCACGGAAATTGGGGGCTGTTGCCGTGACGGGCCGGTTTTTTAGAGTACGCAGCGCCGAAAAACTCTTATTTTTGTGGGCGACTCAGCGGAATCTTAAAAAGGATTTGGTGTATGCCACACACGTGGAAGCGCCCATCGGTGACGTGGAAGGAGCCATGCCGCCGAAAGTGATTTTCGGGGCGTTCAGCGCTTATCGTTTAAAATACCACGAAGCGCCAGCGGATTATTCCGCGGTGTATGTGTACAGCCATGAGGTCGAGTCCCTTAAAAAGCGTTTCCCGCCTCAAAAGGGAACCCCCAATCTTTTTGTGCTGAAGCCTGATCCTCATCTGGCGAATTTTGGCCCAACCACGCCGGACGTCCAAACCTTTGCGGACCTTTGGAATATTCCCGAATGGTACGCCAAGGATTTTTTAGACGCCCTGAAGAAAAAAATGAACCTCTAACATGCCCTACTACCACGACCTCATCACCGAACAAAGCTGGAAAAAGCTCCAAGAGCTCAAAGGGCATCACGCCTTTACGTTGATTGGCGGGTGGGCCGTTTACCTCTACACCAAAGGCCTAAAGTCGCGGGACATTGATTTCATCTGCAGTTACGAGGAATTGCAAAAATTGAAAAACCAATACGATTTACAAAAAAATGACCGGCTCAAAAAATATGAAATCCATCAGGGGACTTTTGACATCGATATTTATGTTCCTTTTTACTCCAATCTTGGACTGCCGGTGGAAGACCTGGAAAAGATGACCCGATCGGTCTCCGGCTTCCGCGTGCTGGCCCCGGAACCCCTACTGATTTTAAAACAAAAAGCGTTCCAGGATCGGGCCGGAAGTTTGAAAGGCGAAAAAGACAAAATCGACATCATCGCCCTGTTGAAAGACGCGGTGGATATGAAGCGGTATGAAAAATTATTGGCGGAATATGGTCAAAAGTCCTGCCTGGCCGACTTGAAAACATTGTTGAAAACGATTCGGGACGTGCCCGAGCTCGGGCTGACTGCCCACGCGCTAGCGCGACTAAAGAAAAGAATTTTGTGAAAATTCGACTGACTTTTTAGTCATAGGCACCTTCCTTCTATTTTTCCATTGTCATTCCCGAGAAGTCGGGAATCTATTGAAAAACAGAAGAAAGGTGACAAGTCGCTTGAAAAGACTTACCGGTTTCGGGTACCTAAACCCGAACCAGCCAGTCCCACGCTCGGGGGGGACGAGTCATGGTAAAGGTCACCTTTCCGGAGCCGCCGATGGCGACTCCTA
>OBEQ010848656.1_pt1 | contig 13146 bp, 18 predicted proteins | sample 1670901 | NCBI WGS metagenome assembly OBEQ01 (sample SAMEA104232315, study PRJEB22302) | groundwater metagenome | biome: forest; feature: aquifer; material: groundwater | place: USA | collected 2011-08-07 | depth 5.4 m
CCAAGATATAGGCGGTCACCGCTGGGTGGATTTTAGTGGTAGTTGGACTGACGGCTTTAGGCATGAGATGAGTTTAGCACAAAAATTCTTGGCTGAAAACCTTGGTTTACTTTGCTGGCGCCAGCGACACGACGAGCACCACTCGTGTCCCTTTGGCCACGTCGCCATTGCGGGGCTTCGTTCGGTTACCGCTAGGCACCCAGTCGTGAATAGCGTTCATGACGACCGACTGCGTGTAGACATACCCCTGGCCTTTGCGCGTGCCGGGGTCATTGGTAATAAACTTGCCGTCTTTGGTATAGCCTCGGATAACCAGGTTATGATAGATCGGGCCGGGGGATTTGAAATTCGGATTGCCTAGTTCGCGACCGGCGGCCGGGACGATCACTAATTCATTGTTTGCGATGGCTAGTTTGATATCGTTGATGCTCGGATTGGCCTTCTGTGTAACCTGCAATCCATACAAACCTTTCAGCACCTGCGCATTCTCACTGGCGGTCGTATCGTAGTACCAGCCGAGGTGATCGAGTTCCCATTGTTTGAGTTGCTGTAAGCCGCTCTCCGCATCGGCGGCATTAGTGATCTTTTTGTTCTGAAAGAATCGGCCGGCCATCAACATCGACGCTTCCTCACAAAATTCTTCGTGATCCTGATCCCAGTTAGCTGTTGGAGCTTGAGTGGTGAATGGCACGGATAAATTTTTTGCCGACGGTAGAGCCGCCGACGGTAGGCTGTTTGTACCGTAACGATTGGCCACCGCGTTGACAGCCGGAGCGGCGATCGAAAAAGCTACCTGTTCCGGCGGCAGAACCTGCTGATTTTGCCAATCGGCATACCAAACTCGCGCCGGCCGTCCTAGCGGCGAGCGCCACAGGCCGTAGCCGGCCCCAACAATCAAAACCACCAGCATCAACTTTCTCATGACTGCAGTATCGCACAACTAAGGAAAAAATACATCACTGCACCCCTCCTGCCCGAGGAGGGGCAAGGGGAGGTGGGAGTTTTGATTATTTTTCTTTTCAAGAAAAAAAGAATGCCCCCACGGCAGTGGTTCGTTATGAAAAAAGATCAACATTAAGAGCGAAGCGAAACTCCGCGACTCCTTATCTGCGTTTCTTCAACCGCGAGAAGCGCGTAAATCCGCCGAAAGGAATAATATCAATTCCCCGCCGTTCGAGTCCATCAGCAAATAAATTCATCCCGAGTGAATCAGATGACATGTGGCCGGCAATTATCGCGTTGATGTGCGCTTTTTCGGCCGCCTCTTTATGCTTTTCCGACATATGCATCCCAATCACCGTACCGACACCGGCTTGCGCTAGTTGGTGATACACTTCCGGCGCGCCTTCGGTGCCGCCGGTAATATCGGTCACAGCAATTTTTCCGGTAAAGCGATCCGGTCGTCCGGCAAACAGTCGCGGACCAGCTTTCACCTTTTTCGCTTCTTGATATTCCGGAATATCATCGAAGAGTTTCATGATATCGGCCACTGTTTCCAGTTTCTTACTATTTTTTGCGATCAGATTTTTCAAATAGGTGGCCACCATATTATCGGTCGGCGTATGAACCGACAAAAACGGCATATTCAGCAGGCGCGCCGCATCCACTTCGCGCTGATGATTAATCGGCGATGTGCGGCGGCTGACGCCAGCAATATGCGGATAAAGCAAGCCTTCGGCAATGTTAATCGGCACGCCGTAATCAGCTAACACTTCGGCTTGCAGGTGCATGACCTCATGCAATCCGGCCAGCGCCACGCCGACTGGATGATGTGTAATGACCGCGTCGATCTTTTTCGTTTTCGACAGTTCGTTAGCTAAGACAATATCCCCCACCCCAACATCAATCCCCATCGCCACCCGCTTGATCGGCGTGGTCGGCTGACCAAAATAAATCCGTGCGTCGGAGTACGGATTAGTCAAACTTTCTTGATCAAAATCTTTTTTCTCTTCTTTCGATAACGCTTCGTACCGCGCCTTCTGCCGTTTCAGGTGTTTTTGGACAGCCGCTTTCCCGCGCAGGTCATTACTGGTGCCTTCGGAAACTGCTAGGTCGAGGATTTGTTGGAGGGTGGTCATCCCAGTATTACAACAATTGATAAGAAAGAGAGACGGTAAAAAACAGCACTATTCATGCAAAGATAGTAATTCTTTACTCCTGATTGTTGTAGTACTGGGCATGGGAGGAGTTTAGAGGAAATTTACTAATATTGCAAGAAAAACAATTATCCTTTTTTGAAATCGTAATACTTCATGGGAATTCCCTCGTACCTATCAAATATTCCCTCAAACAGTAAATCCATTAATGGCTCGTAATCCCATCTTTGATCTATCTGCGATAAAGCTTGACGATATCGGTTCTTGTTTTCCTTTTCAATTTTCACGGATATGCCAATTAGCCCGCAACGTTCTAGAATCAGGTTGGCTGATAGTCTCGCAGTTCGTCCATTGCCGTTAATAAATGGGTGAATCCAGGTAACTTTGTGATGTATCCAGGCAGCCATATGAACGGTATTTTCGATACCCGATAAAACTTCATCATCCGGTTCGTCCGTACTCATCAGGCGCCCCTCTATTGGACCGATTGATTGAATTTTTTCCTGTATTTCTTCCCCAAACGTATGCATCAATTCGCGCACTAACCAGTGATGCGGCGGAATGTAGCTAGAGTCCTTGATAACAATATCTTCTGTTCGATATTGCCCGGCAATTTCGGGAATTGCCTGCGCAAAAATATGATTGTGTATTTCACAAATTGTTTCCACCATGATAGGTTCGTGAGAACGCGCGTAATCTCTAACAAAACCCGAGGCTCGAATTACTCCAATAGCCTCTCGTTTTTCTAGCTCTTCCTGAGTTTTGGGTCTCGAAAAACTCAATTACTTCGCCTCTTTTGCCAAACGATCAAATTCTGTTCGATCTAGCTGACTACCTTCGAGAGTACTAGAGTAGTACGCATGCTCAATATCAAGCTTCCTCTCAAGTTCATTTTTTTGTGAACTTGAAAGTTGCGAAATCCGCTGATGTGCAGCTTTCATGCTGTCGTACAGCCTCTTAATTCGATTCTTTTCCATGTCGATAGTATAGGTCTTTTTTGTAATTAAGTCAAGCCCTCTAGCCTATTCACATGTTACTTCAACTACCCGGCGATTCTATTTTTCGCCAGCGCTCGTAATGCATCGCCATATTGATCGATAAAGCTATCTGTCCAGGCAATAATATCTACATCAATGGGAGTTTCGTTTTTAGACGATTTAATGACCATGATGCCAAGTTTTTCAGACACCGTTGTTACGACATCGCTTCCAACTCTAACCTTGAGCGCTTTTTGCGCTTCTTTCGAAATGGTGATGCCGGCCGAGGAGCCGACTTGTAATACTTTTTGGGTCATCCCGTTTAGGCGTTAAAAATGAGAATATTCGTATTATAATCGTATTATAATAGGGTGTCAACCCAGCACCACTTTGCCCCAAGCAAAGGCTTGTTTCTGGTGCACGTTTATCTTACATACATAACTAGCTGACTACCCAAGAATCGACCAAAGTGGTGCTGGGTCAACCAGCCAGATCGAGGATTTGTTGGAGGGTGGTCATGAAGTTAATTTAGCTTTTGAATCTGTTCCTCAAGTCGGGATACCGCATCAGTACCTTGCAGAGCAGGACTGAAATGCTCTGAATAAATGAACTGATCCGTGAGGATGTCCTTGACAGACAAGAGTGTTGTTGTATCAGCACTACCTTGTTTGGCGAAGAATGTCCAATAGGCATAAAGGCAAGAGTTCTTGACAGGACTGTAAAACACGCTTACATAATATTCCACCCCGAGGACGCCTGCGCTAGCTAGACTATCTGTCGCATTCTTCTTGATACCATCTGAATACTTTGCGCAACCTTCTTTCTTCGCCAACAAGGCTTGATCAGCGGCGGCGTTAGTCTGTAACTGTTTCTGTTTGAGCATCGCAGTGTCACTCTTCGGACGTGATACCACAAAATAATAAATAGCGGAACCAGCGATGAATAAAATAGCTACAGCAATAATGCCTTTAAATGCTGGGTTGGTAGTGTTAGGTGATTGCATATATTAGGAATACTAATCGTTAATGTCCTTCTTAGCAAGCCTAGCTTGGATTGCTGTTCCAGAAAGCTAAGAGGCTATGCATGTCTATTTTTTGATGAAAACAAAAAATGGGCCGCTTAAGCCACCTATATAGTTCCGCCTAAAAAAAATCAATAAACGCCCTGCTGTTGTTTCTTGTAGCGTTCTACCAACTGTTTCTGATCTTCATTGGCCTCTCTGGCAACACGCTTTAAAAGTTTTGCTTTTTCGCTTGAAGAAGCATAACGAAAAAAACGGGAAAAATCACTTTCGCCCTTTTTTATCCTATTTTCGAAAAGATTCTTTGCAAATTGCATCATATAATCATACTTTCCAGCTCTTCTTGAGTATACACTTTTGTAAGGTATCCGTCAATGCTCGCTATATTTAACTCAACTTTCTCAGCACCAGTATGAGGATACTCTTTTATTACCAAGTTGAGTTCGATTTTTTCTTGATAGTGCATTTTGGCTTGTAGTACATTTTCACGTGATTTTAAATATGCATCAATGAACATTTCCTTATGTACACGCCTTCCTTCTTCAGCTTCTCTGGCCTGTGTAACTTCCCAAGCTTTTTGTGGATCCTGGTAAATGAAATATATAATAACCTTTCTTTTTTTCTTCAAAGATTTTTTTATGTTATCGAGGGCCTTCTTGTAAGCAAATGTTCCATCCAAAATCAAATTCTGGTTGTGCTTTAATGCATGTCCAAAAATGTTATTAACCGCTTCGGTGCAAGCTCTTTGAAAAATATAGGAATTACTACCCACATAACCATCAATCTTTTTTCTTATTTCATCCGCATCAATACGAATTGCTTTACTTTTAAAGCTTTTATTTAATCTATCAGAGTATTCCGTCTTTCCTGCACCAGGAGTACCGGCCATAAAAATTGAAATCGGTTCTGCATCAGGAAAAAATAGTGTTTCAGACGCAAAGGTCTCAATAAGCTTTCGATTGTGGTTACGCACCCAATGTACTGCTGCGTCAATTTTTTGAAGTTCTTCTTGTGAGTAATCCATGGCGTGAAGCCTACTGTAGGTGTGCAAATAAATCAACCAAGTCCGCCGCAGGCGAACCTCTTCAAACAACCTAGCAGACTACTACAAAACTCCCCTATCCCGCCATGCGTTGGCTTAACCAAACAATGATGAGTAATCCTGCCAGTAACAACACCAGCTGTTTGATCAGCGAGCCCTTGCCTTTGTCCTGATGAATTTCCGGGATCAAGTCGGCGGCGGCGATGTAGATGAAGTTGCCGGCGGCGATGCCGAGCAGGGGCAATTGAATGCCGTGGACTTTTTGGGCGACGGCGATGGTGATCAGGGCCGCGACCGGACTGACCAGCGCCCCGAGAACGTTCCAGGTGACCACGCCGCGGCGGGTCATGCCGGCGTAGATCATGATCGAGAAGTCGCCGATCTCGCGGGGAATCTCATGAAAAAAAACGGCGATGGCGGTGGTGATGCCGACAGCCGGGTTGACCAGGAAGGTGGTGGCGATGATGGTGCCGTCGACGAAGTTGTGGACGGCGTCGCCGATGATGTTGAGCGGGATGAGGTGGGAGTGCTGGTGGTGCGTTTCGTCTTCGTCGCCGTGGTGATGTTGAAGGATAACTTTTTCGATGATGAAGAAGAGGAAAAACCCAACCATCAGCCAGCCGAAGATGGAGGTCAGCTTATCTGGGTTATCTTTAATGACTTCGGTCAAAATATCGAAGAAGGCCGCACCCATCAAGGCGCCGGCGGCGAAGCTGACGAAGTAACGGGACCAGTGTTTCACCCCTTCGTACTTAGCCAGCAATAAAAAACCTCCGGCTAAACCGAGGACGCTGGAGAGGGCGGAGGCGATGACGGCGTTCAACGAGGCGGGGTTCATGAGAGAGAGTATAGCGGAAAATTGGGAGTTTTTCCACTTCCCCCACCCTCCCTCTTCTTAATTAAGAAGAGGGAAGCGCATTTTCAGCGCTGGGGGTAGTGGCTTGACACGTTACCATTTTTAATATAAGACATATGTAGTGGTTTGGCTCATCATGTTAGCCATGCCGCGTTTATATAACTTAAATGTTTACAAACCATTACGTCGTAAGCTTCGTCGTGATGCGACGCCCGCTGAACGGGTGCTTTGGCGCTACCTGAAAGGTCGCCAATTTTATGGCTTGCTCTTCCACCGGCAACATGGGGTAGGCTCCTACATCGTTGATTTTTACTGCCCACAGGTACGGCTAGTGGTGGAAGTTGATGGTTCGATACACGAGGATCACAACGTCAAGCTCAATGACCAGATGAGGCAGAAATTTCTGGAGTCGTGTTATCTTCGGGTTGTCCGGTTTACCAACGATGAAGTACTGTATGATATCGATTCAGTATTGATCAGGCTGAAGGATGCTGCCACTTCCCCCTCGGCTACGCCGTCTCCCCCTCCTGCACCGCCCTCCTTCTGATTAAGGGGGGCAACCCCGCGCACGGGGAAGAGGAAGTCAGGAGGGAGGCGTGAAGGGGGCAGTGGTAAGCGCCGCCAACGTTCCCCTACGGCACCAACAAAATCACATTCGGCAGATTGCGGCCCGGTCCAATAACGTACCCGCCACCTTGATACATCGCGGTTGAACCGCCACCGTCGAGGTTGATGGCGTAGTCGAGGCCGAGGGCTTGCATCACTGCCGCTGAGTCGATGACAGTTGCGCCGTGGACAACCATGAAATAAATCGTCGTCCCTTTCCAGCCTAAGGCACCCCGATACGATTTAACGGTCGCTTGTTTGGTGTCGAGGAAGTTGGTGTCTAGGGTGTTGACGCCAGCCACCATCATAATCGGACCATTACTGATAGCTGCACGCAGCGTACCGTTGCCTCCCGCTGCTAAAGAATCAGATCTCACCCGAGTCAGAAAATCTTCGGGGCTGTGGAAGTTGCGCGACTCCGAATAAAAGAACGGGTGGTTTGATGTATCAAACGCGACCAAGGGTTGCGACGTATATTTTACTCGACCGCTGTTGAGAATCACGTGGCTAAACGAATTGTAAACAGGAAAAAGAAATGATCCAGTTTGTCCGACGCAACTAGCATAATCATAGGGACAGAAATACGTGCCGTGAATTCCGGCGACGGCACCGCGCTGATCAATAAACGCTTTGAGCGAGATGTTCCGACAGTTACTGGTACAGTCTGTACTCTGTGCAGTATCGGTCATGACTTTCAAGGTGGTCTTGGCTGTATCTAAGGTCATGACATCAACTAAAAACGTGCCGCGGCTGGTGGCCACATTTTTCTGAACTCGTAACAAGCCGTTAACCGCAACTTTCGGCGCGTCAAAACCGGCGGCGATGGGAATGAGTTTGAGATTGGCGTCAGTAATTCCTAGGCTGAGCGATTTCAGAACACCAAACGGGTTGTCGTCGAGTTGGTAGCGCTGTAAGTTGACCGGCGAAATGTACCAGTGTTCGTTGGTGGCCGAGATACGGATGATCCGCCCCGATAGTCGTTGACGCAAGGCCAGATTGCCCACATCAGTTGAGCCAGCCACCGGAATCGAATCCATGCTGGCCTGACTCATGGGTAAGGAAAGCTGCTGCATGATGTTGAACGTTGTAGTACTGTCGCCGAGATTATACCGCTGGAAATTTATTGGATAGACATACCAAAACGCTCCGCCAGATTGAACTTGGAAGAGTATTCGGCCTGATAGACGCTGGGCTAGGCTGATTGTTGCTACTGCCGGTCGCGCCAAAAAAGATCCAGCCAGGGCGGTGATGATGATTACCGAGATGACAAAACGACGCATATGAGGATAGTATACCACATGGCCTCGTACGGGTGGGTTTGAAACCCACCCGTACGAGGGATTCTTTATTTGAGACTCATCAATATCGCCCCACTGACAACCATCACGGCACCGATGGCTGAACGCAAATGAAATTTCTCTCCTAAGAAGAGTATGGCTAGAATGAAGACCATGGCCACGCTCGTCCGATCAATCGCCGCCACGCCTGAGGTTGGACCATTTTTCAGCGCTAGAAAATAAAAATACCACGACACCGCGCCAGCTACTCCGGACAAGGCAATAAATAAAAAGGCGTGGCGATCAATCGTGTGTAGTAGTTTCTCTTTACTCAACACCAAGGAAACCACAATAAAAAATGTGGCCATGATGGCGGCGCGAACCGTCGTCGCCAACGTCGCATCAACTTTACTGATCCCAATCTTTCCCAAAATCGCAACCGCGGCGGCGGCCAGCGCGGAAAAGACAGCGTAGATTACCCAGTTCATAGAGGTACTGTACGCGAGACTAAGCGCGTCGTCAATCTGCAAAAAAACATAGGGCGGTCTCCCCAGACTGCCCGGCAATAGCACCACCTTTTCTCCTCTACCAAAAAGCTATACCCAGCACCACTTCCGACGACAAGCCTATGCATAGGCCGTCAATATAAAAAACATCAAACATGAGTATTTACATAACATTGCTGTCGGAAGTGGTGCTGGGTAAACATAAAACCCACCCCCAGCATGCGCCGGAGATGGGCTTGAAGGTCGTCGTTAGTACTGATTCGACCGTGGCGGGCGGGGCGTCATCGGGCGAGCTTCGTTGACGGTCAAATTCCGTCCTTCGAAGTCCTTCCCGTTGAACATCTCGATCGCTTTCTGCGCTTCTTCATCTGTCGCCATTTCGATGAAACCAAAGCCTTTTGAGCGCCCGGTCATCTTATCGACGAGGATGGTGGCGGAAGTAACCGATCCAGCCGCTGCGAACGCCGCTTGAAGCGCGTCTTGCGTTGTGCTGTACGGGAGACCACCGACGTAGAGTTTTGTTGCCATTGTAGATGCTATTCACGTAAACAAGTTTCACGCACCGACCTTATTCTCCATCATGCTCCGTTATGGACGGGTCGATGCATGAAGAAGTGCGCTACCGAGGAGTATAGCACCCCCACACCAATTGGCAACATCCGCTTTTTCGGTGACGTCGAATTGATGTACTCATCGTCCACTTGAGGAAAATTCTTTAGGTTCCCGCCAATTAGGGTGGGAGAAGAAAAAGCCGCCTTCCAGTCATGGATTGCGGCTCGAGACGAGTCAGGCGGCCACAGTATCGGTGACGACGATCAGGCCCTTGGCCTTCAGGCAGTCGTAGCACCCGATGGTCTTCTGGTCCACCGGGGACATCAGAATCTCGTCGAAATGCCGGTGACAGTGCGGACACTCTTCCATGTCGCCTCCGAGGCTAGTGGTTACGGGCACCAACACCACGAACGACAAAAAAAATCCTCCTCCAACTCTATCAGCTCGTCAAGTTCGAAAAACCATTGGCGATGACCGCGGTCAAAAATGACAGGCACTGTCCTGATGGTGTACTATGACCAGATGATACCGTTGTCCATGTGAAAAACTTCGGCCGAAAGCTTGTCTTGTCTGTAGCTGTGATCGGCGCTTTTGTCGGCTATGTTTTTCGTCAACGCCAGGAACAAAGCGGCGATACGAACATGATCAATCAAGCGTCAGTTACGCCGCAACCAAGCACCGAGTCGCCCTCAATCAACACGACCAACGCCAACACGTCGCCGAGCATCGGCGGTACATATCGCAACGGCGCATACGTCGGCGATGTGACCGATGCGTTTTACGGTCCGATGCAAGTTCGGGCCATTATTCAAGGCGGACGTATTACTGATGTCAAATTTCTTCAGTACCCAAAAGATCGACAGACATCAATCAGTATCAACACCGCGGCCATCCCGATCCTGATTCAGGAAACCATTCAGGCGCAAAGCGCTGATATTAGTGGCGTGTCCGGAGCTAGCGCCAGCAGTCCAGCCTACATCCAATCGCTTCAATCAGCGCTCGATCAAGCTCGTGCCTAACCTATGCGCCTAACTCGGACGGTGATGACTATGCCGGCAGTCATTGAAATTGTTGACTCACGAGTTTCGGCAAGCGACATCGAAAAAATTTTTACTTACTGGGCATCCGTCGATGATCGATTTAGCACGTTCAAACCAGCTAGCGAAGTCTCGCACTATAACGCCAGTCATATTCCACCTGATGCTCTAAGTCCTGAGCTACAAGAAGTACTCCGTTTATCAGCCGAAACAAAGCTAGCCACCAAGGGATTTTTTGACATTCAACGTGATGAAAAAATTGACCCGTCCGGTTTGGTCAAGGGTTGGGCGATTGAACGTGGCGCACAATTATTTCGTCATGCTGGTTTCAAAAACTTCTATTTGGAAATTTCTGGCGATATCCAAGTCGACGGACATGATGCTCGTGAGCAACCGTGGCGGATCGGCATTCGCCATCCGTTCGACAAAGAAAAAATCATTAAAGTCGTTCAACTTTCGAATCATGGCGTCGCTACCTCCGGCACCTATGAACGCGGACAGCACATTTACAATCCACTTACCAAGCGGCCGGCCAGCCCTGATATCGTCAGCTTGACCGTCATCGGCTCCAATATTTTTGAGGCTGACCGTTTTGCCACCGCCGCTTTTGCTATGGGTCGAAGCGGCATCAATTTCATCGAGCAACGCCCCGATCTTGAAGGATATATGATCGATGCCACCGGAACTGCTACAATGACCAGTGGCTGGAATTCATTTGTCATTACCTCATGATGCGCGCCATCGACAACCTGCTCAATCGAATCACCATGTACCGTTTGGTTGAGTATGTCTTGATTGCTGAAATAACGTTGGGCATCGTCTTCGGCTTGACCGGCATATTGGCCATTTCCGGTTGGTCGATCATCATCCAGACGCTGATTGTAGTCTTTGTCACCCTGCTCACCAACGCAATTTTCGCCCGGGTCTTCGGCGCCCCGCGACATAGCGATTCGGCCTTGATCACCGCTCTGATCCTGGCCGTCATCATCCCGCCCCACCCGGTTCATTATATTTTCCTCTTTTGGGCCGGGGTCCTGGCCATGGCCTCAAAATATATTCTCACCTGGCGCGCCCAACATATTTTCAATCCGGCCGCGGTGGCCGTCGCCATCACCGCCATGGCGCTAAAGTTTTCCGCCGTGTGGTGGATTGGCAACGCGGCCATGCTTCCGATCGTGGTGGTCGGCGGTTTCTTAATCCTCCGAAAAATCAAGAAGTTTGATCTGTTCTGGTCATGTATTATTCCTTCGGCGGTTGTCTCAATCGGCCTGGCCGTCCTACTGCAACACACGTCGCTTACAACCGCTCTGCGGCACACGCTAGTCCTGTCCCCACTTTTCTTTTTTGGTTCGATCATGTTGGTCGAGCCGGCCACCATGCCGGGCACAAAACGCTGGCGGATGGCCTATGGCGCCTTGGTTGGCATCCTATTTTCTCCGCAATTTCACCTTGGCCGCATTTTTCTAACGCCTGAACAAGCCCTGGTTATTGGTAATGCTGCTTTTTTTCTCCTTCGACCGCGGCGGCGATATATTTTGCAATTACAGAGCATCACCAAAATTGGGGGCGGCGTGTCCGATTTTATTTTCATCCCTGACCGGCCAATCGCCTTCCAAGCCGGTCAATATCTTGAGCTCGCCCTTCCCCATCGCCATCCGGACAGCCGCGGCGCCCGCCGCTATTTCACCATCGCTTCGTCGCCCGCCGATCACCGTCTTCGTTTCGGCATCAAGTTTTATGAAAAATCAAGCAGCTTCAAACAGGCTCTCGGTCGTTTACAGCCGGGTGATACGGTCGTGGCCTCACAACTTGGCGGTGACTTCACCCTGCCCACGAAGCCGGAACCACCGGTCGTCTTTATCGCCGGCGGGATTGGGGTCACACCCTTCCGCAGTATGGTCAGCTGGATGATGGCTCAAAACAAAGCTCGGCCGGCGACCCTGATGTACTCCGTTCAGTCGGTCAATGAGTTGGCCTATCGCGACCTCTTCGTCAAAGCGGGCGACCGCCTCGGCCTGAAAACTGTTTTTACCCTGACCGATCTTACAAAAGTTCCGGCTGGATGGACCGGTCGTCAAGGATACATTGATCCCCACATGATTACTACTGAAGTCCCCGATTATCGCCAACGAATATTTTATCTCTCCGGGCCGAACAGCATGGTCGAACACTTCAAGTCTGTCCTGAACAGCATGGGCGTGTCAAAGCACAACATCAAGACCGACTTTTTCCCCGGCTATGCTTAGGTTGAGGATTATAGAGTAAAGATATGACGCGTTGGATGATCATTATTGGTGGACTAGTCGTTGTCGGCGGACTTATTTTGGTTGTTCGTCATAACCAAGTGGCCACGACGAACACTATTGCCAATCAACAGACAAGCATCAATAGCGCCACTACTGCCACGCTTAGTAACGACGGCACCAAACCTGCTCCTCCCCCCGTCAACACCACTTCAGTAGTCGTCAACACATCAACCATAACGGCAACAGTAGTTGTTCCCATTGCCGATTTTTTCACTCGGATCACCAAAAAACCGTTCGGCATCTACATCACGCCAAAAACCTCACCCGTTCAACCGGAAAAGTTTACCGGCTATCACGCCGGCGCTGATGCGGAAACAACCTCGGCTGAGACCAAGATTGATATTCCGATTATGGCTATCGCTGATGGCACAGTTGTTTTTGCCGGGCACGTCAATGGGTACGGCGGGGTCATCCTCATTCGCCACAACATCGGCAGTGAAACGGTGACTGCGTTATATGGCCATCTGCGTATTTCATCATTCACCAAAAAAGTCGGGAACGCCGTCAAGCCGGGTGAAAAAATTGCCGTCCTCGGGACTGGTTTTTCATCGGAAACAGATGGCGAACGAAAACATTTACACTTTGGAATAATTAAAGGCGATGCGATTAATTACAAAGGGTACGTGCCGACAAAGAGTGGATTATCGGCCTGGGAGGATCCGGTGAGTTGGCTACAAGCAAAGGGAGTATAAAAACGCGCCGCTCCGGGGGTCGGATTCTCCCGCCACAGCGGAATCCCGCTAGTTTTTTGAGTTTATTGGGCGAGAGAACCGACGGCCAACCGGTTAATCCCCATACCAAAAAAATTGACTGACGCAAAAGACCCTCTTGGCTCCGGGGACAGGATTCTCCGCCTCCGTTGCTCCGGCA
>OBEQ012186627.1_pt1 | contig 13144 bp, 16 predicted proteins | sample 1670901 | NCBI WGS metagenome assembly OBEQ01 (sample SAMEA104232315, study PRJEB22302) | groundwater metagenome | biome: forest; feature: aquifer; material: groundwater | place: USA | collected 2011-08-07 | depth 5.4 m
CTCCTCTCATTTTGCACGACCGTGCAAAAATGGCTAGTGGAATTAGCTTCAGTTTTTGTCCGATCGGACAGTTTTTAAGGTGAGAACGCGTCGACCCACTCTGATTACTTGGCTTTGAGGGCGGCTTTGATGCGGGCGGTGGCGGACAGTTTTGAGTCGACGTCTTTGAGGGCTTCGGCGGCGTCGTGAACGGAGTAGCCGAGGCTGACCAGGCCCTGGAGGGCTTCGTCGGACGGGTCGGCCGCCGGGGTGGTCAAAAATTCGGTGGCCGACTCAGAGGCGGCCAGGCCGACCTTATCCTTGAGATCGACGACCACCCGCTCGGCCACCCGGCGGCCGACGCCGGCGGCTTGCGAAATAAACTTGATGTCGCCGCCGGCGATGGCCTGGCGGACCTGGGCTAATGAGGCCACGCTCAAAATGGCCAGGGCCATCTTCGGCCCGACACCTTTAACAGATAGCAGCTGCTCGAACAGGGCTTTGGATTCCAGCGAGCGAAAGCCAAACAGATCATGGCTGTTCTCGCGGATGGCTTCATAAACATAGAGCTTAGCCGGGGTTTTCAGCTGCAGGGCGCCAAAGTCCTCAAAGCTGACGTACAGGCCGTAGCCGACGCCGCCGATATCGAGCACCACCAACTGGCCGATTTTCTCGGCTATCTTCCCTTCCAGTACGGCAATCATGGCTTAAGTTTACACTTAGTTCGAATTTTCTAGTCCCTGAGCCGCGTAGATGGAAATTAGAGTTTCCTCTTGCCGGCCAGCCACAACACCAATGCATAAGATATCAACTAGGTGTTGCGCGTCTTCTTCGGAGAAGCCATTTTGGAGAACTCGTTCTTTCACTTCCCCTATAAATTTAGCTAGTCCTATGTCATCCCTCGTGTGATATTCAGCCAAGGCTCTGGCATTTTCCGCCTGTGGCCAGATAAGTTGCATGGAAACAGTCGGAGTAATCTCCTCTGAAAGCTTTCGACCAACAAGTTGTTCAAAATCTGCCCTCGGTAAATCCGTAGCTTTTACCCAACCGGCATCAATTGGCTGAACACCTTCGCCAAACCTCAATCGCCAAGGAACATTCTCGCCACTGCATGAATCCACTATAGGAGTGACTATAGCTAACGAGGTTTTTATTGTCTAGCTTGAGCGCTATGGCAAATTGCTGTAGCTAGGGCATCGGCGCAGTCGTCGGGTTTAGGCACTTCCTTGAGGCCGAGCAGCACTCGGACCATTTCCTGCATCTGTTTTTTGTCGGCGTGGCCGTGGCCGGTCAGCGCCAGTTTGATCTGAGTCGGCATATATTCGGCGATGGTCAGGCCGGCTTGCTGACCGGCCAGGATGGCCACACCACGGGCCTGGGCGACGGTCATGGCCGTCGTGACGTTTTGGGCGAAGATCAGTTTCTCGACGGCCATGGCCGCCGGGCGGCTGGCGGCGATGATATCTGATAACTCTTCAAAAATCGTCGCCAGCCGCACCGCGTCGTCCTCCTTGACCGGTGTCCGAATCACGCCAGCGTCGACCAGCGCCAGCTTAGGCCCGGCGGCTTCGATGATGCCAAAGCCCAAAATCCCCGTCCCCGGATCAATCCCCAAAATCCTCACTTTAAAACTTCTTCTTTATCGCCATCAATCACAATGACCTCTCCGTCCCTGAGAGTTTTAAAAGGAATTTTCTGTTTTTTTAGGAATTCCACTTCCTGATTAACTGCATCAGATTCTGGATGGTCAGATTGATAATGAACAGCTACATGATAGTTTAATATGCCCAAACCGTCCCACACTACTTCTTTCGGGTAGCCTTTTGGCAGCTCGTGTGGATCGTCAACAATATCAACGCCGTGCATGTCCTTTTGCAATACAGCTAATGCAGCGCTGTAGCCTGCATAAACTAGTTGGTCATTCGCCAATAGACTTTTAATTGCCACATCGAAGCCACTTTCTTTCATGGCCCTTCGTAAAACAAAAGAATTGCCCCCTCGTACCCAAACAGCATTGTAAGATCGTAAATGCCTTGCTAGTTCTTGGGGCTTGCCGAAGTAAGTTTTGAGATCCAACTCCTGAGCATCAAAGCCGAGCGCTTTTAATGACACAATTTCATCTTGTAGTTTTTGCTGCGTGATTTCTGGATCGTCATAAGCATCTTGGGCATTATTAATGACCGCAACCTTGCGGTCGCCTTTAACCATTTCAACAAACTTTTCTGGGGAATTACCGAGTTTATACGATGAGAGATAAAGCCGCATTTAGACCTCGATGTTAGCAGCAATGTCGAAGTTGGTGTGGGTGGCGGCGACGTCGTCGAGGGCGTCGAGGGCGTCCATAAGGTTGATAATTTTGCGGGCCGTCTCGGGCTCGCTGATTTCCAAGGTGTTAGTCGGCACGTAGGTTAGCTCGGCCGAGACGATCTCGACGTCGGCTGCCTGCAAGCCAGAGCGCACCTTGGCCAGATCATTCGGCGCCGTGTAGATGACCGTTTCGCCGGTCTCCGGCTCCTCGGCGACGTCATCGGCGCCGGCTTCGATGGCCGCCAGCTGCAGCTCATCGCCGGTGCCTTTCGCCCGGATAACTCCTTGGCGGCTAAAGTTATAAGCTACGCTGCCCGGCTCGGCCATGCTGCCGCCGTGCTTGCCAAAAGCCGTCCGCACCTCTGGATAGGTGCGATTTTTGTTGTCGGTGGCGCACTCCACCAGAATGGCTACGCCGCCCGGGCCGTAGCCCTCATACATCACTTCTTCCAGCTGGGCGGCCGATTTATCCTTGACACGCTGGATGGAGCGCTCGATGTTGGCCAGCGGCATATTGGCGGCTTTAGCCTTTTCGACGGCCAACGCCAACGCCGAGTTGGACGCTGGATCAACACCGGCCCGGGCGGCAATCGCAATCTGATTACCAAGTTTGGTAAACAGCGCGCCGCGCTTGGCGTCGTTGGCACCTTTTTGGCGCTTGATGGTTTCCCACTTAGAATGACCACTCACCTCAACTCCTCACCGCATTGGCCTGCTTGCCGGCATACCCGGCAACACCGCCAATGCTCTTGGCGCGCTGCGTCGTTACTTTCCTGCGGGACTCACTCAACGTATTACTCCATACGCCTCGCTCGTTCCTCGGTCGTGCTTAGCAGCACGCCAAGTGAGAAGCTGAGGACTTGCCTCTATTTTAGCACGAGCTAAGGGGTTAGCGATAACCGCTCTCAGGGGTAATAGCTATTGACTTTTAATAGTGCTTATGGTACTATAGGAGCCAGCTTGTGAGGTGAGCCGCTAAAGCTCTTCTCGCGGCAGCACCTCATATTCGAATTCAACCCCCAGGAGGGAAGATGCTTCTCAACGGCAAGGCTATTCGAGCCCTGATCGTCAGCTTAGCGATCTTTGCGTCTCTGGCCATCTGGTTCTTCGCTTGGCCTCACCGCGCCGGCGCTGACGGTGCTACGGCCAACTCGCCGTTCACCTTCACGATGAAGGCGCCGACCAACGTGACGGCCGGCATGGCCGCCCCCTACGAGGCGATCGTCACCAATATCAGCTCGCGATCGATCAACGCCCAAGTTGTGGTCACGCTGGTGTCGGACGGCGGCCCCCAAGTCGCCTATGCCGATAAGCCTCTGGTCATCAGTGGCCTCGGCCAGCAGACCTGGAACACCGGCTGGATCAAGCCCGGTGGTTCAGCCAAGATGAAGATCGGCTTCCAGGTGCCGGTCGGGCCGAACAACAGCTTCTGCGCCGGCCTAACGGCCTACTCCAAGTTCGCCGGCACGGCCAGCGAGACAACCATTCCCTGCTCGCCGGTTTCCGGCTGAGCGACACTCAGGCCCGCGGTTCTTCGGAACCGCGGGCTTTTTCTTTATTAACAGAGGTGGTCTGATTGACGTTCAGCCACGCTTATGGTATACTCTGCCCAACCTGTGAGGTCGAGCGGTTGCTCCCTCGCCGGAGCACCTCGACTTATTGCACCTTCCCTCGAACAAAGGAGTACGGATGTTCGCTAGGACTTTTCGACGCAGGCTAGCCCAGATCATCATCGCGGGTGTGGTCATTTACTTCGCGGTGATCGTTATCAGCCGCGCTGCCGGGTCACCCTTCCCCTTCACGGTGAGTGTCTCTTACTCACCTGGGGACGGCAAAGTAGTGAATTTCACGGCCACCATCCGAAACATCAGCCACCGTCAGTTGCCATTCAAAGCCGTCAACGTCCTCTTCTTCAACAACTCGGAGGTCGCGAAACAACGCTGGCAAGCCCGTCCGTCTGCCGGTAAGAAGGCCGCCCTGAGATACACCTTCGACCTGAGCAAGTTCCCGGTGAACATGAAAGTATGTTTTGTCACGATCGTCATCTATCCGGGCTTAAAAGCTGCTCAGAAGTGCATTCACCTCAAGGACAATCCGGTCGGCTCGACCGCTTAACGGTTCCAGAAAGGAGCTGATTCAGATGAAGAAGATGGCAGGACTGTTGGTGGGAATGCTGGCCGTCGCCGCTTTGGCGGCGACGGCCAGCGCCGCTCCGCGACAGGCTAAGTTTGGCTCGATCAGCGTCACGCTGAACGGGCCGGCCACCGTCAAGCATGGCAAGATCGCGTCCTACGTGCTGGTCATCATGAATACCGGTGATTCGGGATTTGATATCGTCGGCACGCTCTATGAGCGGCGCGAGAATGCCGGCCTGCCGAAAACGCCGCTGGCGACCACTCTCGACGTCCGGCTGCACGGCGGCAGCACTGGCGCCGGAGTCGGCTGGACGATGCGGCTGAGCTCGAACTCCACGCGAGCCATCCACTTCGTGGCCACCGTTACCGCGTACAGACAATACTGTCTACGGGCAAGTGTGGTCTCGTTCTTCCACGGAGGTGACACCTCAAAGCTGTGTTCGAGGGTTAAGTAGGGTGCAAGCTCGAGGGGCCGGGGCGCGCTTGACGCGCGCCCCGGCAGATTTATTAAAGCTCAGATGCCTGACGCCCAGCCCGGTGATGCCAGATCAGAATCACCACCAGCACCAAGCCGTAAAAACTCAGCATAATATCCAGGCCAATCGTTTTATGAACGATGACCGCCGGCAGGTTAGCAAACCAGTGGGCGACGTCGAGCATGTAGGTCAGCAGCAGCCGGGCTGGCCAGGCCAGCCAGCCCGCCAGAGCAGGCGCCGCCCAGCCGGCCAGCCCGGCGACGGTGGCCAGCAGCATCGCCCACGGCACCAGCGGCAGCACTAACAGATTGGCGACCAGGGCGATCAGCGACAGCTGGCCAAAGCTGACCATGATCAGCGGCAGTGTCATCACCTCGGCCGAAAAAGTCTCGACCAGCACCATCGTCAAATTTTTCGGCTGGCGCTTAAATAGCCGCTTAACGATGATCGGCGCGATGACCAGCACGCCGAAGAAAGCCAGAAATGACAGATACCAGCCGAGGTCGCTCCAAACATAAAAGGGGTTGAGCAGGCCGGTCAGGGCCGCGGCGAAGGCGATCAACACCACCGGCTGGACCTTGCGGCCGTAAAACCAGGCCCACAGGCTGAGCAGTGAGACCAGCGCCGCCCGGACGATCGAGGCGCTAAAGCCGGTCACCAGCACAAAGGCGGCGATCAGTGTCAACGACAGTACCAGCTGCTGATATTTGGAGCCGAGTTTCAGTCGGGCGACGGCCCGCGCTAAAATGGTCACGTTATAGCCGGAGACGGCGACGATGTGGACCAGGCCGACCAGCGCCAGCTGATTGAGAATTTCTTGCGGTAAAGTGGTCCGCTGGCCGATGAGGAGACCGAGGCCGAAGGAAGCCTGCGGCTCGGGCAAGGCCGTTTGCAGACCGGCGGTGAAGCGGCGCGTCAGGCGGTTCAGCCAAGAGTCATCTTGCCCGAGCCGCCTGAGCTGAGCATAAGCGATGGTCGCCTGGTTGGCGCCGCGGCTGGGGTAGAGTTTGCCGCTGATCTGGACACGGTCGCCGCGGTAGACTATCGGCACGCCGAAGCCGCTGATCTTAAAATTGCCGGCCAAAGCTTCACGGCGCGGCGAGCTAAGCTTGACGTGGTTGACTGTAAACTGGATCTGACTTTGCTTGGCATAAATGGCATCACTGGTCGCCGTCGCTTGGATTGTTACCTTTTGATCTGTCAAACGATTGAGCTGGCCGAGCCGATCCATGAACAGGCCGCCGCGCCACAGGCCCAAGCTGAGGCCCAAAAACGCCATCAAAATTAGGCAGGCAACGTTTTTGGGCCTCAGCAGCAACAAGCAAAAAGTAACAAGCAAAAGGGGCCAGATCGGCAGAATCAGATGGACTTTGCGCGCCAGCCCCAGCCCAGCCAAGGCTGCCAGGCACCCAACAATAATCAAAGTCGCTTGCCGGACTGACCTGCTCATCTAAACTCATCATGCCATACTGGCAATCAAAGATTAACTGCTAGCGCTTTATCAATCGAGCGACTTTACAAGTCGACTGGCTTTCTCAACATTTTTTGAGATATCCTCGAGGCTTGAAACCTGGAACAGGGGCTCTACTTCTTTAACAACCTCAGGGGGTAGATCTGATTTAAGATCCTTAATCCATAAATCGGCTCGACCTGGACAATATTTAATCCGTACAAGCTCAATAAATGGTTGTAAACACCACCTAACGTAGTAACCGAAACTATCGATGTATTTGCCCCGTTTGATCTGTTTGTCAATGATCATCTGACCAAGACTTAGAAATTCACGCAAATACTGGGCCCGAGATTTCAACTCCTGATGAACTTTTGCCTCATCGTAATCTTGCCAATGAATCGTATTGTCTTTGTCAAACAGAACAGTTATTTCATGGATACTTCTGGTGAAGACAAACTTGCGACTGTGAGCCTGGGTGACTACTTCATAAATGTGGTAGGGACTTGTGTCTTTCAGGTGGTAGATGCGGTGCTCAAGCCGAGGATGCTCTTGATGCATATCAAGCTCTAAATCAAGCTCACCGAACTCACCGATAGTCTTCTTAACTAGCCTAAACGCATTTTTTTCTGAACCGTCATCAACATCTAACCAAAGATCAATGTCTGAAAATTCATCATTGCTTTTTCTAGACCACGAACCTTCAAGCCACATGGCATGCACGGAAGGCTCGTCTTTTAAAACGGCTTCTATCTGATCCAGAACTTTTTGCTGCATCATAATAATATGGAGGGCCTGGAGAGGATCGAACTCTCGACACGCGGCTTAAAAGGCCGCTGCTCTACCACTGAGCTACAGGCCCGCAACACCTAAGATTATCTGTTTTTAAGCTTAAAAGTCAATTCAGGCTCTCCGTCAAATCTTGCTGATTGGTGGGCGGGGTGATTAACTAAGTCGCATAAAGTTAGAGGAGAAAATATGGCCAAGTTTTTAGTAACCTATCACGGCTCGGGCATGCCTGATGATCCAAAAATGATGGAGCAAGCCAAGGCCGAGTTCGGTAAATGGCTGGCCGAGGCCGGCAGCGCCGTGGTCGATCCGGGTGCACCCGTTCACATGGTCAAGCAAGTTTCCAGCGGCAGTCCGACCGCCAAAGCCGACATCGGTGGTTATTCCATAATTGAAGCCGCTTCCGTCGATGAGGCCGCCAAAATTTTGAAGACCCACCCTTACGTTGGTCGTGGCGGGACCCTCCAGCTCAACGAAGTCATGGTCGTCTAGACCAAAGCCAGAAAAATTCTACTTGTGGTGTTTGCGGTGGCCGCCGAAGTGGCCGAGCCAGACCAGCAGCAGACTGGTCAAAATGCCGACGCCGACGACCAGAGCCTGGACGTTATGGAGGCTCTGCCAGAGTCGGCTATCTAACATCTGAGCCTGCAGCGAGCCGCTGAGCAATGGCTCGACCAGCAGCGCCAGCAGGCCGCCGGCGGCCAGGGCCGGAATCAGATGGACGACAAATTTAGACCGCGAGATCGCCTTGCGGGTCAGCAGCAGCGTCAGCACGAGAGTTAGAAGTATCAGGCTGAGACTGAGGTTATCCGGCGCCCAGTAGAGTTTGGCGACCTGCTCGATCAGCCGTGACAGCCCATCGCTGACATAAGTCGCCAACAGGCTGGCGGCGCCGAGGCTCAAAAAAGCCAGCGCGCCGTTGCTGCGCAAAAAATAAGTCAAGATCGCCGGGCTAAGAATCAGCGCGATTAAAACAGCGCTCGCCATTCCCCAATTCTACCAGAAACCGCTTACGCTTCTTAAGCTCCCACTCTATCCTTGCGATGAGTGCGCTTAGCGTTCAGTTCGACGTGATCGATGATCTTTTCGGCGACATTGCGGCCGGTGACCTGCTCGATGCCAAAACCCGGTGAAGCATTAACCTCGAGCACCAGCGGCCCGCGGTTAGAGCGCATCATATCAACGCCGCAGATAGACAGACCCATGGCCTTGGCGGCCCGCTGGGCGGTTTTGCGCTCCTCATCTGTTAGTTTGATGATGGTGCCCTGCCCACCTTGATGCAGGTTGGAGCGGAAGTCATCATCCAGGCTCTGGCGCTTCATGCTGGCAATCACCTTACCGCCGACCACAAAAGCCCGGATGTCGGTGCCAGCTGACTCTTCGATAAATTCCTGCAGCAAGATGTTAGTACCATCGTCATCCATTAAAAAGAAGCCCTGCAACACCGATTTGGCGGCCTTTTTAGTTTCGGCTAGCACGACGCCGCGGCCGTGGGTGCCCCGGGCCAGCTTAATAACTACCGGGGTGCCGCCGACCTCCTCGATCAGATCTTCAGCGTCGGCCAGGCCGCGCGAGAAGACCGATTTAGGGATGCCAATGCCGGCCCGGGCCAAAATCTGCATGGAGCGTAGCTTGTCGCGGGCCCGGACGATGGCCAGCGAGCTGGCCGTAGTGTAAACACCCTGCATCTCGAATTGCCGTACCACGGCCGTGCCATAGCGGGTATACGGCGCGGCAATTCGCGGGATAATCGCGTCAAAGCCGGTCAGCACCTCGCCGTTATAGCTAACAACCGGGTTATTCTGCTCAATCTTGGCGTAGCACAAAATATAGTTAATCACCCGTACTTGGTGGCCACGCTTAACCGCCTCCTCTTTCAGTCGCTGAGTGGAGTAATTGCCCGGACCCTTGGACAAGATGGCTAGTTTCATTACCTGCGTACCTTAGCCGTTCAATTCGGAAACGTCAACTATAAATTCGTTGGTGTGCAAGAAGCGTCGGCCGATCAGAACCGGCCATTTCATTTCACTACGATCGGCCAGGGTCAAGGTGATGGCGTAACGTTCGCCGCGAAGCATGACGCTGGTTTCAATAAAGTATCGTTCTTCAGTTTGGCCGTTGGAGCTCTTGACGATACCGCGCTCGAAGTTGTCAGTTTTGTGGACGGTTTTGGGCGTATCAAACGGCGAGAAATAGAGCATCCGCACGCCGTTCTCGAGTTCCTCGTGAACTCGCGTGCAGTGCAGAGCGCCGGTGAAGGCACCAGTATCAATTTTGGCCAGCACGTTCTTCATGCCAAATTCCGGGAAGGTGACTTTTTCAAACGCGCCGAGTGTTCGTTTCATTATCTCTCTCCAAAGGGCGGCATGCCTAGATATTGATTGTGCATTGAGTTAGTGGGATCAAACTTAGCGGCAAATAACAGATGCACATTCTCTAAGCCGTAACGAACCTTAAACGATTCCAAGAACTGCGTAAGCTTAGCTAAGCCGTCGTAGTAGGCAATGTCCTTGTACCAGCCCACACCGGGTAGCTTGCCATCACTGCCTCTGAATAACCTCTGGGCATTCATTAGCGAATCTTCTCGGGCCGTAGCCAAGTCTTCGCCGGTTAGATCATAACCTAAATTAATTCTACCCTGATTATCGAAGATGGCTCGAGCCCGCCACATGGCGGCAAATACGGCCCTAAAGTCTTTCTTCTCGTCATCTAGCACGCCACTCATCAACCCGGCTCCCAGGTATCGCTCCACATAGGTAGTATTAGCTGTCGCTCGACCTCTCATAAACTGCTCGCCGTAGGCCATCAGCCCCTCTTCGGCATCGACGTAGTCCGGCAAACCATGCTCGGCATTTCTAGAGATAGAAGAGCCATTCCAGCCTCGCATTATATGACCAATCTCATGAACTACGCGAGCACCGAGTTCTTCCCGGCTGAGTGCTGCACGCTCGGTAGGAATAATCACCTTTTTATCTTCCATACTAATCTTTATAGACGTTGCATCGTCGTCAGCTTCAGCCGCCCAACCTAGCTCGTCGAATTTCATACCTTGCAGAGCTCGCTGAAAAACCTCGATCATGTCCTGCGCACTATATTTACCAGATTTCTCTGGAATAATTTCCTCCAGCCACTGGCCAAAGATCTTATTGTAGGCATCTTGATAGGCATCAAAAACCTCTGGTGAAAGACCGACTATCCTGCTCTCGCCGGCACTGGCTGGCAATCTAGCAAGTAGCTCGTCGGCAATTTGTTTGGCGTTAGGCGTGGCATCAGTAACTTGACCAACAAGACTATGCAAGCTGTTAACTATTCCCTGATAGAGGTGCTGGTCGACTTCGCCCGTTAGCTGGTGAGAAACCTCCATGAATTGATGAGCAGTTTCCTCATCTGGAGTAGACTGGAGATGCTGGGCCAGCTCGATTAAACTTAGGTTCAAAGCGCCGTCGACGGCTTTGACTTTATCGAATTGTTCAACCACGGTGGGCCGATGGCCAGCCTGCTCTAACTTAGCCGCTTCGGTTAGACCGTGGTTAATTTTCTGCTTTTTTTCCTCTATTTCTTCTGGGGTCATGTCAAATAAGTTCGGATAAGTAAAATCAGGATTAAACTCCTCGACTGCTGGATCGAGCAGCTGACGGTGTTGGACAGGGTCTAACTTATTCGACAAACGCTTAATAAGAGCCGGTGCTAACTTGCGAGCCTGCTCGATGTGGGCGTAATACTCAGATACCTGAGGCATTGCTTCAGATTGTTCAATCATATCGCGATTATACCATCAATTATCTCTTTAGTCTAGGGATGGGAGCTCCGGATACGGCGGAAGGGGAACCAGATAACGACGGCTAGAATGATGACGATCATCAGTAACATCGTAAAAAAGCCGCTTTGGTTGTTCACCCGACTTTGCTCCTTTCAATCGTCAAAAGGTAGTTATCTAATAAAGTGGCCAGGTTAAGACGACTATGCCTCAGGTAGCCCTTAAACTGGCTGCTTCGATTAACTTCTAGTAGATAGTATCGACTGGCAGTTTTGGCGATGTCTAAACCCATCAGATCGTAGCGTGTTACATCATAAGTAGCTCGAGCAATGTCTACTATCGCTGCTGGCACAGTCTCTTTTACACCGGTCAATCGAACCTTGTCCTGGGCGGTTTTACTTGATTTGATAGCCAGCGGTTTTATTATCTCGCCGCCTATCATATAGACTCTATATTCGACTTCAATGTCTAGCCTCGGCTGAACTACATAGTTACTGGGGTCAGCCTTGTCTGGAAAATCGCTCTTCGAGAAAATAACACCTCTGGCTCGGCAGGAAATACGCTCTTTGATAAATTTTGATCCCAAATTCGGTATATCCAGCGAACTTAGAAGCTCAGTGTGGGGCATAAAATTCGAGAAGGCCCTATACTGCCGCCACTTGTCTTCAAAGAGCATATCCTCGTAACTGGTGATGCCATCGACTTTATAAGCTAATTGGTAGCGCCTAAGAATTCTATCTGTATTTTTGCGGATCAACTTATCTGGAATAGCTTTATCGTTAAATGGATCCCTAAAATAGACGTAGTCAAAATCATCCCTGAAAATTTCATCAAGCTTCTTATCTGGGGAGTTATAGTCGATGCTCGTCGGTCGAATTAACCGAGTGCTCTCTTCAGCAAAAAATAAAGGTAGCGAAAAATCTGCACTGGTGGTCACTAACAGGATTTTAGGGATTATTACCACCCCGTTATCATACTATTCCAGACCGGGTTTTTACTTATGGGGGGTGTGGATGCGGTGGAAGGCGAACCAGATGACGACCGCTAAGATGATGACGATCATCAGTAACATCGTAAAAAAGCCGTTTTGGTTTGGGTTTTTGGGCATCATCCCAATTATGCTACTGCTGGCGTAACTTTTCCAGAAGTTCTTTTTGGGCGCGGCTGAGTTTATGAGGGGTGTCGACGACGACGGTGACGATGTGAGCGCCGCGGCCAGCACCGCGCAGGTGGGGCACGCCATGGCCGGACAGTTTGAAATCGGTGCCCGACTGGGTGCCGGCTGGGACTTTCATCTTGATGGGGCCGTCGACGGTATCCACTGAGATGGTCTTGCCCAGAGCGGCATCGACCATGCTCAGGTGCTCGTTCGATAAGATCAAGTCGCCTTCTCGGGTGAACTGCTTGTGCGGCCGGACACGGACGTTGACGTAGAGGTCGCCTTTGGGGCCGTTAGCAATGGCCTCACCGTGCTCGCGTAGACGGATAGTGGCACCGTCGTCGATGCCGGCCGGGATTTTGAGCTTGACGAGCTGGTTGCGAGCGCGGGTGCCACGGCCGCGGCAGACCGAGCACTCCTTCTCCGGAATCCGGCCGCGGCCGTGGCAGCGCGGGCAGGTCGTGGCCTGGTTGATGTTGCCAAAAATGGTCCGGGTCACCCGCGAGACCTGCCCGCTGCCCTTGCACTCTTCACAGATTTTGAGCTCGTAACCTGGCTCGACGGTGGTGCCCTTGCAGTGCTCACAGATATCCTCAATGTTCAGGCGTAGCTCGACTTCGTGGCCAAAGACGGCTTGCTCGAAGCTGATTTCGATGTCGGTTTCGACGTCGCGGCCGCGGTTGGGCCTTTGAGCGCGGGGCCCGTCGGCGTTGGTGCCAAAGAAGCTGCCGAAGATGTCGCCGAGACCGAGATCACCAAAGTCAAAGCGAAATTCCTGGCCGGCGCCGGCGCCACTGGTGCCAAAGCCACCGAAGTCAAAACCGCCAAACGGCCCGCCCTCAGAGGCCGCGCTGGAGCCGACGCCAGCGTGGCCAAACTGATCGTAGCGCTTACGTTTGGCATCGTCTTTCAGAATTTCGTAAGCTTCGCTGACCTCTTTGAATTTCACTTCGTCGCCGCCGCGGTCGGGGTGGTGCTCGACGGCCAGCCGCCGGTAGGCCTTCTTGATCTCATCGGCGCTGGCGCTCTTGCCCACCCCGAGCACCTCGTAATAATCGCGTTTAGTCGTGGCCACCGGTTTGCCCTTCTTGA
>OBEQ012444800.1_pt1 | contig 13144 bp, 21 predicted proteins | sample 1670901 | NCBI WGS metagenome assembly OBEQ01 (sample SAMEA104232315, study PRJEB22302) | groundwater metagenome | biome: forest; feature: aquifer; material: groundwater | place: USA | collected 2011-08-07 | depth 5.4 m
CGCCCGGTGAGGCAAAGTATGTGACCGATGCGTTCATCCGAGGTTTGAACGAAAGCGGCTATGTGGAAGGCACAAATCTGGCGATCGAATTCCGTTGGGCGGAGCTTCAATATGATCGATTGCCCGCGCTGGCGTCGGACCTGGTTCGCCGTCAGGTAGCCGTGATCGCTGCGGTCGGGGGAGCTCACTCGGGGCTTGCGGCGAAGGCAGCGACATCGACGATTCCGATCGTTTTCGTCAGTGCCGGAGACCCGATCACCTTTGGTCTCGTCGCCAGCCTGAACCGGCCGGGCGGCAACGTGACGGGCGTCAGCATGATCACGGTAGCGTTGGCGCCAAAACGATTGCAACTGTTGCACGAGTTAGTTCCTGCGCCCGCCGTGATCGCAATGCTGGTAAATCCCACCAGTCCCTATCTTGAGCCGGAAACAAAAGACGTGATGGGAGCGGCGCGCGTCTTGGGACGGCGAGTTCAGGTGCTGAATGCCGGCACTCCACCGGAAATCGACACTGCCTTCGCGACACTTGTCCGGCAGGGGGCGCGTGCGCTCCTCGTCAGCGGCGATCCCTTTTTCGACAGCCAACGCGACAAGCTTGTCGCGTTGTCAGCACGCCATCGGGTTCCTGCGATTTATCAATGGCGTGAGTTCGCCGCGATCGGCGGCCTGATGAGCTACGGCACCAGCATTACCGATGCGTATCGTCAAGCCGGAGTCTACACTGCTCGCATCCTGAAGGGCGCCAAGCCGGCTGAGTTGCCTGTACTGCAACCGACCAAGTTCGAGATGGTGATCAACCTCAAAACCGCTAAGGCCCTGGGGCTGACGATTCCCCAATCCCTCCTCATCCGAGCGGATGAGCTGATCCAGTGACCGGCCAAGCCACCAAGCCGCTTCTGGTCCGGGTCCAGTACCGGGGGTTCTACATCGAGGCCGTCCCCTTCTTCAGCCTGAAGGAGCCGGGCTGGAAGGCCAAGGCGTTGATCTGGAGGCACACCGGAGAGCCTATAGAACAGTTCGTGGATGATCCCACCGGGGCGACCTTCTCCACCAGGGAGCACGCCGTTCACGCCAGCCTGTTTCTGGGGCGGAAGTGGGTGGAGGGACGGAGCTAGGCCGGGTCCCACGTGGAACTTTTGCGGAGTGTCCCCCATCTGGGACGTGTTGGGGAGAGGCGTCACCGAAGACGATGTGCTGCCATCGCCTTGGGAGTCCTGGTCGGGTTGCTCTGGCCTGGGTCGCCCCAAGCCCAGCAGCCACGCTCTGACGCACGCTCCGTTCAGCGCTCCTACCTCATTGAGCAGAAGAACCGCGTGGAAATCCCGTCACAGTATGAGCCGATGACGTTCGCAGGCTTCCTGACCCTTCCAGCTCTCCCGGCACGTTACACGGCCTCAGATTGGCAGGTCGTGCGGACCTATACCCAGCGGGCAGTCAGCCTGGAGGGCTATATTGCGGAGGTGATCCACGCGCGGGACGGGGCGACGTACGGACGGCCGCCGGACGAAGGAGACTTCCACATCCACCTGCGGGAAGCCCGGGAGCCCCAGTGTGCCCCTGAGAGCCCCCGAGACCGGCAGATCGTCACCGAGGTGACCCCCCACTTCCAGCCTCCGAAGACCGGCTGGTCGCATGAGGCGCTCGTCAATCTCTGCCGACGCCAGGTGCGCGTCCGAATCTCAGGCTGGCTCATGCATGACTATCAGCATGTCCAAGATGTTGGGGACTGGCGGGCCAGTGCGTGGGAGATTCACCCCGTGCTCAAGATCGAAGTCTGGAGCGACAATCAGTGGCGAGAACTGCCGTAACGCTTGCCGCAGCCGGCTTGCTCTTCCTCACCCTACCCTTGCGAGCTGACGGGCATCGGTCAGGGTGTCACCGTTGGCATAGTTGCCCGTCAGATAGCGGGACTTACGTCTGCGGCGACCTCGGGTACTGCTCACAGTGCCCAGACAACCAATACTGTGAGACTGGCAAGCCGCTAGCCCAGGTTCAGCAGCCCCTGCCTCCAGAAACGCGACCCAAGGCTGCTCCGAAGGGCGATACGGGCGTACTTCCGAGAGACGCCTGGACCTGTCCCACTACCCACCCCATCAAGGGCAATTTCACGACGTACTCTGGCGAGCCCTGCATCTACCACATGCCAGGCGGCCAGTTCTACAACAAGACCAAGCCAGAACGCTGCTACCGCACCGAGGAGGAAGCCAGGAAGGATGGGTGTCGCCGGTCGAAGCGATAGAAATATGCCTGGCGTGGGCACGACGGAGCAGATGATGCGCCGCTATGCGGCAGTCACGGATCAGAGGTTGAGGAAGGCTGCAGAGGCAGTAAGCGGCGCAGAAGTGCAGGAGTCTAGTTCTTGGGAGTCGCGGGCACGGGCTTCGGAAGCATAAACATTCTGGAGCCGATAATCTTCGCCGGCTTGGGAGCCGTCACCTTTCCGGGCCTCTGAATGGAAGCGCCGCTCGGTGCCGAAGACGTCAATCTGATCTTGACGCTCATTTACGCCCCTTCCTCCTGATCTAGTTGTACCACATTCAGGGTCATTCCGCCCAGGAACCGATCACTCGCGAAGAGGCGGAACTCGTAGACGCCGGGTCGTTCAAACCTGACACCCGGGATGGTGTATGTGAGTTCGTGAGGACGCATCCTATCTTGGATCTCGACATCCGTTTCGGCTCGTCCGGTGGCCTGATCGTCCTCAAGGCGGACCAGTTCGAGTCGCATCCTGTAGACGCCGGCCGCATCGGTAACCCTCGCATAGACAGATATTGGAGTCATGTAGTCCGAGGGGAAAGACGAGGAGAAGATCCGATCGAAGATGCCGACAAGTGTTACCTTGTTCGTGCCTGCCTCGCGGATGGCGTGGTCACAGACCAACATTGCGGAAAGGTGCGGGCGGGGTGGTTCGGGTCCGGCTCGTGGCTGGCTCATTCGTTCCGCCCCTTTTGGGGGTGGGGGGCGTTAATGATCGGACGAGGGCCCTGTGGTTGTCAAGAGGCAGCCCAAGCCGCTATGACATATGGCGACGCGCCGTGGCAACAGACTCCTAAGTTCACGTCGGGAAAGGCTGTGCTGTAACCCTTTGAAGGTTGAGATAATCGACAAGGACGCATGACCGCCCGCTGCCCGTTCTGTGAAGCCGACCATCCGGTTGGGCGGTATGTGGATGGAACAGGTGATTTGTCGTAATCGCCAAAGGAGGTCGTTTATGGAAGAAGAGGACTGGACTCAGGTTGTAAAGCAACCAGAAGAACGGAAAATCTTCGAGGCTCTTGCTGATTCTAGATGGGATTTCCGAACTGTCGATGGCGTCTCGACATCAACCGGTCTATCACGGACAAGCGTAAGAGAAATCCTCTTCAAATATCCGACACTAATCCGCCTTTCTCCGGTTCGCGACATAGAGGGCCGGGAGCTATTTACCCTCACGTCCAGGGGGCGGAGCATCCGAGAGTTGTACGGCATTGCCCGAGCATTCATAACCAAGAGCACCAGCACCTAGCCTTCTAGGAGGAGCCAATGAGCCCCATGGAAGGTTTCTTCTTAGGTGTCTTCGGAGGTATCCTGGCGGAACTACTCGGCCTCTTTGCCCTCCGTCATGAACCTCCAGGTACGCTCCCCAAATGGCTCCGATCCCGCTTCTATTGGACCTTAACAGTCTTGATGATCTTGGCCGGTGGTGGGCTAGTGGTTGTGTATTTAAGATCGAATGTTATCCTCACTGCCGCCCTTGCAGTAAACATCGGTGCCTCTGCGCCTCTGATGATTGGCACCCTGACTCGTCAAACACCGCGCATTGACCCTGGTCGAATCGATTAGTATATCGGCCGCACAATGCTAGCGATTCAACGCCTCGACCGGCTGGAGCGGAGAACGGGTAACCAGGTGACTAGGCATGCGCTCGGGGCGACCAGACGCAGGAACTTATGAGAGGTGGCGCTTGCTCAATTATTGCCGGGTTACTCATTGCTTCCGGTGATGCCGAGGCGGGCGCGAGATGGTATCTTCTTGCGCCTCCTATGTACGCAACAGGGGAAAAGGCGGGAAGCGTCGAAGCGGACGCCCCTCTGTCACGGTGGTGGAATGTCGCGGCCTACGATTCTGCTTCTGGATGTGAAGCGGCCAAAGCGAAGACCCGCAAAGAGGCTGTAAAAATCCTTGAAGACAGAATCCTAAACGATTTCAATCGTGCGTTGTGGACCGCGTATCTGGCTAGTCAGTGCACTGCCTCGGATGATCCCAGACTGAAGTGAGGGTCCGGGGAATCCTGACCTCGAACAAGGGACGGCAAGGTCATCTGGAAAGCGCCGTGAGGCGACGATAGGCCAGTATAGATGGGGTGGACTGGACGGTGACCACACCTCGACCAGCCCACTTGGAGCTTGGGGTTCTGCTGGCAAAGTTTGCTAAACTGGTTGGGCGCGATGCTATAGGAGGCGAGCCCCCAGCTGGCGTTCTAGTCGGGAAAGAGACTATAATACAACAAGTTGCGGGGCGCCTGGGCCGCCGTTTCCTGGCGGTTCTGTTCGATCCTCCGCCATCGCAACCGGAGTTACCCCAAGATGGCTCAGGTCAAGGTCGTTGAAGCAGCAGCACTCCCGCCACTCGAAGCGTGGCAGACGATGTCGGTGCGCGTCACAGGGTTCCCTGCGGACCCAATCACGAGGGAGGTCTCGTGGTGGGCTGATCTGGTCGGCTATCCACCTGAGGCTGCCGCATCCCGTCCGAAGGTAGGTCAGTATGGGACGGAAGGGGAATTCGAGGGGCGGCAGCTGTCGTTGCAGGTCCAACCTGATCGGTTTGATTGGAGTCTCGCCCCGGTCATAAAGCTTTCCGAAGAGGAGCCGAGCACTCTACCTCTGGCGGGTCCATTCTCTGAGGTGTTGGGTTCGTTGATGAAGATCGTGGAGCGCTGGTTGCCGGTGGCGCCAACGATTACCCGCTTGGCCTTTGGTGCCGCCCTGGCGCAGCCGTGCGAAGACCGGCGTTCGGGCTATATTCAAATTGCAAAGTATCTACCCAATGTTGCCCTCGATCCTGATTCATCTGATTTTCTCTATCAGATTAACCGCCCACGGGCGTCAAAGGCGGGCATCGAGAACCTCCGTATCAACCGCCTTATGAAGTGGTCCGTAATGCAGTTCCACCGGTTCAGCATGGCGTTTGAGAAGCTCGGAATCAGAACTGTGGGCCTTGCGCCCGGTGACTCGGCCTGCCGACTTGAACTCGACATCAACACCGTACCAGACTTCAAAGGGAATTTACTACCCGAGAAGCTGCCTGCTGTGCTCAGAGAGTTGGTGGACCTCGCTTTCGAGATTGCGGCGAAGGGAGACATTCCGTGAGACCTTCTAGTTCCACAGTTGCCGCTGCCGAGTCCCCAACGTTCGTCGGTTTTGGAAGTACTGATCGTGCCACGCTCAACGCCCTTCGGCGTCCGCACCGTAGGTTCGCTCCACTTATGTCACCTACAGTTAACTGGGGAATTACAGTTAGTGGTTATGGCTTCACCGAGGCTCTTCCGGGGTTCACTCATCTACGGGCTGCGGAGCGCGTCTCTTTCGCCAACTATTACGTCACAACCGAGGGAGACCTCGGTGCCCTACGGTGGGACCTACCACACCGCCTCCTGACCTTCGATGCGTCTACGTTTATTGTGCAAGCCAGCGCCATTCATATTACGCATCTTCCCTTGGTGAATGAGTACGTTATGGATCGCATCCGCGCTTTACCTTTTCGATGCAACCGCACAGCCGCGTCCGTCGTCAATACGACGGCGCGTGGGTTGTTCCAAAGTTCTTCCAATGTTCTCAGTTCGACTGATCCGCTTTTAGCTCCTTCTGACTTTGTGCGCCGAAAGGCCGTCGATATCTTCACTGCTGCGGTTGAAGAGACGTTCGAGGATGGAATGGAGTCGAACTTCTCTCAAAGCCTTGCCACGCTCCTGAAGGCCCATGGCACGGCGGCTCTGGCCGCCGTGGAGGACCTCATTCTCTCCCCGGAGACCAATGTTGAGGTGGCGGTTGAGGCGGCGAGGTTGTTAGGGGCTGCCGACGATCCAACGTCGCGGTCGCAGCGACGAGCATTTCTTGAGAAACTTCTTAGCTTGCCCTCGGTACGGATCAGACACGCTGCGGCGTCGGGTCTCGCGGCGATGGACGATCCTGGGTCTTTGCCCGCACTGGCAGGAGCCATCGAGCGCGAGGATAATCGTCGGCTGCGACAGTACCTTAGACTTGTTGTGGATCAGCTTGAACGCGCGAAATAGTGCCCCAGTTCGTGAGAGCAGGTCTCCGAATAAATCGTTGGTTGGAGACTGAATCCCGCGAAGCGGCGGAGTTTCCCGCAGACGTAATTACTGATCTCAAGACAGGGGGAGACATGCTCTCTGTCTTTGAGATCGGTGCTTCGATTAGCGCTGAGCGTATCGCGATAGCTGTGGCTGCCGGAAAGCAGAAAGCTGACGAGACAGGATACGCTGTATTTGACCGAGCAGCGGTTGAAGCTGTTGGTATTGGCATTACGAAAACCAAGGGCGGGACGCCGGATGCCGAAGTGAACGCATATCATTACCACCTAAAAGTAGGCACAGCGGCAAGGTTGATAGAGTTGGCCGGGGTCATCGCCAGAGGACAGATAGATTCTATCCTTTCCAAGCGGGTAGAGGAACTCCTAATAGCAGGGCTCAAGAGTGGACAGCTAGATGAAGCGCGTGTAAACAGAGACTTGCTGGAGAGGCTTCGACCTCTTATAGTTGGGTAGATAGCATTCAGAGCAGGTGCGGAGGACGCGCCTCACCAACCTTGGTCAGTCAAGGTGGTTACCCGGCCAAGCCGGGGATGCGGCTCAGGATGAGCAAACTGGCGGGAAGCCCCGCGCCAGCGGGGTTTTGAGTTTCTGCCCACCGAGCCGCGAGGCCGATCCTCCCGCCGAGGAGGAGCGCGATGAGCATCAACGATGAGAGCACGCGACAGTGGGACCGTCTCGTCCTGTTCCCGGACGACGACGAAAGGAGGGGGTCAGGATGATGGTCAAGGACATTTTCAAATCGCCGGACAAGTGGTGCCAGGGGACCGGCGCTCGGAATGCGTTCGGGGAGCCCGTTGAGTGGAGGAGCCGGAACGCCCGGAGCTGGTGTTTGCTCAGCGCGGTATTCCTGGCGTACCCGTTCCACCAAAGGGTTGCGGTCATGACGCGGATCGGGAAGTACCTCCGGGTCGAGCGAGAGGAGAACGAGGAAATCGAAAAGTGGAATGATTCGCCCAGCACGACGTTCCTAGACGTGCTGAAGCTTGTTGAGACGTTGGAAATTTGAGGGAGTGATACTCTTCTGCTACCAAACCACCCCTTGGCAGGACATAGCTTGAGCGCCATCGACCCGTCGACTCGGAGGATCGCAAAAGAGTAGCCCCTGGAGATTGCCGGGGGGACGAGGCGGTGGGGGAGGAGCCGTAAATGGTCGAGGGAAAGACGGGGGATCGCCCAGAGGTTCTAGGCCCCTCATATCAAGATCGCGTGAGCCCTACGGGGAATCGTCGAGCGCGAAGCACGCGAGCACCGCTACACGAAACGCCAACCATACAAGTGAATACGCGCGCAAGATCACCACCAGCCCACCGAAGACCACCTTTGCTTTACCGCTCAAAGGATTCAGATTCGTCCACAGTGCCAACGGCCCTGATCAGCGCCTACACAACTGAAAAACGAACCCGACCACAAGCAGAACCTACCCTAGCCACCAGAAACAGTACCAGAGCGTACTAGACTACATGATTGTATCCGGCGGCTAGCCCTCGACTCTGCCCCAGCCGGACCGCCCAGAGGACGGCAAAGCAGTTCACTTCAATCTTGGGGCATCTCTTCTTTGATCTTCTGGCGCTGCTTGTTCTTCATGTCGAGTAGCTCTTGTTGATTAATGGTCTCGATAATCTTTGGGACCGGCACGACGATGCCTATTCCCATATTAATGCGCTCATCGTTCAATTGTGTCGCGCTCGCGGATTTCGCGTCGAAGTGCCCGTGCATCAGTCCGAAAAGCCAAAATTGCCCCGTATCATCCGCCGTAATGTTAAGCGACTCGTCGTGGACGCGGATAGCCTGCACATGGACGAAGACCGGAGATCCGCTCAAGCCGCCGATTGATCTGGCTTCAATCAGGTGGGCATCCATAGCCCCGAACTCTTTCGTCGCCACGCGCTCATCTGGCATCGCGGCGATATTCCCAATTCGGACGATAGGGATGTTCTTGCTTTTGCCGAGATGATTCACAAATAAGCCGACAATGAACACCTCGTCGCCCACACCGACACCTTCCGCCTGCATCACTTCCGGTGTTGCTGAGGATTCGAGACCAAAAGTGCGAAAGTCGCATTCCTCGCCTGGGAACATCGGTAGCACCGCCACATCAGCGGTTGGATCGGAAGGATGAAATCTCCAGTGCGTGAGGGGTGCTTGCATCCAGACCAATCCGGCCCCTTTGAGGTTTAACCGGATGTGCACTGTCTGATCAACGCTATGTTCGCCAATGTGCCGTAGCAGGTGCTTGGCGGTGACTGTTACGGGCCATGCCCGATCGGTATCCTCTATTGCGCTTGCCAGAAAGAACGCCGTGCCGAGCGGGTGCAGCCCAGTCGCGGACTTGCAGTATACGAACGCCACGCACTTCCGCACTTCCTCTGGAACGAGCAGGAGCCGTTCTCCTTGTTCTCGGACATAGTAGCGTCGAAATCCGCCCAGCCGCCGATCAAGCCCTAGCTCTAGCATGTCGGCGCACCTGCCGACAAGCGATAGTTACGGGATGAGTTGATGTTTCAAACGAGGTCCTTTATGGGGCACTCTCCTGGGGCTCATCGGTGGGCTCGTCCTCGGTCTCCGCGTGCCCGGCTTCGTGGACGGCGGTCAGCGAATGGTCGCCCATCTCACGCGCCCCTTGAGTTCTACTTTATTTCGTGTCACGCTGCCAGACGATGGACCCCGAATTCACCGAATTCGAGGTGTTCGTCGGCGCGTTTTCCGCCGCCCTTTTGGAGCTTTATACCCGCCACCGCGCGATGATCCGTATCCTTGAGCATCACGGGATAGTGCAAAGGGAGACGTTTGAGGCTGAGGTTGAGAGTTATCTACGCGATCACGTTGATCAGCTTCAACATGAGGGCGACGAATGGATAAAGAAGTTTGTTGCCGCGTACCGGAAACTCCACCCGCCGCAATCTTGAGCCGCCAAATTTTGCCTGCTTCTTGGACAAGCTCCTCTATGGTCATTGAACCTCTCCTCTTACTGATACCGACTTCTCAGGTGGCCGAAAATGGACGCCTCGCCTCGTGAGCCAAAAGCACCGCCACGAGAGAGGGCCGCCCCCGCCGCCGGGGCGGGGGAGGAGCCGACCATACTCAACACCCCCGCGACGACATTCGCCGCGTCCTCATGGCCTGGGCTATCAATCGAGTCCTGGCCGGACCTCGACACGTGCCGCTGGAGGGAGAGCAGTTGGGACCGGAGCCTCCGCGAATCGAGCAACTCCACCTTGCCGCTGTTGGCCAACGCGAGGAACATCTGGTAGAGTTCGCTCTTCCATTTCTCGGAGAAGACGAGTTCCACCTTGTTTTTCCGGAACTGCTCAGCCGCCCACTCCTTGCAGACCCGATCCCCCGTGATCCGCCTCACGTCGTACCGGGCGAGGTCCAGGCAGCATTGCTTCGTGGTTTCTTCGGGCGAGAACGGTGGCTTCACTTCCCGGAGCAGGTCGAGCACGTGCTGGCCTCTCGCGTCCCGGTGCCCGATGGCCCAGGCGTAGGAGTCTTGTGACCCGGCGCTGACATCCACAAAAGCGCTGTACCGGACCGAGGACGCGGGGGGCAATTCCGTCCGGCCGGAGACGGTGCATTTCTCCAGGACCGCCTCGGAGATGAAGTCCTCCACGTCGTCCCGGAACTGGCCGAGCCACTCACTGCGCGCCGCTGACGGGTCCTCTTCCAGAGCCCGCTCGACGAGCCGGGGGTCTAAGGTTGGATTAAGAGCGAGGCTTTCGCCGGTCCAGATCAGGGCGGGACCCTCTTTTCCAAACTCCTTGAACGCCCGCCACGCCTCGCCGCGTTTCGCATAGGGGGTCGTGCAGGCGATCAGGAGCCGCGGGGAGCAGGTCCCTTGGGCCGGGCGGAGGGCGGTCAGGACTTCCCGGTCCACATTCACGGCGTCGTCCTCCGTTTTCCAGAAGGCCGTCTCATCCGCCGCGATCAGGGGGACCGTGTATCCTCGCACCGCCCGCATCGAACAGGTGTACACGCCGATGACGATGCCCCCCTCCAGTTCAATCTCGTCCTGCGTCTCCCGGACGACCTTCCGTTTGAAGGGCTCCACCGCGTCGATCGTGCCCTTCACGTAGTTCAGGATTTGCGTCGCCTGCCGCCGGTCGCTGGCGATGCACATGAGGGTGAGCCGTTCGCCGGGCTGGCGGCGCATCGACGGGCAGTAGAAGAACGCCCAGAGGAGCAGGAGCCTGGACACGATCCAGGACTTCCCGCTTCGCCGCCCTGCGATGATCCAGACCTCCTCGGGCCGCTCTGTGGGCGGGCTCCGGTGCCCGGCGTGTTCGTGGAAGATGGTGAGTTCCTCGGCGCTAAGCGGCTGGCAGAAGAGCGCCTTGGCGAAGACGACCCATCGTCGCCAACTCTCCCCATGCAGGCCCAGGGAGTCGAGGGTGCGGATCGGGTCCGTCATGGGCTCAGGTCTCCGTCCGGGTACAACCGGCTCACGTGATCGACGATTGAAGGGGAGCCGCCGGAGGAGTCCCCCCTCTCACCCGCGATGTAGGCCGGTTTCCCGTCCCTGTACACGACCTGGCCCTTGATCGCCGGGTCGATGCCTCCCCGCACGTAATCCGGGTCCTTCTCGACGAGCCGCTTCGTCAACCGGAACCGTCCCCGGCTGTCCAAAACGGTGAGGGGCTCCGAGAGCCCGAGCGCCTTACGCTGCTGCTCTGCCGCTTCCCGCTGTTGCTCGGCGGGACTCAGTGTCGAGACCTCAAGAATGTTCGGCATCGGGAAGGTGACCCGAGCCGCCGAATGCGCGTCCACGCCATGCCCGTGAATCTCAGAGAAGCAGGTCGAGCAGATCGGGGAGCCGTCCAGGGTTTCAGTCGCGGGGTGGGAGCAGCCAGGGACGGAGCAGGTCGGAGGACGTGCTCCATGCCGCTGGAGCACGTTGCCCTGCGGCTGGTGATCCTTCGGCTGGACCACCTTCGAGGGAGCCGGAGCCCCGAGCACCGCCGGAGCATGAGCCGAACAGAGGATCAACCCGACCTCGGGAACCAGGGAGCCAGACTCCCGGCATGGAGGAGAGCCGGGTCGGCCAGGGTAGGAGCACGGGCCGGTGGGGGTCGAGGGCTCGGGTGGTCTCGGGGGAGCCGTGGTCACTCTTCCCTCCGCCTCCGCCAGGGCGATCTCCAGGGGGGTTGTGGGTGTCTTCTTCTCCTCCTTCGGCGGGTGGAGCGCCTTGAGGTCCCGGATGGCCTTGAGGAGCCGGTCCTGGGCGGGCTCGCTGTCCGGCTTCCCCCAGGCGGTGACGGCCACGCGGACCAGCGCCTCGTCCTCGACGGCCAGGGGATCGCTCAGGCCGAACTCGCTGAGGAGCCGCTGGCGGGTTTCCTGAGCCTCCGCTTTCCTAGCCTTGGTGCGCTCCCAGCCTGACGCCTTGCTACGGCGTGGGGTAGCCTCTGGCGGGCTCGAAGCCTCGCCCTGGAGCCGTCCTGGCTTGTCCGTACGGTCCTCTGTGGCGCTCATGTCGCGCCCACTATCGCGCCTACGTCCGCGCCCACCAGGAACCAAGGACAGGAACCATCTTGTAAGTGCGCGACGTACAAAAACTTTTCAGGCGAGGAATGACGCTCAATCAGTAGGTTGACGTGACTCATGCCGGGCTCGGAAGGCGCGGGCGTGAGACGAGGGCGAGCAGGTCGAGTCGAGACGGGCGAAGCGGCTTTCAGCGAAAGTGGTTCCTGGAGTGGTTCCTGACCTCGATGTTTGTCAACCGACCTCGACCGACATCGACTCGTCACGCTTCTTTGGATTGATGTACACTTAGGTCGTTTCGAGTCCGTGGAGGTGCGGTCCGATCCTTGACTCTTAATCAGTAGGTTGGAGGTTCGACTCCTCCACGGCTCACCATTTGAATCGGGCACTCCGGACGTCCGGAGTGCCCGATTTGTTTTGGTTTCAATTTCCTCCGGGATCCCGATTGGTCTTGCGTCGCGGTGAACAGGCGGGCGGGCGTCGCGTCAGGGCTCCCTGTGCTTAACGGGCGGACTTCTGGTGTTGATAATTCAGGGGCATGACAGCTCCTATCCCCAGGATTTCGTGGTGCGGGGTGCGTGCCCGGCGCCAACGCTGGTAGGCCAGTTCGCTCTGCAGCCAGCGCGACGCGCGCATCCCCAGCCACACGAGCAGCCCTCCGACGCCAGCCCCCAGCACGACGCGACTCGTCGCGTGTATCGGACCTGTGCGCATTGTTTCTCCCTCCTCAGCGAGAAGAATGTCGAACGCTTCGTTCCCGTCCATCCTGGCAGCGGATACAGGTGGTCACTTCGGGCATGGCCTGGAGCCGCGCCGGGGCGATGGGCTCGCCGCACTCTTCGCAGATCCCATACGCACCTTCCCGCAACCGCTTCAACGCCTCGGCCAGTCGGTTGGCGCGCTCCACGAGGAGGCCGCGAGTCAGAAGACTGAGCTCTTGTTCCTCGCGTAACTGCCCCTGGTCCGCGGGGTCTGCCGGGGGGCTGGGGTCGCCCACGGGGTCGGAAAACTCCTCGATGACGACCGCGCCGCCCAGCTGGCGCAAGCGCTCCATCGCCTCTCCGAGCTCTCGTTCGATGCGCGTACGGACCTCGTCCATGATAGCCCCCTTCAGATACGGCATCTCTCGTGCCATGGTCCAAAGGCAACGAAAACCGACACGTGTGAGGAAGGACCGCTACCGCGAGTGCGCATTCTATGAAAAGACTTACCTATTTAGATAACTCCACTCCATAGACCCGCCAGTTCGCCCGGCGCCCTGTTCGGACTCTCCGCCGTTCCTTGCGTGGCGAGGTGAGCTCATGATTTGTGCAGGCGCCTCGGCGCCAGAGCGCATTCGGCCATTTTTGCGAGCA
>OBEQ010590402.1_pt1 | contig 13143 bp, 12 predicted proteins | sample 1670901 | NCBI WGS metagenome assembly OBEQ01 (sample SAMEA104232315, study PRJEB22302) | groundwater metagenome | biome: forest; feature: aquifer; material: groundwater | place: USA | collected 2011-08-07 | depth 5.4 m
AATCGCATTGGGCAAGAGCAGGGAAAAGAATCCCGAACCAGAAGAATTCGATGCCAAGTCCTATGCCGTATACCTATTGACCGAAGGATCGATCACGGAGAAGCGAGAGCTATTGTCGAACCTCAAGAGCAGACTAACGCTCAAGGACAAGATAATCACGATAGAGGGCGCGACGGGAAAATAATCGGAGAATAATTCGGACAAAAAAATACGGCGAATTATTGCCGTATTGTTTTGCGCCCTTGCAAGGTGGGTTGCAAGATCGCCTGCGCTGGTCAGGGACCAGAGTCCCTTGAACCGCGCCCTGAGTTGTGCCCCCGGAAGGAATCGAACCCTCATAACCGGCTTAGAAGTCCGGTGTTCTGTCCATTGAACTACAGGGGCAAGCGGCGTATCTCAAAAGTTACACCTCTTTATAACTCGCGAAGACCGCGGCGGCAAGCACGGTCGTCCAAAGGCCGTCTTTATTTCCGATCGCCGACTGCGTGATGTTCGTCGTCTTGATAATTTTGCCGCTCGCTTTATAAAGCTGTTCACGTTCGTTCCACGCGGTGTTCAGGTCGAACTCGATGCCCAAGGTTGTCGCGAGCATTGATGCCGCGAGATCCTCCGCGTACTCTCCCGATTTCTGTTCTGTCTCGCCGAAGGATTTATGTTCGGAGAGATAGCCGTACTGGTCAGTTTCTGCGGGAATCGCGAGGCCGACGGAGGCCGCCATGAGCCGATTCGGCTCGTTCGAACGATTTTGATACATGACGCAAAAGACAATCTGACCCGGCTTCAAGTAGGTGAGTCCCTGCGCACGCGGCACAATCTTACACCCGGGCGGAAAGATTGAAGAGACCGTCACGAGGTTGAATTTCTCGATTCCTGCGTCACGCAAGGCCATCTCGAAAGATGCCAATTCTTCCTTATGCACACCAACGCCTTTGGTCAGAAATATTTTTTCCGGAACGAGCATGATAAAAAAATTCTATCACATATTGCAAAGTTCAAGAACCACGCTACACTACTTTTGACCTGGCCGTCGTATACCGGCCCGCCCATCTTTCTTTTATTTTGAGGTATAGTGTAATGGTAGCAGGAATTCTTGCCGCCAAGACCAAAATTCATCGGACTGTAGTATACCGGCAGTATGCGTGCTTTGGGAGCACGAGGACTGGGTTCGACTCCCAGCAGTCCGACCAAAAGATGGGCGGGTGAAGGAGCAGGTAGACTGGGCTCTCCTGCAGCTCTTCGAGCGACAGCGAGTTAGAGATGCGCGATCCCGCTATTGTGTCAGTGAAATTTTGGTAAGACATTGAAAAAAAGGAAGAGTGCGGGATCCACGCCATTGTAGCTCGTTATGCTCGCACAATGGGCGGGAGATTCCCAGCGGCCCGACCAAAACGAAAATAGTAAGATTGGGGATTGAACATGATAAAATGATGTTATGGCTCTTTTTGTGCTACAGCATAACACTTGAACTTGATGAAAAAGTAAAAAGCGATTATAGTGTCAAGCGTCGTTTAGTTGCGCAGATGCCTTTGCCGCGGTAGCTCAGTGGTAGAGCGCAGCCCTGAAGAGGCTGGCGTCGGGTGTTCGATTCACCCCCGCGGCACCAAAAAATAAACTAAATTAGAACAATATAAAGGCGAATTGATTATGGTATAATAAAAAAATGAGGCCATTAACTCCAGGTCGAGTTGGGATTCCAGAGCGGGACCCTCGATGGGAAACTAAAAATCGTCCCAAACTAGGAAAAATTTTTGGAATCGTCCTGCTTGCTATATTTTTTGCGACTTGTATTGCCGCACTCTTTTTTATTTTTTAAGCTTCAGCACGATCCGTTTCTCCTCCGGCTTTACCGCGTCGATCAGGAAACGATGCGGGGCGCCGGGGATGAGCGCGGTCTTCATTTCCTCGGTGCCGCCGAACTCCGAGATGTGGATCATCCCCTGGAGGCCGCCCTCGAGGTCGATCGTTGCGCCGTAGGGATTGAATTTATAGACGCGCCCGATAATTTCGTCGCCCGCATGGTAGCGGCTCCCCGCGTCCGCCCACGGATCCGCCTTGAGCGCCTTGAGCGAGAGGAACACGCGGCCCTCTTTGATGTCAATGATCTTCACGGAGACGGTTTCGTTGAGCTTTAATACTTCTTTTGGATTGTCGATCACGCGATGGTCGATTTCTGAAATGTGCACGAGGCCTTCGATCTGCGGTTCGTCCACGAATCGCACGAATATCCCAAAGTCGGCGATGCCCGAGACGATGCCCGGCACCACTTGGCCCACTTCATAGTGGGAGAGGAGCTCTTTGATGTTCGCCGCGAAGATCTCGCGCTCCGAGACGATGAGCTTATTCGCGCGGGGGTTCACCGTCACGATCTTCACGTTCAATTCCTGCCCGATGAACTTTTTGAGCTCCTCCATTCCCTTTTGCCGGTCGCCCTCCGCGTCTTTCGGATAATGGTCGTTCGAGAGTTGAGAGAGAGGAAGGAACGCTTTGAGGTCGGCGATCGAGCCCATGAGCCCTCCCGAGTTCGCGCCTGTGATCTTGAACTTGATGATCTCGCCGCTCTCCTGGAGTTCCTCCACCTGTTGCCAGAGCCGCTGCTTGCCGGCTTCCGCGAGCGAGATCTCGATGTACCCGTGCTCGCCTTCGAGGTGCACCACCTTCGCGGGCACCGCACCGCCGACCTCCGTGTTCTTTACGATATCTTTTGCGTTCGAGAGTTCCATCCCGTAGACGATGCCCGTCCCGAATTTGCCCAGATCAAAGAAGGCCTCCCGTGAGGTTTTCTTCAGAAGGCGAGCTTCCACGATTTCTCCTTCGCGGAGCCGGCCGTTTGTGAATTCGGCTTTGAGGACCTGCGCGAGCGCCGATTGGGTTTTGTCTGCGGTGGTATCTGTTGCCATACGAGCCAATTGGCCCAGTATAGTGGATCCCGCAAAGAAACGCAACCGCTTGCGCGTGGCCTCGCTTCGCAGTATCATTTTTAATTATGGATCTTTTTTATTCCTACGCCAGCTACTTTCCTTACCTCGGCGACTGGGCACTCGCCGCCCTCCGCGCGGTCTTGGGAATCATTTTCATCGCTCACGGATTTCCCAAGGCAATGTCCTTTCGGCAGACGATTCAAGGATTCGGAGGAATGGGATTCAAGCCAGGATGGTTTTGGGGGCCGTTCGTGACGGTTGTGGAATTGGGCGGGGGACTGCTGCTCCTCTTGGGATTCTGGACGCCGCTCGCCGCATTCTTCCTTATGGGAGAGTTCGCCGTCATCAACTTTTGGAAAATATTCCGGCGGGAGCCACTCGTGGGGGGATTCGAGCTCGATCTCCTCATCCTCGCGGGGCTTTTTACGCTCTTCGCATTCGGTCCCGGCAGTTTCTCGCTCGAGTACCTCCTTTGATTTTTTAGGGAGTAGAGAGTAAGTAGTAGGGAGTAGCGTGCGCGGTTTCTTCAGCCACCTGTCCTACTCCCTACTTGCTACTCCCTACTTCCTAATCTTATGTATCGCTTCTTCGAAATGATCCCCGGCCTCCTCGCGTGGGGGACGCTCCTCGGCATGGTGGCGCTCTCGCGTTATACGCCGACCTTTGTGTCGGTGTTCATTATCCTCTTTGACATCTACTGGCTTCTCAAGTCCATCTATCTCTCGCTTCATCTCCGTTCCACGTTTTCGCGGATGCAGGAGAATCTGAAGATCGATTGGCTTCGTAAATTGAAAGAACTTGATGCACGACCTACAACCTATCGTTGGCATGACATCCGCCACCTCGTCATCGTGCCGATGTATAAGGAGCAGTATGAGATCGTGCGCGAGGGGATCCTGAGCATCGCGAAGGCGCAGTATCCGAAGGAAAACATGCTCTTGGTGCTTGCCGTTGAAGCGCGGGCGGGAGAGGGAGCGCGGCGGGTCGCCGAACGCATCGAACGGGAGTATAAAAATTCCTTTTTTAAATTCCTCGTGACGGTGCACCCCGACGGCCTCCCAGGAGAAATCCCCGGCAAGGGTTCGAACGAAGCATGGGCGGGCAGGGAAGCAAAGCGGCTCCTCATCGATTCGTTAAAAATTCCCTATGACCACGTACTTGTTTCCGTCCTTGATGCGGACACGCAGGTGTTCCCGCACTACTTCAGCCGTCTTACGTATGTCTTTCTCCGTGAAGAAAATCGGCTGCGGGCGATCTACCAGCCCGTGCCCCTCTTCACGAACAACATCTATCAGGCGCCGGCCCTTGCGCGGGTCATTTCTTTTTCCAGCACGTTCTGGCAGATGATCCAGCAGGCGCGGCAGGAGCGGCTGACCTCGTTCTCGTCGCAGTCCATCCCGTTCCGCGCGGTCGTGGATTTTGGATTCTGGCAGAAAGACATCGTCTCCGAGGACTCGCGCGTGTTCTGGCAGGGCTACCTGCATTATCACGGCGACTTCCGGGTGGTGCCGCTCCTCTATCCCGTTTCGATGGATGCGAACGTGGCGCCGACATTTTGGGAAACGATGAAGAATACCTACAAACAGCATCGGCGGTGGGGCTGGGGCGCCGAGAACATTCCCTACATGCTGTGCGGGAACCGCGATGCGAATGACTCGAATTCCATTCGAATACCTCAAATGAACAAAAACAATTCGAAGCATTCAGATGCATTCGTGGATTCGAATCGGAGAGAGGGTTTTTTGTATGACCGCAAAATCCCCCTGAAAAAAAAGTGGTATTGGTCGTTCCAGTCCATCGAGGGATTTCACTCGTGGGCGACGAATGCGCTCATGATATTCGCGCTCGGCTGGCTCCCGATAGTGCTCGGAGGGAAAGAATTCCACTCCACGCTTCTCTCGCGGAGCTTGCCCCAGATCACCCGCTTTATCGTCACGCTCTCGATGGTCGGCATTGCGTCCTCCGCGATCGTGAGCGTGATCCTTCTTCCCCCGAAACCGCCGTGGTTCACGAAGCGGTACTACGTGCTCTACTGCCTACAATGGCTTCTCATTCCCGTGACGCTGATTTTTTTTGGTTCGTTCCCGGGGCTTGAGGCCCAGACGCGGCTCATGCTCGGCGGAAAGTGGCGACTGGGGTTTTGGGTGACGCCGAAGACAAGATCAGTAAGTAGGTAGTAGGTAGTAATTGAGAACGATAATGCTATAATGAAGTAAAATAAAAGTGACCATGAGGCGTTCTACTACCTACTACCTACTACCTACTACCTACTCGTCTCGAGGGGGTTTCACCGTCCTTGAGCTTGTGATCTTCGCGGCGCTCTTTGCCATTGTGGCGGTCATTTTTATCACCGTGCTGGTCTCTGTGGTGCGCGTGCAGGCGCGGCAGGGTGCGGCGGCGGAGGTAAACGGGCAGAGCCAATTCTTACTGCAGACGATCCAGAGCGTGGTGGAGCAATCGAGCGCGATTGAGGTTCCCGCGGATGTCGCGACGACCACGCTGAAGCTTCGCATGGCGTCGTCGGCGGGCGACCCCACTTACGTGTATCTCCAAGGGGGAGTCGCCTATCTCCAGCAGACGAGCGGAGGCACAAGCCAACCGCTTACCTCAGCGCGCGTCACGGTGAGCGGGCTCACCTTCACGAGGCGCACGAACGGAGCCGGCCACGACTCGGTGGCGGTGTCGTTTACGGTGCAGAACAACACGCAAAATCTGCAGCAGCGTTTTGTGCAGCTCTTGCAGACCTCGGTTGCCCGCGTGAGCGCGGCAACATTCGATTCCAATCTCGTACCGAATGCGAACAATACCTATAAAATCGGCCTCGCCGCGCAGGATTGGCAATCTATCAATAACACCATCTATTTTAGCGCGGGAAATGTCGGCATCGGCGTTTCAAATCCCGGCCAGACGCTCGAGATAAACGGCGGCATCCGGCTCAATACCGCCACAGTCCAGCCGGTCTGCGGCGTGAGCCAGCGCGGGACATTCTGGATGACCGAGTCCGCTTCCGGCGTCAAAGACAGATTCGAGGTCTGCGCAAAGAGCGCGACCGACACCTACCTCTGGGCGACGATCTACTAGAATGGAGAATATAATCCAGAGTGTAGTAGAATAGGGGAAAGTGGATCCCTCACCTTTGAACGATCGTGATGAATTTTTCGAATCTAAAAAAAGGAAATAGCCATCGCATGGTAATTGCGGGAGCAAGGCGCTCTTTAGTCGCGGAGCAAGACATCGTTCAAAGGTGAGGGATGGATAAGCGCAAAATCGCAATCGTCGTGATCGTCATTCTCGCGGTCGCCACCGCCGGGATTTTTACGGGCATCAAGCGGAACCAGACCGTGCCTGCGCCGGCCACCTCGGAGACCGCGCCGGGAGTAAGCGGCGGGGGATCTCCCACGCGGGCTCCTGCTCCGGAACATATCGTGGTGCCGGATAAGACAAGCGCAAACATTCCGCAAAATGTTGCAAAGCCGAGCGTGCAGGCGCCCGCAAACCCTTTGAATTCTGCGACGTTTCGCGGCTATGCCATACGCGCCGCAAACGGTGCATTTTCTCCCGATACGATTATCGTGAAACAGGGCGACACGGTGCATCTCGAGCTCACCGCGGTGGACAAGGATTACGATTTTACCCAGCCCGATTACGGGCTTACAATACCCATGCCGCGCGGCCAGGCGAAGTCATTCCAATTCGACGCAACCGCCACCGGAAAGTTCACGTTCTTCTGTAAATCATGCGGAGGGCCGTCGCAAGGCCCCACGGGATCGCTTGTCGTCGTAGCAAAATAAAAAACCTATCATGAAAAAAAATGTCGCAGTAGTGATTGCCGTCGTGGTCGCGCTCGTGGCACTGGGCGCCTCTGCGGGATTTTTTATCGGCGACACGCTCTTTACCCGTGATGCATCGCCCTATTCGGCGGTCTATCTCGTAACGGGAGACATCTATTTCGGGAAACTGTCCTGGTTCCCCCATCCGCATCTCACGAGTGTGTGGCTCTTGCAGCGAGGAGTGAACGGGCAGAATCAGCCGCAGTTTGCCGTGGTACCGCTCAAGAGTGTGGTGTGGGGACCGGGGGACCGCATGGACTTGAATGAGCGGCAAATCGTCTTTTGGACGCGGCTTGCGGGGAACAGCCCCGTCGTGAAAGCAATCGAGAATCCGCAGGTGCTCCAGGGGACACAGCCGATTCCGCAGGGAAATTCAGGAACAAATTCGCAAACTACTCCGGTGCCCCAACCGGGAAAGTAATCAATGACTAATAACTAATAACCGATACCCAAATATTGATTTCATGCTCTTATTCTGTAAAAAAGTGGCGAAGAAAAGCGCAGGAGCGGTGGTGCTCGCTGCGCTGTTATTGGTCATAAGTCATTGGTTATTCGTTGGCGAAGCCATGGCATTCACCGGCCCTTCCTCCGGCGCCGGAGTGGGCGTAGGGGCGATCGGCGTGGACGCAGGGAATAATTTGAGCATCGGCACCTCCTCTCCCGCCGCAAATACAAAACTGCTCATCGTGGCGTCTTCGACAGATACCGTGAACTATGCATTCCGTGTGCTTCAGCCCTCGGGAAATACCCCGATCCTCGTATTGCGCAACGACGGCTCGGTCGGCATCGGCACGGGATCTCCTGGGGCTGGGTATCCATTAGACATCGTAGGGAATACGCGGATAACCGGAACGCTCACCGCCACCTCCTACACCGGCACGATCGCCGCGGCAAACGTGACGGCGGGGGTCTTCGGCTCAAGCCAGGGATCGTCGCCCTACGCATTCCCGGCGTCATTGGGCGTCGCGACCTCAACGCAAGTCAATTTGCCGCAAAGTTTGTCGGTTTACGGCAGTGGTTACTTCGCGGGCTCGGTCGGCATCGGCACGCCGACTCCCAATGCAAAACTGGATTTCGGCGGAGCGCTGGGCACGACGCTCATCAGGAGCGACGGCACGGATACCTGGTTCGTGAGAAGCGCTCCGGCGGGATACGACGATGTTCTCTGGCAGAGATGGCAGGACCACGGATTTCGGCTCTATGACTTTACCGCAGGCGGAGAACTTTTCTACGTGCTCCAGAATAACGGGAATGTGTATATGAAGGGCAACGTCGGCATCGGCACCGCGCCTGCCAGTGCCAAGTTAACCCTTGCGAACAATGTGTACGTTCCGCCTTTTGATGCCTATAGCAAGTACCAAATACTCCTTTACGATACCGGCGTAGCGGGAACGTCATATGGCATTGGAGTTGAAAGCGGCCACATGGGGTTCAACGCAAACATCGGATATAAATTTTACCGTAACGGCGCAAGCACCCCCGATATGACGATCACCGGAGGCTCGGTAGGCATCGGCACGGCTTCGCCAAATGAGAAATTGACGGTCTTAACGCCCGGAGGCGGCACGCCGTTTGGCGCAACGGGCGTAGATGTAACGACGTTCGGGACGGCGCAGAACGCAAAGAGCAGCTACTTTTTCCGCGTGAGGGATCTGGGCGCGGCAACTACGCCGTTTTATATCCAGGGGGACGGCGCAGTTGGCATCGGCACGAGCTCCCCCGCCTACAATCTTGATGTCGTGGGCACCGCGCGGTTCTCCCAGCCGGTCGTGGTGGGCACGCCGACCCAGGGCAGCCACGCCGCAACGAAGAGCTATGTGGACTCGATCGCCTCCGGCACGAGCGCCTTGGCGTGCAATGGCGATCCAACCTGCGAAATGAACAACGCCGACCTCTTGGGAGGGAACATCGTGGGCGTAAACAAACTTACGGTGGCGACCATTGACCCGCTCTATCAGATCGGCGAGAAAAAGTATGCATCCTACGGCCCCTCGGTCGTGGGCGGCGTCAAAGAAGAATTCTTCGGCCGCGGCCAGCTCAAAATCGTAACGAGCACCCAAGGGACGCCGCGTTATGAGCAGGTGATTGACTTCGACAATGTGCCCCAAGGGTCAGATCTCTGGGTATGGTTTCATGTTGTGGAGTTCTCGCGGGGAGGAGTGCAGGTGTTCCTGACCGCCTACGGCGAACCCGCAACGATGTACTATCTGATCGAGGGCCATAAGATCGTGATCCGCGGCACGAGACCCGTGCCCTTCTCCTATCAGCTCGTCGGGCGGCGCTTCGACTGGCGGGACTGGCCGACGAAGGCAAAAGAACAGAGCGAAACGCCGAACTTCGTGATTCCGTTTCCGTCATCTACGCCTCCCGCCTCGCCCGTTCCTCCCGAAAACACCACACAGGGCGACACGGAAACCCAAACTGATAAACAGTAGTGCCGAAGAAAGGAGATACATGTGCTATAATAAAAAGGTCATCGAAGTAATTGAAAATGCGAAAATCAAAAATAAGAATGACAAGTTAAAATTTTTCCATTTTGATTTTTCAATTTTACATTATTGATCATGGACACCACCAATAGAAACATCATCCTCGGCATCATCGCCGTCCTGCTCCTCGTGGGCATCTATCTCGTGCTTCGCGCGGGCCCGCTCCGCCCCGCCGCCCCCGAAGCCATGAAAACTCCACAGGGAACCGCGGCGGCTCCGGGCGCAAGCCCCGTGTCAGGAGCGGGGCAGGTGGTCACGAAAGAAGGGAAGCCCGTGAAGCTGAACGTGGTCGCGGGCACGCCGGATGCCCCCCAGCAATCGAATCCGATAGGCGCCGGATCGGTGTCCGCGGGGACGATAAAGATGACCGTGAGCGCAAAGGGCTTCTCGCCGAACCAGTTTGTCGTCCGCGCGGGGGATGTGGTCACGATTGCCCTCACCTCGGGGGATACGCAGACGCATGTGTTTAAGTTTGACGACGCATCGCTCTCGGCGGTCGCAATCGGCGTCGGTCCCGGCGAGACGCGCGCGATCACCTTCAACGCGCCGAGCCCCGGCAAGTATGGTTTCCATTGCGATGTGCCCAATCATTCGAGCCGCGGCGAGACCGGCACGATGACGGTGCAGTAGGAGTTAAGCAGAACCCACCTCAAAAATAGCTCCGCCGCTCTCGCGACAGGAGATACTTTTGAGATGGGTTCTAGTAAGTCGTAAGTAGACGCGCCTTCGGGGCGCGTCTTTTTTATGCCACCGGCGAGATCCTCCGCGCCATGTGTTTCACGCTATAATAAGTCTCATGAAACCGTTCTTAAATAACACCCTTCCCTTCATCGTATCGTGCCTCCTTGTGATCTTTATCGCGATCCTCTTTGTCTATTCCTTTGGTCCCTATCTCCTCGCATGGTGGTGGGGGCCCGTGCCGGTAGCACATCAACTGCCGCCCCCGATGCGAACGGATATGGTGCAAAGGGCAACATCGTCCCCGCAAGTTCCACCTCCACCTCCCCAAGTTTCCGGTGGAAATTCGGGAGGATCAAAAAGAGAACCGCCGCCGCTTCCCACGGGGAGTTTCACGGAGCTTTTTTCCGGCACCGGCTGGAAAAACGAAGGGAACTCGACCGCGTATCAGGACACAAAAACCACGATGATCTCGCTTGCGCCGAAGTATGAGGTGAAGGGCATCGACTCCCTCGCGAGCGCACTGCGAGGGGAAACGCTCCTTGCCGCGCGAGGGAACGGCCGCGAAGTCGTAGTGGTTACTGCGGAGGGGGACGTGCTCACGTTTCAGAACGAAGCGAGCGTGCTCCGCGCATCCTTGGGAGTCCCGGAACTCTCTCGCGCCGCGCTCGACTATAGTGCGGAGAGCGGCGTATGGGCAGTCATCGGGGAAAATCAAGATGGGATGTTCGTAAAAATAATTGCGGTCGGCGGGAGCGGCATTACGGTTGCGGGAAGCGCCGCAATTCCCGGGACCGGCGCCACCTATCCCATCGCATTCGGCATCTCATGCGCGGAAACCGGCTGCCTCGCCTCGACGCCGCACGGCATCTACGCGATCTCTCCGAAAAATAATTCCTCGCTTACTGTCCCCGACCGCCGCTTCGACGCGCTTGTGGAAAATAAAAACCTCGCCCCGCTCTCCGTGGGAAGCGGCCTCAACTCCTGGCTCGCAGGCATTGTGGAGAAGAAAGGAAACAAATTTGAAGGCAAGGTAGTGGTGCTCGCCCCGGGCGGCGCAGGCCTGTCCGCAGAAGAAAATATATTCGCAAATCCCTTCGCGTCGCCTTATGCCGGCACGATCATCTTCGGCCGCAATAGCGCAACCACGGAAGTGATGGCGCTCTACGGCGCCTACATGGGACAAGCGTATGTCTTTGATGCCGGGGTATCCGCGCGCCCGATCCCCGTCACCGACTTTTCATATGTATTCAATCAGCGCGTGATGGAGGGAGTTGGGGCAGGTGATGTGGGATTTTTCCCTGCGATCACGGGAGGCGAGGGCGCCTGGCTCGTAAGCGGGGAGGCGGGAAGCCGCGTGCCAAAACTCCTTCGCATCGAAAGCGGGGCGGGAAGCGACCTCACTGATGCTGTGCTCCCGGACGCCACGCAGGCGCTTGTAGTCCGCGGATTGAGGACCCGCGAGTGGTACATCTTCGCGTCATCGGGAACGGAGAACCGCGTCCTCCGGTTCACCGATCTCGGATTTGAGCAAGGCGCCCCGGGCGTGTGGGAATCCGCGCGTCTGAACGCGAAGGGCAGCGTGCCAAAAGCGATGATCCGTAAGACAAAAGAAGGCGGCGCCGTGCGGTACGCGCTTTCAAATGACGGCGGCGCAACGTGGGCTGATGCCGTGCCGGGCAAAGAGGTGGTGTTTGCGAAACAAGGAAACGACTTCCGATTTCGCGCCACACTTTCGCCCTCGGGCGGCCAGTTCGTGAGCCCGTGGGTGCGTTTTATGAACGTCGAGTACAGCATTACGGAATAAACATGAAGAGCATACTTGCCAGAAAAAGCACGAGCCGCATTCTTCTCGCACTCATATTTGCGTTCGCCATCGTTGCGGGCGCGGCACTTGAGAAGCGGAGCGAGAGCGCACCGACCGCGCCGCGCGCGGAGAGCGACGGCACCATTGCACAAGCAGATCCGTGCGCGGTTACGCGCGAAACGCGCGAAGTCCGCGGCGGCTCGCTCTCGGGGATCATTGCATCGGGTGCCTCGATCGAGGTGCTCGTGGGGTACTACGCCTGCCATCCGGTCTTACGGAACGACATCGTGATGTACCGCTACGGCGGGAATCCTGAACCGATCATAAAAATAGTGCGCGGCGTCCCCGGTGATGCGCTCAAGTTACAAAAAGAAGGAGCAGTGTGGCGCATCGTGGTGAACGGCAAAGTGCTCGCGACCAGCGGCGGCGCCCCCTATGCTTTGGGCGATGCCGCGCACCGGATACTCTCGCTCTATGTGCCGGAAGGCGGCGTGGTGATTGCGTCGAGCACCTATCTCATCTTTGGCAACCTCGCCGAGGGATCAGTCGACAGCACCCGCTTCGGCCTCGTGGACGTCTCCGATATCCTCGGCAAAGTGGAGCCCTAAACCCTTCCGCCAAAGGCGGATCTCCGCCTCCGGCGGAAACCCCTACAACCTACAACCTAAAACCTAGCACCTAGGGGACTGTGGATAATCAATTGCCCCGCGCGCTAAAGTGGATTAGAATACATGCATATGAAACTCTCGCATAACAATATCCGCGCATGGCTTTTGAGCGTTCTTGTGGGAGCAGGCGCGGTGTTCCTCGGCGCGGGGGTCGCGTTTGCGGTGACGGGTCAGGTCTTCCAAGCAGGCGGGGGATATGAAATCGAAGCGACGAGCACGGCCACATTTGACATCACGACCGTCGCGGGCACTGGCGGCCCAATCTTCATCCATCCGCGCAGGTCGGGAACCTTGGGCGTATACATTAACCAAACCGGCGGCATCGGCATCGACACGACCGGACCCGTAAATAATCTGGACGTCGCGGGCACGATCGGCTGGGGAACGAACGCAGGCGTGAATGTGCTCCAGTTCGACCAAGGGGGAAGCATGGAGCTCGGAGGGAATAATACTGTCGCAAATCCGATCGTGGGCGGTGTTCCCTATATTGACTTCCATTACGGCACGGGCGCGGCGCAGGACTACAACGCAAGAATCATCAATAGCGCAAATAACCGGCTTGATTTGTATGCGAACTCCGGAGTTGGCACGCCCGCGCTCACGCTAAGCGGAACGAATGTCGGCGTCGGCACGACGGGGCCACAGGCACCCCTTTCCATCGCGGGCGGGACGTTGAGCAGCGGGCGTAGTGACATGCTCCAAGTGTGGCCCACGCGCTTCGCATTCCAACAGGTGAGCGGCGATCAAGCGAAC
>OBEQ010599321.1_pt1 | contig 13141 bp, 9 predicted proteins | sample 1670901 | NCBI WGS metagenome assembly OBEQ01 (sample SAMEA104232315, study PRJEB22302) | groundwater metagenome | biome: forest; feature: aquifer; material: groundwater | place: USA | collected 2011-08-07 | depth 5.4 m
GAGAATAAGCTCATCGATGGCGAGGAATGTTTCGGTGGTTATTTTGCCGTCCTTGACAAGGAGCGTGACCGCTTGATCGGGAACGGGACCTATTTTTGGGATGCTGATTCGAACAATCTTTCCCTCGCCTTCCAGTGGGCCTGTGCCTGGCGATAGTGGGTGCTTGCCTTTCGCGAGAGGGTGGTTACCCTTTGGGGGGCCGAGTTTTTTCCTGTATCTCACAGTCATGCCGAGATAGAGTGATGCTTTCTTTTCTTCAGAATTATCTATAACTTCATGAGTCATGGTAAGAACTTCATCGTTCAAACCTCGTACAACAGTAGTGTACCCAAATCTCCCCGAAAAACTTTCGCTTTTGATTGACTCGGCTTTTTTTATAAAAATATCAAACAAGTCGTCGGGTGCATGAGAAACAAGAGCGATAAGCATATCCAATCCTTCAATTGACTGTTTTTTCTTTTCATATAAGCGTCTTTGCCTGAGAATAGTAGTGATATCCATATTTGATGTCTCCAGATCACTGAGAAGTATGGATTTTAGACACGAGTACATGGCGATAATATCACCTTTAGTTGGGTAGATTGCGCTTTTTGGAATTTCCGAATTTTTTTCCTGTGGCCCCCCTCCTGAGGCGCTAATAGGGGCAATAACAAAGACGTCCGCCTCCTTCTTTCTCTGCTGATAGGCGGCTAGATATGCGAGAAAGCCAAGGGCGAACTGGAGGTTGTGATTTTCTGGCGGCCGAGGAGGTTGTTCATTGTATGGCATAAAATTCTCAAAAAAGGTATATGATGTGGATAAGTTTTGTACTCAGCAATAACTTCAATAAGTGACACTACGGTATTAACCCCTTATTATAAAGAAAAAAGTGATTTTATGCTCGTATCAATATAAACAAGTATAGCATGAGTAAATCGTTGACTCAAGGGCAAAAAAATGCTATACTTATTAGGTAAGAGTTATTTTACAATCCTTAAAAGGTTATCCGTTCCAAAATCGAAGGAATAACCTTTTATCTTCTCTCCTTCTCTTTTTATGGGGGCCTATCGACACCTCCACAAAAACAAAAACAAAATAAGGTGAAGGTCGATCCAATTGTTGGGGGCGAAATGCCGTCTCCACACGGGTCGACAATCTTTACCAAAGAGCAGATGGGAAGATCGGCTTTTATCGTCGGTGAAAGGCCACAAAATCTCTCGGGTCGAATTCCTTGCGGCCGTCATGAGTGTTGATGAAGCTTTCATCACTAGTCATGACGACCCAAAGACTGCTCCGAGAGAGACACCTCTCGGGGCGCTCGGGTTTTTATATTTTATATACCTTGAAGCGCCTCGTTTTCATATTAAAAACATTATTTAATCGACTATTATGGCATTTGACACAGCATTTTTAGATGAAATGCGAGAACAACTGAATACGGCGAAAGCGCGTCTTGAGGGTGAGCTTGCAAAGTTTGGCAGGCGCGCAGCTCAAGGTGATGCAGATTTTACGACCGTCTGGGAGGACTATGGCGATAAAGAAGAAGAAAATGCAGCGGAAGTTGCCGCATATAGCGACTCGCTTGGCCTTGAGGCAACATTTGAGCCAGAACTGCGTCAGGTTATTGAGGCGCTTACTCGTCTCGACGAAGGAACGTACGGTCTGTGCAAAATATGCAGTATGGAAATTGGTAAGCCACGGCTCCAGGCACGACCCATGGCGACACTCTGTATAGAGTGTCAGGAAAAATCTGACAAGTAGAATTTACGGAGTTGGCACTTTCATATACAATGAAATCTTTATCCTCAGCAAAAAGAGCACTTCTTATCGGTAGTGCTCTTTTTTGTGTCGATCGATTTACAAAGATTAGTTCTTTGTATTTTTTTTCAGACCGTCCCATCACCCTGATACCCAATGTGGTGCAGCTTTCATTGTACCTCCATACAAAATTTGCAATCAGTGCCGATCACGAGGTTCTTGCGGTGGTGGGTGGCGCGCTTTTCGTGATTCTTTGTATCGGCACTGTATTTTTTCTACGAGGGAAAAATTCCAGTGAACAACTTTGGATTGCACTGCTCGCTGCTGGCGCCACAAGTAATCTCCTCGATACTATTCGTTATGGTGGTATTATCGACTGGATAGAAATTCCGCGGCTAACATTTTTTAATTTAGCCGACGTACTTATCATTAGCGGCTGTGTTGGACTTCTTTTCTCTCTGTTTCGAAAAAAAACGTGATATACTGGGGAAAGTTATCAAGCTATAAAGTTTAATGTTGAATGTATTGCATTGAGAGTTACGGATCATAAAAACTTTCAACGTGATAACCTTCAACTTTTAACTCCCCCCTATGCCCTCAAAAGTATTTTCTGCCTCACCTGTCGGACTCGACGCGGAACAAGTTGAGATAGAATGTGATGCTGGCGCCGGCCAGTTTTGTTTTATCATTGTCGGACTTCCCGATACTGCCGTACAAGAAGCGCGGGAGCGAGTACGGGCGGCTATAAAAAATAGTGGGCTTTCCTTTCCTCGTGGTCGTGTGACCGTGAATCTCGCGCCAGCGGATGTAAAAAAACAAGGATCGCTCTACGATTTGCCTATCGCGCTGGCTATTATCCTTGCGGATAAGGAGGGGCCGACGAGCACCGAGACCGCGCATGCTCTCGTCGGCAGAAGCGTGTACTGTGGTGAGCTTTCTCTTGAAGGGCGAGTTCGTCCGATCTCAGGGGTGATTGCAATAACCCAATTTGCCCGTGATGCGGGATTTACCTCACTGTTTGTACCGGAAGAGAATGCGACGGAGGCAGCGCTTATCGAGGGTATCGACGTCTATCCTGTCGCAACTCTTTCCGCGTGTATTGAGCATCTTATCGGTGTGAAAAGTATTGTTCCCTACGACAGGACGCAGATTGACAGTGAGTTTTTGCGTGATGAGCTGGTACCATCCTCGGTAGATATTGCCTATGTAAAGGGGCAGCATCATGCGAAGCGTGCACTTGAAATCGCCGCAGCGGGGGGCCACAATATTTTGCTATCAGGGTCTCCCGGGTCGGGAAAGACAATGCTTGCGCGTGTCGTCGCAACGCTTCTTCCACCACTGCCGATGGAAGAGGCGCTCGAGGTGACGCGTATTTACAGTGTCTCGGGTATGATGCCGCCCGGCCAATCACTTATTCGCGAACGACCATTTCGGAGCCCTCATCATACCGCATCGGTCGCATCTATTATTGGAGGAGGGAGCGCTCCCTCACCCGGAGAAGTATCCTTTGCCCACCGAGGCGTTTTATTCCTCGATGAGTTTCCCGAGTTTCCCCGATCAGCTATCGAAGCGTTGCGCCAACCTTTGGAAGACGGGTGGGTGACGGTTACGCGATCGGCTGGCAGCGTGCGTTTTCCTGCCCGCTGTATGCTTGTCGCTGCACAGAATCCGTGTCCCTGCGGAAATCTTGGGAGTACTACCCACGAATGTGTTTGTTCTTCTGGCGCGATACGCACCTATCAGAAAAAAATCTCCGGCCCTATTCTTGATCGTATCGATCTTTTTGTCGACGTACCCGCTGTTGAATATAGCGACTTGCTCGGTCGCGGGGAGGGTGAGTCGTCTGCTGCCGTACGTGCTCGCGTTGGCAATGCGCGGGCGATTCAGAGCCGCCGCTATGAAGGGTCGGGTACGTTTGTTAATAGTGAGATTACATCGCAGCAGCTCGAATCGATTTGTCCACTCGACGACGAAACCCGTTCGTTTGTTCGCGCGGCAGCAGAGCGACTGCGACTCTCGGCACGGTCGTATACAAGAATACTGAAAGTTGCTCGGACGATTGCTGATCTCGATGGATGTGAGTCCATTGGTCAGCACCATGTTGCCGAGGCGCTGCAGTATCGTCCAACCATTTTGTAATACGGGAATTCTAGTATTAGGTGAATTTTAACGTATGTATCCAAATGGATTCACGCGAACACCATTTTTGATCACCTCAAAGTGGAGGTGAGGCCCTGTTGAGCGACCCGTACTTCCTACCATGGCGATGGTCTGGCCTTGCGATACCGCATCGCCTGATTTTACGTAGAGAAGGCGCGAGTGACCATAGCGTGTTTTTATTCCCTTGCCATGGTCGACAACGATTGAGTTGCCATATCCTTGAGCCCAGCCGGCAAAGATGACGGTGCCATCCCCGGCGGCATAGATACGGTTTGTTGTTGGGCCGGCTATATCGACGCCGGTATGACGCCAACTAAAGTATTGGGTAACTCGACTCGCCGACGTCGGCCAGATAAAGAGTCCCTTTGAGGCACGCTTACTTGATGATGGGGGCACTATTGCGTTTCGAATGCGGGCTATGAGAGTTTGTCCCCGTGGTTGGGCCGGAACTCGCGGTTGACTGATGATGCCACCGGGAATAATAAGGAGCTCACCAATAGCAATATCGTTTGCACTATCGCGACGATTTGCCTCCATAATTTTGCTTACCGTCGACTGGTAGGTTTGTGCGATTTGTGCCAAGGTATCTCCACGGCGAACGCGATACTGGATGCCGTCAACGGGCAGAATGACCAATTTTTGTCCCTCGTGAATGTATGAGCGAGTTGTGAGGTTGTTCGAATTGAGCAGTGTCGCAATGCTTATCCCAAACGCGCGAGCTATGCCACCGATGGTGTCGCCGCTGTTTACACTGTACGTTTGAATGGCTGAGACCTTGTAGGGTTCTTGTAAAATAAGCGGTATGACCGGTTTTATCAGTGCGTCTGGAATGGCGGCAATCGTTCCGGGGTCTGGTGTGGGAGAGGCCTCTTGTGTATCGTTTGTATCACTGAGCGTTGGCTGTGTCCGTATACCGATTTGATCGACGTATTCGTGACCGGTCGTCTGTTGTGGTCCTTCTACGACGATTGAAAATTCATCGTTTGAGAAAAAGAGACGAGAGATTGCATTGTGGGGTATAAAAAATTCTTGAGAGTTTGCATTATTGAGATAGACCGTATGTCCCAGTACCGCACAAAATATTCCGAGAAGGATGGTATGGTGGAGGTGTTGGCGAGATACGAGCGAAAGGAGTGGATGGCGAACGGTGATCCCTCTTCTTTGGAGAGAAAGCGCTCCACGCATATACCATGAGTAGACGACAAGAATGATTGGATGCAGGGCAACGGTGTAGCACTTCACCAAGACACTTCCAATCGGTCCAGCACAAACCTCTGTTCTGCGCCCGATGAATCGTAGTGCATCAATGGTACGCACTGCGAGATGGAGAAAAAGAGTTTTAAGCGAATCGATGAGTTTGTTTTTCATGGAAATAGATGCTTCTTACTACGAGAAGAACTTACTCTGGTGAGCACAGTTCTACCCAGTAGGTGATTGTGCTCAATCAGGCGCCAGGATCAGAATGGTGAACGTCCGGCAAAGCCGGATCCGGCTTTGCCGGAAAATGTGCCATCAGTGTAAGTTCAAAATAATTCCTTTTAAAAACAACCAGATTAGTATACAATAGCTCGGCATGACAGTCAACGCGCAAGCAGAGATGTCTTTTGAGTAATCTATGATAACCGATACAGAAAAATCAATACTGAGAACACTGATATTTTTTGATTTGTTCGATCACCCTCTCACCGCATTTGAGATATGGAAATATGTGCAGAGGGTTGACGGGTGTCACGATTACTCGTTTTCAACAATTTTCCGCGAGATTCACGAATCACCTCTCATTGCCGAAAAAAGTGAGGAGTGCAATGGATTCTATACACTTGCGGGAAGAGGCGAGGTGGTTGGGGTCCGTCGTGAGCGAACGGTGTATGCCGACAAGAAATACGCACTCGCGCAAAAGAGTACGCGAGTGTTTGCATGGTTTCCTTTTGTGCGTATGGTCTGTGTGTGCAATACCGTTGGGTTGGGTGCGGCAAAGAAGGGGAGTGACATCGATCTTTTTATTGTCGCACGAGCCCGCCATCTGTGGCTTGTTCGTCTCCTCTGCACAGGATATGCTCACCTCAGAGACCTACGCCCTCGGGAAGACGCGGTTCGCGATACACTCTGTCTGAGTTTTTACGCAAGTGATGATGCATTAGATTTTTCCATCCTGGCTCAGCCGCCTCTTGGTGAGATACCGGACATCTATTTTTTGTACTGGATGAACTGGTGCGTACCGATCTATGACGACGGTGTCTATGAAGTATTCTTTGAATCGAATGTGTGGGTTCAGCATATTCTTCCAAATCGTATTCCCTATCTGCCCACTCCCTACCGACGGGTTGTTTTGTCACGCTATGGTCGGGTAGTAAAAAAAGTTTTGGAGTACATTGCGGTGTGTTTTGGGCCACTCATTGAGAGTGGCGCTCGATCGCTTCAACACGCGTTGATGCCACGCGCTATTACCGACAAGCAAGGCAAGGGCACGGGTGTTCTGATAAGCGATTCATTTTTGAAATTTCACGTGAGTGATCGACGACGCGAAATCCAAGGCAAGTTTATTCGACGATGCAAAGCGATGAATGTATGAAAAAAATTATTGAATACGGCGCATATCTTCTTGTTTTTCTTCTGCCATGGCAGACGGTATGGATTATTCAGGAGAAGATGATAGGGCGGGCAGGTACTTCTTTTGAGGGGGTGTGGCAGTACGGCACTACTCGCTTGTATGTCCTTGAGGTTTTTGTTGTTTTCTTGATGATGTTGTTCCTTTGGCAGCGATTGAAACAGCTGTATGTGCGGGGTATTCGTAGAGCTTTCAGTGCATGGCGCAGCTCGCGCTTCTTTCTTCTCGATTGGTGTCTGGGGTTTTTTGTATTCCTTTCACTTGGGTCTATTCTTTGGTCACCCGATAAAGGCGTCGCTGTCTTTGCGGCACTTCGCATTGTTGAGGGTATATTTCTTTTCTTTTTCTTCCGTACCACACAGCTTAATTTTTTTCTGCTCGTTACCGCCTTGGTAGGCGGGGCGGTTATCCAGAGTACTATCGCTATCGGTCAGTTTTTTATACAAACCGTCGTCGCGTCGACGCTTCTTGGCATTTCGACGCATGACCCCGCCGTTTTGGGGACTGCAGTTATCCAGGCAGCAGATCGACGATGGCTGCGCGCGTATGGCGCGTTCCCCCACCCAAATGTTTTAGGCGCCTATCTCGCGGTTGCCTTTCTTATGTGTGGGGTAGCGCTGACACGGGCAAAAGAAAAATGGCACTGGATTCTTCTGCTTGCCGCATCACAGATTATTTTAATTGGTTTACTTTTTACGTTTTCGCGGAGCGCGTGGATATCCTCGCTTCTTGGGGGGGTACTGACAATACTAGTGTCATTCTTCCGGCGGCCATCGGGGGAATCCAATAAGGATATTATTATTCACCCCGTAGTAGTACTTGCGTTAGCGAGTGTCATAACAGCAAGTATCTTTACCGCCTATTTTTTTGACGAAATGAAGGGGCGTATTGGTATCGCGCCATCACGCCTTGAGTATCAGTCGATCGATGAACGTCTGTCGTCGCTGTCTCGCGCAGCACCACTCCTCCAAGGTGCGTGGTATCGCGGCACCGGGATTGGAAATTTTACCAATGCCTTGTTTCTTTCTGAAAAAGAGCGCGGTATCGATGATGTATCATATTCGTACCAACCTCTGCACAATGTATTTTTTATGATCTTTGCCGAACTCGGTATCGTGGGTATTCTCCTCTTTGTTCTGTCCGTTCTGTATTATATTCGGACCCTACCCTCTACCCTCTACCCTCTACCCTCTACCCTCTTGGTCCTCTCTCTCTTCGATCACTTTCTTTGGACACTTCCATTTGGAATTTTTTTTGTCGCGATATGCTTGGGGTGGGCTTCTCGCCGGCAGGTTCCCTCTTGCCCCGCAGGTGAAACGGGTACTTTGTGAACCCTCGGTCTCATGCGGGGCTTGACAGCGGAGGTTTTTTTTTGTATTATTGCGATTACTCGTATTATTTGTAACCTATCAAAGCTATGGGTCTCCAACCACTTGGTGATCGGCTCCTCGTTGAGGCAATCAGCGAAGACGAAATCACAAAAGCAGGTATCATCCTGCCAGACACGGTCGATAAAGAAAAGCCGGAAAAAGGAAAGGTGTGCGCCATCGGTTCGGGTCGTTTGAAAGACGACGGAACACGCATTCCACTTGAATTAAAAGTTGGCGATATTGTTTTCTTCAAGAAATACTCGCCCGATGAAATCAAGGTCGATGGAAAGGAATATCTCATTCTCTCTGAATCCGATATCCTCGCGATCTTAGTTGCGTAAGAATTCAGTAATTAGTAATTTGGTAAGCGGTAATGGGCGCGAGGGCATAGTCATTTTGTTTGTCACTATACCCTAACCCCTAATCCCTATACCCTAACGAAAAGTATGGCCAAACAAATTCTCTACAATGAAAAAGCGCGCGCCGCACTCAAGCGCGGTGTCGACAAGCTCGCCGATGCGGTGAAGATTACCCTCGGACCAAAAGGACGTAATGTCGTATTCGAAAAAGGATACGGTTCACCAACCATTACCAATGACGGAGTGACCATTGCAAAAGAAATTACATTGGAAGATAAGTTTGAGAATATCGGCGCCGAGCTCGTGAAGGAAGTTGCGACCAAGACAAACGATGTTGCCGGTGACGGTACCACGACCGCAACACTGCTCGCGCAAATTATGATCGCTGAAGGATTCAAGAATGTCGCAGCCGGTGCAAACCCCATGCTCATTCGTCATGGTATTGAAAAGGGCGTCGCGGCAATTGTCGAAGAGTTGAAGAAGATTTCCAAACCGGTTGCTGGACAAGAAGAGATTGCGCAGGTGGCATCTATCTCTGCGAACGATCCTGAAATTGGTGCGATTATTGCCGACGCGATGAAAGCGGTTGGCAGTGATGGCGTGATTACGGTCGAAGAGTCCCAGGTATTTGGTGTCCAGAAAGAAGTTGTTGAAGGTATGCAGTTTGATAAAGGATACGTATCTCCATATATGATTACGAATTCCGAGCGCATGGAGGCGGAATATCAGGATCCCTACATCCTTATCACCGACAAGAAGATTTCCTCGATTCACGACATTTTGCCGGTACTTGAAAAGATTGCGGCAACGGGCAAGAAAGAGCTTGTTATCATCGCTGAAGATGTCGAAGGTGAGGCGCTCGCAACATTTGTCGTCAACAAGCTTCGCGGTACGTTCCACTGTCTTGCTGTCAAAGCCCCGGGCTTTGGCGATCGCCGAAAAGAGATGCTCGCAGATATTGCGGCATTGACCGGCGGTAAAGTAATTTCAGAAGAGGTTGGCCTCAAGCTTGAAAATGCGGTCTTGGAATCACTTGGTCGCGCACGCAAAATTGTAGCGACAAAAGACAACACCACTATTGTCGAAGGAAAGGGCGATCCGGAATTATTGAAGGGACGCGTTGCCCAGCTTCGCAAACAAATTGAGAACACCGAATCAGAGTACGATCGCGAGAAGCTCCAAGAGCGCTTGGCCAAGCTCGCCGGCGGTATCGCGGTATTGAAAGTTGGCGCCGCGACAGAGACCGAAATGAAAGAAAAGAAGTTCCGCATTGAAGACGCGTTGGCTGCAACGAAAGCAGCGATCGAAGAGGGTATCGTTCCGGGCGGTGGTGTCGCGCTCTTACGCGCCGCAAAAGCGCTCGATACCGTGAAGGCCGATTCATCGGAGGAAACAGTCGCTCTCGCACTTCTGCGTCGTGCGCTCGAAGAGCCACTTCGTCAGATCGCGACAAACGCAGGAAAAGACGGCAGCATTGTTGTCGAAGAGGTAAAGAAGCGTAGCGGCGCGGAAGGATACAACGCAGTCAAGGATTCCTATGAGGATCTTGTCGTTGCCGGTATCATCGATCCGACAAAGGTAACCCGCTCCGCACTGCAGAACGCCGCATCGATTTCATCGATGCTCCTGACCACTGAAGCGGTCATCGTCGACGTCCCTGAGAAGAAAGAGGATAGTCATGGCGGTGGTGGTATGCCGGGTGGAATGGGAGGCATGGGCGGTGGTATGGGTGGATATGATTACTAGAGAACAGGGTATAGCGGTTAGGGTTTAGGGTATAGTGAAAAACGCAAAACTAAGAAAAAGAGCTTCGCCGATACGGCGGGGCTCTTTTTTGACACATAAATCCATCGGCGATAGGATAAAGGGACTATGACTGAACATTCACAAACGGCTGGTGCTCACGATACGCCACCTTCAACAATTCCCAAAGAGGAGATAGTATCACAGCCACTCTTTGATTTTGAACAATCTCTCACGCCTGAAGAGCGCGAGATGTTTTTTGAGTACAAAGCGATTTTTGATCTTCTCAATGCTGTGCTTACCAACACCATAAAGCACGAAATAAATTTTGAAAAAGAGATTATAAAAATTGCCGAGATATTCCATAGACTCAATGTCCCTATCGATGGAATCATGAAAGAATTTCGAGAAAAGCACACCGCGGATGGTCTTGCGAACATCTATCGTTTGGAGAGAATTACCGGCGATGATTCAAGTACAACCATTACAGAACTCGAAAAGAAATGCCGTGATAAGCTTGGCCAATCGAGATATTTTCCTACAGTATGGGGCAGCCCTGAATATGAAGGCGTTGAACTGGTCGCTACCGTTATCGATTGGAAATTAAAGAATAGAGATTTTCTTGGCGCGCAAGAGCTGGTACTGCGCATTCCTTTGCCGGGTCAAAATATTGATTTAATCTCTCAGGCATTTACAAACCGCGATTATTTTTCTGAAGAATATCGCAAGCTCGCATGTGCCCTGATCGATGCGGGACTCAGCCCACTTCAGAGCATTGAATCGTGTGACGCGCGTCAGGTGCGAACCATACTCACCAGCACTGTCCAAGGATATCTGGAGAAGGGTGATTTGGAGCAGGCACAGTTAGTATGTGAAATACAAAAAAGGTGGTGCTCCAATCTCTACGCAGGAATGTCGAGCGCAACGATACAGTACGACGGCATTGCTCGTACTTTGGATACGACAGAATTATACATCGTCCAAGAAGATGCCCGAAAATTTTTCTATGAACAGTATGCTCTCCTGCGTTCAGTTCATGCGTTGGCTTTGGCAAAACACGAAAAGGGAATTGATTTTAGCGATGAGGTAAGCCAATCGATGGAAATCATCAGGGATATTGACGATCAGGTGAGAGCGCGGAATTACGAAGGGAAGACAGCGCTCGCATATTGCGCCTATGATGCTGTTGTAACGTATGCGCGGCTTGGTATTGAAGGCGAACCATTGAACGATGCGCTTGGTACGCTCAAAAAATTTAAAGACGAGTTTTATTCGAACAGCAAAACGCCCTATTGTGCCATTGCCTATGCGACGGTTGGGGATTTCGAGGGAGCGCAAAAAAATTTTTTCTATAATCAAACAATTTCGGGAACGTTATTACCGATTCCGTCAGGCATTCGACTTGCGGCTGAGATGGCATTTGAATGCGGACAAGAAGAGACTGGTCAGCAGCTCGCGGCGCTCCTTTGGAAAATATGTAATGAACAGCAAACATCCGATCTGAAAGCGGAGTACAATTCCGTTGCAATAAGTTTTATGAAAGAGCATCTCCGAACGCAGAGGTTCATTGCCCAGCGAGAGGGGCGCCCCTACTTATTTCCCGCCGCAGATTATGAGGATATGGTGGAGTACGACGTCAACAATGAGAGACATAACGATAAAGCAGAGGACTGCGCGTTGGAGCATATTTCCGGCGTCCTTTCCGATATCGGTTCGTGGCATCCATCGTTGTCAGACGACCAGAAAGAGAAGGTGCGAAGCGGGGCAGTCACGGCACTTCAAAAAAACCAGAAAGACGATATAGTGATTTCCTCTCTTACGAAATTGCAGCGACCGCTCAGAGAGGAAGCACATCTGTGGCGATTTGTACGCCTTACCGGCGTCACTCTCGACCCCGCGCTCGTGCAAGGTGCCTATGGAAAAATTTTTGAAATCTGGAGCCGAAGCATTGACATTGAAGCGATGCTTAAAGTTATTAAAGATATACAAAACTCTACCGACGTTCTTTTCGACAAGAAACAACATACCTCTGCACTTGAGAACATATATCGGACAGTACTTCTGAATATAGGTGAATTTGATTCTTACCCAGGGCCTGAGTATTATCTCGATCGCGTAAAAACACTCGTTGATTTTACCAATATCCCCGTACTGCCACAGATTCTTTCAGAAACTTTTAAGAGAGTACTTGTTAAGCGGAGCGACGGTGCGATTCTTTGGTTGCTCCTCGACAGTTTTAAGAACACGCCTCTTGTGTGGGATGAGATCGACCCACGGGCAGATAGTGAGATTTATGAGTCAACGAGAAAGATGCCGAGCAACGATCTTCAGAAAAAAATGTGGGGTATCCTCGCCGACATCGGGGCGTGTATTCCTCGGGAGTTTTACAGTAAGGGGTGGCCTGGCGACTTTGACCGTTCGCACTACCCCAGCATACCCCCGTATATCTATGGCGTTTGGGTGGGTATGTTTAATCACGGCATGCCAGTTATCAGCGACTGGTTTCTCAAAGCCGTGAACGATGCGTACGAGAAGATTGGGATCGATATTGGAAAAAAGAAGCCAGGAACACGCGCAGTTTTTGATCGTCTTACTTACGGTATTGTCGAAAGCCAGCATCTCGATTGCGGTATGAGAAGATTCCTTGCCGATCTCGATGGGTTTGTCGATCGGGGAATATCGCCAAAAGAGCTCGCTGATTTGGTGTATTCATACGCGCTTGTCTCTCAGCTCTACGTATCGATGAACCTTGCGGGACTTTCGCCTTCAGATGAGATTCGGGAAGGACGCGATGAGAAGAAAGAATTTACGGGAAGCGTATCTGAGTATATCGGCCAGCTTGAGCGTCAGGCAAGCAAGCTTTTCGGTGAAATTATTGGTATACCTGATTTGTTATACGAACAGGTGATGCGCCTCAAAGAAGAGTGGGGGTCATTTGATGTTCTTTTGACGTTGGCTGGCAAGTACGCGAAAGGATATGAAGATGGGCTCCCGCTCTTTCGCGATATGCTTCGCGCAAAGATTGAAGATCGTTGGCACGAGTTTCGATACAATGAGAGCGATCCTATTGTGGCACGGCAGTTTGAAGGATGCACCGAAGAAGAAAAGACGGGATGGATCGACAACGGTCAGGCCCAAAAACTTTCCGATATTTCTCTTGAGGC
>OBEQ011698739.1_pt1 | contig 13141 bp, 20 predicted proteins | sample 1670901 | NCBI WGS metagenome assembly OBEQ01 (sample SAMEA104232315, study PRJEB22302) | groundwater metagenome | biome: forest; feature: aquifer; material: groundwater | place: USA | collected 2011-08-07 | depth 5.4 m
CAGGGCAGGACAACGGGAGGGTGACAAGGCCGGCCATGACGGAGATGCAGAAGCGGACGCGAATTAAGCGGCGAACGTGACAGGCTTTTGCTGGCGCGGGCGGTGCGCTAGGGAGCCGAAGCACACGGTCAGTCCATTGCATTTTTTCTGTACGCTGCCTAAAAACATGTCTGAATGCAGACACGGGGCAGTTAGGCCTATCTGAGCTTTCCTTCACGGCGTAGGGGAGAAGGCCGGAACTGCGAAAAGACTGGTTTTGAGGCGGAGTGAGCGGGAAACGGCGCACAGAATTGACGCAGGAGAGGCGAAGAAGGGGCGGCGTGACGGAGAGTTAGCGGGTGAAGAGGTACTTGACACTAGCAACGTTATAGGTTACAATGAAACATGATCGAGAGTTTTCGGCATAAAGGTTTAAGAAAGTTCTATGAAGATGGGGAAACAAGGTTTCTTCCGGCAGAAGAATTAGAAAAAATCAGGCGGATTCTATCGTATTTAGATGCCGTACAAAAACCGGAGTCGATGAATGTGCCGGGGTTTCACTTTCACCAATTGACGGGAAACTACAAGGGCTTTTATTCCGTAACGGTGAGAGCAAACTGGAGAATTATTTTTCGGTTTGCAGACGGAAACGCTCTGGACGTTGATTATTTAGATTACCATTAGGAGGACACACCATGATGTACAACCCGTCTCATCCCGGCATGCTGATTAAGCATGATTGTATTGAAGCCTTAAAGCTGACAGTCACGGCGGCGGCGGTCGGTCTAGGCGTGAGCCGAAAGGCATTGTCAGAGCTTATTAACTGCAAGTCTGGTGTCTCGCCTGAGATGGCGATCAGGTTTGAAAAGGCGGGGTGGGGGACTGCTGACGCATGGTTGCGGATGCAAATGCAGTATGACCTTTGCGAAGCACGTAAAAAGGCGGGAAGGCTAAAGGTAAAAAGATTTGAAGAAGTTCACGCGTAAGATGAAAAAGGTAATCCCGACGTTTAAGACAGACGAGGAAGCGGAGCGGTTTGTTGCTACGGCTGATCTGTCGAAATACGATCTTTCCGGCTTGAAGCCAATGAGGTTTGAATCGCGGAAAAAGAGCTCACACAAGATGAGCAAAGCTGGCAAATCAATTCTCAAGGGATTACATGAAGCCCGTGCACACCATCAGGGCAAAGAGACCGGGGCGCGTGCACACCGGTTCAGTGCCGCCGATGTGGCGCGTATCCGGAAATCGGTGGGTCTGTCTCAGGAGTAACTTTCCGAGGAATTCGAGATTGCGCTCCCGACCCTCCGCAAGTGGGAACAGGGCCAGCGGGTTCCGCACGGCCCGGCCATGTCCTGTTGAGAGTGATCGAATTTTCACCCAAGACCGTCCTGAAGGCGCTGCAACATGCGTAGGAATGGGGCGGCTTATCTGTCTTTCTTGGTACACATCGGGTCCGCAAGCGAGCAATCCGTTCTAGAATCAGGTCTTACGCGAGTCCATATTTGAACATCGAAGTCGCTGTGTAAGCACCTTTCCTCCTTTCTATTCCTCAATTCCCATCCGTACCGCGCTCCGTCCTTCATCGAAAGGTGACTGCCAGTCACCCCTATTTTTAGTTAGCCTGACAATTAGGTTGACTCATTCTCATTCGTCGCGTAGAAGTGCCGTCCATGTCACGGAGGAACAGGCGACTCAGAGAGCTGCGGGAACAGCGGAACCTCACACAAGGCCAGCTGGCGATGCGGGTCGGAGTTGAACGCTCCTACATTACCAAGCTCGAACAGGGACACCGGATACCTAAAGTCGATGTGCTGGTCCGCTTGGCGACGTTTCTAGGCTGTCCCGTAGAAGAGCTTATCGGTATCAATTTCGGGAAGAGGGTCAAGGAGGAGCCGGTCGTTCATGATTAATGCGCTCGCAACCTCTGGTCCTGATGCGGTGCTGATCGGGCAGGGGCACCTGTTCCCTTCACCGGATTCCGTGGCCGCTCTTAAGGACGGCTCCGCCGCCCTTCCAGCGGCCACGGGTCCGGCTCCGCTTCTCGGAAAGACTACGGTATCGGTTGCTACTTACCGCTCCAAGCCGTGGAAATGGGCGGCGAAGGATGCGGTTCGCCGATTGTTGCCCTCTGACCGGGTGGCGAACTGTATGCGTTCACGCACGTATCTAACGAGGGTAGCTGATCTAGGTATCTCAGTCTGTGTAGGGGAAGGACGCTCTTTCTTTAGGGGTATTCAAGTCTGTGGTTCGCCGTGGGCGTGTCCCACTTGTGCCGAGCGGATTGCGGCGTTCCGGCAGATTGAACTGGATGAGTATCGGTCCGCGTGGGTCGAGCAGGGGGGGCGGCTGTTGTTTGCTTCGTTCACTGTGCCGCATGTCATCACGGCTCGCCTCTTTTTGACGCTCGAAAAACTCTCCAAGGTGGATAAAAAAGTGAAGCAAGACATGGCCTACAAGAAGTTGATGAAGCGCATGGGCTATGTCGCGGCGGTCTTTGCTACGGAAGTGACGTATGGCCGGAACGGCTGGCATCCGCACCGGCACGGCATCTTTTTTATCCAGGATGATCGGATCACGGCTCGTGACGTGCAAGAGGAGTTGATTGAGATTTGGATTCGGAAGCTCCGTGCCTTTGGGTTATCCGCGGCCAAAGAAGATGCGGTGTTTCAGCACGGGATCAGCGTGACGGATTCATCGGAGCGGCTGGCGGACTACATCACGAAGTACGGGCAGTTGCCGAAGTGGGATGAGACGAAAGAGCTCACCTTGGGGATGTTGAAACAGGGACGCGGAGAAAGCGTCACAGCATGGGGGTTGCTGGATATGTATATGCGCGGCGATGTTGATGCGGGGGACCTCTTTATTGAGTATGCCACGGTGATGCAAGGGCGTCGGCAATTGGTAAAGACACCGGGCTTGGCGCAGAAAATTAGTGCGGCCGCGGTGGAAGTCACGGATGACGAGGCGGCGGCCGTGGAACCGAAAGAGGCGGAGGTGGTGATGGTGCTCACCACCCAGGAATGGGAGGACGTGTGCGCGGCTGGACTTCGTGGTGAAGTTCTGGAAGCGGCGTTGCTCTCGGGTGCGTCCGGTGTGTGCCAGGTCGTTGCTGAGGCACGACTGCGGCGAGGCACCTGGACGTGTGGGTCAGATGAGTTGGCGGTCTAACCTTAAGGAGGTGCAGTCATGTTAGTGCAAGTGGCGTGTGAACTGTTGGCAGCGGGGGTCCGGGAGTCGAAGGACAAGGACGGCAAGCCGAAGATCTACCGTGATCTCGATGTCTATGTCGAGGGCGGGAAGAATCCGGGCGTGCTGCGGGTGTCGGTGGAGTCGGAGTCGGAAATCTCGGCCTTGGCGAAGGAGATGCGGAAAAAGGGCTCGCTGATGTGTGAGTTCATCAAGGGCCAGGTCGCGGGTCGGGAGTGGCATCGGTTCCGGTTCGTGTCCTTCGTGCCCGTCAAGGTCTGACCATGGGTAGGGAGTTTAAAAGAGGGCTGCGGCTCCTGCGCGTGTATGCGCTAGGGGTGGGATACCTGAGCGTCGTGTACCTGGTCATGGTCGCCGTGGCCCTCTCTCCCGCTTATGCGTTGCAAAATCCAACGGTGAATTATTCCCGCGTCGTGGCCCAAGCTGAAATGATCGCAGCGAAAGCGTTTCAACGGGCGACTATCGCGGATGCCGTCGCGGCGGCGGCGATCGTGCCGACTCCGGTTGGTCTGGCCGTTAAAGTGCTGGCTGTCGGCCTGACGGTGGGTGTTCCGCTCGGAGTCACGCTGTGGGAAACGTACTATTCCGGGTCGCAGTTGGCTTCTATTAAGTCTGCTGCTCAACCCCCGGCTGGTTGGTCGGGTGGTGGGCCAACGATTTCAGCGACTGAACAAATTGGTTTTGCGCAAGGTGGTACGTGGCATGTTCAGGCGTATGCGTACGGGTCGTGTCCTTCCGGGAACGTGAACTTTGATACGGGGTTTCCGACCTCAGTTTACGATCAGGTCTTTTGGGTTCCTGCTGGTCAATCTATTTCGGGAACGGGGTGGTCGCATCCTGGGGATAATTTCTTTGGTGTGCACACGGTGTGCGTGGGTGCTGTCGGTGGTCAGTTTGATATTTGGCGTCATGCCATTGGTGCGGGGGCGTTGACGTATTCGACTGGCTCGGCTCCGACCGCGGCCCAGGCAGCCACGTATGTGAAAGGGCTGTCGCCTGGTGATCCGAATTCGCTGGAATCCAATACTCAGAACCAGGGTGTTGGGGCGACGGCGCCTGCTCACGAAGCGGGGACGCAGATCGTGACCATCGTTAATAATATTGATAATTCCACGCACGTGGTCCAGGCCCCTGCGCCTGGGGATGTGGTGGTGAATCCGACTGTGCCGGCTCCTGCGCAGACGACGGTGAACAATAACACCACGAATAATAATACGTCGACGGTGACGACGACGACCACGACCACGACGAATCCGAACGGGTCGGTCACGACGGTGGCGACTTCGTCGGATACCCAAGCGTCGGTGTCTCCGTGTGTCATGCCGGGCCATCAACGGGATACGCTCGGGTCCATCCTGGCGCGGCATCAAGCGGCGTGGAAAACCTCCGGCTTGCTGAGCACGCTCACGTCGCTCAAAGCGTTGGTCTTTGCGGGATCGCCTCCGGTGGTCTCGTTGCCGACGCATTTGTTTGGGACGTTCACAGTCGATTTTGGGTCGTCCACATGGGCGTTCGTGTTCACGGTCATGCGATCTATTTTCCTGGCGCTGGCCGGGTTGGTGTCGGTCCGGATCGTGTTCGGAAGGGGGTAGGATGTCGAGTCTGCTCAATGCCATTTTGTGCTGGCTGCAAGACTTTTTCCCTTCGTTCGGGGATGTCCTCAATGCGGCGTGGGAGTCGCTTCTCCAGGTGGCGGACGGTCTTCTCTTGACGATGCCGGCGCTTACGCTTCCGACTTTGAGCTCGTCTGTGACGTGGCTGCTTGCGTCTACGGGGGTCGCTCCGGCCATTGCCTTGATTGCTGGGGCCTATCTCGTTCGGTTCACGCTTCAATCGGTGCCGTTTGTACGGTGGGGCTCATGATTGATCATTGCGCGGTGAAAGGGGTGCCCGCTGCGGATGTTTGTTGCCAGTTTGATTCGGGGGCCTGTCCCTCTTGGGCGACGCACCCGGGTTTAACAATGATGGCCCATACGGTTTTTTCTGCTCGGTTCTTTTGTGATCGCCATACGGCTCGGTTTGTCGCTTCCCCTTCCTTTGGGATTGTTGAAAAATGATTACGCTGTTTGAAGGGGTGCCGGGGGCGGGGAAGTCGTTCTTCTTGGTGAAAGATCGGCTCCTCAAGGCGGTCAAGTCGGGTCGGCGGGTGTATGTCCGGTTGGAAGGTTTTTATCTGGATCGGCTCTCGGAGTTGGGCGGCTACGATCCCGATCAGCTCTCAGAGCAAGTGACGCTGCTACAGGGCGAGGAACAGATCCATCGCCTGCATGACCTCGTGGAACCTGGGTCGCTGGTCGTGGTGGATGAGGCGCAAAACTATTTCCGGGGCATGACGAAGCTCGACCCGAAGCTCCTGCGCTGGTTGGAGGCACACCGACATTATGGGGTGGACGTGATTCTCCTGTGTCAGTCGTGGGGGCAGCTCACGAGTGCGGTGACTCGGCTGGTCGAGGCCACGTTCAAGTTCAAACGGCTGTGGGCGTTGGGCCTCAATCGCTTTATGATCGAAATTCGAGGCAACCCGGTTGACGAGGAAATCATCAGGAAGGCGGGACCGTACCGCTATGACGCGGCCACCTACGCCTTTTATGACTCCTATGCACACAAGGGCACCGCCGAGGCACCACGGCCGTCGAGCATTTTTGCTTCTCCGCTCATGTGGCTGGCAGGGTTTGCGATCCTGGGAATCGTATGGTTCTTCGGATATCGCCCGTGGCTGTCCTCGGCCTCGGCTTCGCACCCGTCGACAAATACAGAATCTATAAAAAAGGGTGGTACACCGGACAAGGGGGGACCTCCGATCGTGCCTCCTGGGGGTTCTACGTCGCCTGTTTCGCCGGCTGGGTATCCGGTTTCGGCCTCTTCGTCTGTTTCCGGTCCGTCTGCCCCGGCCAGCTTGCGCGTCCTTGGTGGCGGGGGGCCAGCGGGGGGACCGTATCGCTATATGGTGGCGGACCGTGATGGCGTCTTTACGGCGGGGGAGTTGTCGGTCTTGTGGGGGATTCCGATTTTGGAACAAGTGTCGGGGGGTGTCCCCCGATTGGTGGGGCCTGGGATTTCGTACGGAGCGTTTGCGCCGTTGGGATTTGGGGCTCCGGTTGGCGTGCTGTGGATTGGCGGTGAGCGAGCTCTGAAAGGGGGTGATCGAGAATGAAAGCTCTGAAAGGGTTCGTGGCGCTGGTCGTGGCTCTCCTGTGGGAGGGCTACGCGCATGCGGCCACGGTGTTTCCGGTGGATACGGCGTCGGCCACGACGCTGACGCATGTCGCCACGGACGTGGTGTCCTGGGGCGTGGCGATCATGGCCATCGCGCTGACGTACTTTGCCTACCGATGGATTCGGAAGGTGGCGCGGGGTTAACACGGGGGGCTGTGGGGGCGGGGGGCCACACGCTCCCTGCCCCCTCCGGAAGGGAGGGGTTGTGCGTGTCGTCGTGGTGGCGCTCGTGGTGCTGTTCCTGGCGGCTCCGGCTGCAGCGAATGTCGTTGCGTATGGTGCTAATCAAGTTGGCACTAAAACAATCAATGCAGCGTACGTCAACGGCTCTAATGCGCTGTTTGTAACGATAGTGGCCAGGGGCAATCAAAATGCGAATATCACGTTCCAAGTGGCGCCCCCTCGTGGTGCCTTCCTTGAATTGGCTGATTGCCAACCGTCTAAAAACGGCGCGTCGTGTACCGTTGCAGGTCATGTGCCGCCGTCCTGGTCCTACAAGGTCGGGGCGCCGGCGTCGGTGTCGCTTTCTTTTTGGTACGAGCTGGAGGATATTATGATTCCTATTGAAGTGGCGCTGGCGTCTGTGTGGGTGCTGTCGTTTATCGGCGGCGTGCTGGTGGGACGCTGGTAATGGATACCGCGTCGGCTGAAAACGTGCTGTACTACTCCGCTGTCTTTTGGCTGATTGGCCTGGCGGTGGGGCTGATTATTCGCATGATCTTTCCAAAGGGGGCCTAATGCATTATCTAGCTTCAACGGCGACGGACATTGCGGCGCTCGGGGCGCAGCTCCAGACCGATGTGATCTCCTGGGGCTATGCGGCCATCGCGGTGGTACTGGCGGCCACGGCGGTGTTGTGGATTAAACGCTTGCTTGGTCATTAATTCCCCCTTGATTGGAGTTATATGGACTCTACCGTATCACTGACACGCCGCCTGCTGAATATCAAACAGGCCGCTGAGTACACCGGGCTATCCGCCCACACTCTCTATACAATGGTCAGCCAGCGCCGTATTCCTTTCGTCAAGGTGGGGAGGTTGACCAAGTTCGATGTTGGCCTCCTGGACAACTGGATCACTCAGCATACCTTTCTGCCGATGCCAGTAAAAAAGGGTTGACTCGCATTAGCGTATGCGCTAAGTTCAACGGGTGTTGCGGCTTAACGCTTTACGCAAACAGCGAGGGCTTACCCAAAAGCAATTGGCAAACATTGCGGACGTGCACTACGTCTCACTGGCACGGTTGGAGGCCGGACGGGCCGATCCCCGGCTCTCGACACTCCGCAAGTTAGCCAAAGCTCTGAGGGTGTCCATCGCTGACCTGGTAGGCGAATCCAAGCCGAGAAAGGGGGTGAAATAGAATGGGATTGACACGACGGAAAGACGGTTACTATGTCGAGTTCACTGTGCTAGACAACGGCAAGACACTGACTCTAGCGCCGGGAATACAGGGAGCTAGAATCAAGCGTTGGAAGACTGGGACTGTCAACCGGACCCTGGCTAAACAGCAGGAGGCGTTGATTAAGACGGACCTGATGAAGGGCATTGTCAGGAGTGATCAGGTTCAAGGCCCAATGACGTTCAAGGCGTTGGCTGAGGCGTATCTCGCGCTCCCTCGCGTGAAGGAGCAGGCCAATTACGAACGAAAGAAAATGTGGGTAGAGCAACGCTTCTTGCTTGCCTTCGGTGCGGCCAGGCCCATTATAGCCATTACGCCCGAAGACATTGAAGCGTACTACAGCGCCGACGTAAAGAAGGGTCTCTGGCGACTGCGAACCGGGAACTGGCAGCTATCAAACATATCTTCTCATGGGCCTGTGGGACGGCGATGAGGATGCCGCAAGCGCGTCCGTTTTTGGACAGGAACCCTGCAAGGTCTGTCTGGAAGGAAAAGGAAGACAATGTGCGGGATGAGATCCTCGAACCCGCGCAGTTTGAGGCATTACAGGAGAACTCCCCGGCATATCTGCGTCTGATCAATTTAGTGGCGTATGCGACCGCAATGCGACGCGGGGAGATTTTGGGTTTGACCTGGAACAAGGTAGACCTAAAGGGCGGGTTCATTCGGCTGAAGGGCGAAGACACGAAGAGCGGGGAGGGGCGGATTATTCCGCTCGCGCTCTCGCCCGAGCTACCGGGCATGTTCAGAGAGCTGCAGAAGACGCGGGCGCTGCACATGCCATCTGTGTTCCTGCGAGACGGTCAGCCAGTCCGTTCGTTGAAAGGATCGTTCCGGGCAGCTTGCAAGGCAGCGGGCATCACGAACTTCCGTTTCCACGATCTCCGGCATACGGCCATTACGAACATGCGCCGGGCCGGGATTGACCCGCTCACCATTATGCAGATCAGTGGCCACAAGACGATGGTGTGCTTCACGCGGTATAACAGCTTCCGGGAGGCGGACCTGAAGGCTGCGGCTGATAAATCTAACACCTATTTAACACTAGCGCATAAAAAGGCATCTAAACAGGCTTCCGAGAGAGATGCAAAAAATGTCGCAAGTGCTTGAAGATATGGTAGAATTCAGCCAGATACCGGGGTGGCGGAATTGGCAGACGCCCGGGACTTAAAATCCCGTGGCCCGAAAGGGCCGTGCGGGTTCGATCCCCGCCCCCGGTACCACCCCGAGCTTGCTGGGCCAGCACTTCAATCAAATGTGCTGGATATCCAATACCGCTTCCCTCGGGCCAAGTCCTTCGGTCCAAGAGGGGCGGATATGCAATACCTCAGGAAACAGGGAACGATGTGCGTTGCCTTGCGGTTGTCAGGGGCGGGCGGACGCGCGTGCCGACTGGAGCCTGTGGTTCAAGTTGCGCAGAGACTCTTCTACCCCCAACCCGGCCGCCACCCGACGGATGCGCACCTCGCCGGAAACAGGATCGAACGTTGCGAGGGGATGGCCGCCGAGGTGGGCCATAAAGACCAGTTCATCTGCGGTATGGCATTCGGCAGGGAATCCTTCACCGTGGCCGCCATGCCATCTGCCGAGAGGCATGAACCGATAGGCATCGAGTGATCGAATGGGCGCGCGGACGCCGACGGAAAACCGGACAAGTTTTCTCAAGGCAAAGGCGACGGCGTCTCGCACCCAGGGAACTTGCTTGAACAACGCAACAGTTTTCAGCGCAAGCGACAGCAGGCGTTCGCGGACGTTCGTCAACAGCAAATCGGTTCTCATCCGGACGAGGCTCGCGATCGGCTGGTCTCGAAGAGGGGCCGATGAAACGTTTTGGCCTTCTCGCATGATGGCTGTGACCTTGGCCAGTATGTCCCGCTGTGGAATCGGGGGGTCCGGTCGATCCGCCTGATCTCCTTTGGTGTAGATTTCGCCACCGGCTCCAACACTCGTCACGCGATGGCACGCAAGCGTCCCTACGTGCTGAAAGACAACGATGTCGCCCGGCAGCACCTGATCAGCCGGTCCGATGGTGAGCACATCGCCCTTCAGAATCGTCGGAAACATGCTCCAACTGGTCACCTTGAGGCAGAACAGATGTCCCACGTGCGAGAGGCTGGCCGCGGGAAGAATGTCCGCCAGCGAGAACCGAGCGTTCAAAGGACCGGGGTCGAGGGTTTGGATCATAATGCTGAAGAGCGCCTAGTTTTGTATCAATAATCGATACAGGATCTTCGCGGATAGGTTCTGGGCCCGCACAATCAGGTAAAAGGCTCTTGTGATCCGAGTCCACAATGGGTGCGATTGCCCACGCAACCCGTAACGGTATTTCAGAAATTCCGTCGACGGGTAAAAGGTCTTCCGGAGCCAACGCCATTTCTTCCCTCGAGGTCTGGTGATCAGCAGGAGAAAATGGCCCATGTCTTCGACGGGCTGCTCGCGAACCAGCCGCCGAAGCAGGAAGGCGAGCAGCTTCTCCCTTGCGTTCGTTGGAGCCAGCCGGGCGAGCGCTTCGGGAGGAACGGCGACGGCTCCATGGCCGATGGCGTACGAGAGGCCGTGGAAGAGCGGAATCTTGAGATGGCGGCGGCCGGCTTCTTCGAGAATGAAGTCCCAATTCAGCGGTTCTTTCCTCGTCAGCAACGCGAGGTCTTGAGGGAAAGCCGGGGTGAAGTGCCCCCGGTAGAGCACGACGTAGGCTGTCAGGAAGATGAGGAGATCTTCGGCGCCCATCCCGAGGACGGGGAGGTCTCCCAGATTGCGTTGGACCGCCCGGCGCCAGATCCCTTCCTGGTCGTCCTGGTACCAGATCTCCGTGACGAGATCCAACGCCAACGCGCTGTAGGGGTTGTGATAGGCCGGGTTGCCGTCAATCTGCGGCAGGTAGCCCAACTCCCGGAGGACGCGGTCGATGGCCGGCAGGTCGCGTTCGCGCACCAGCAGGTCTGCATCCACCATCGGGCGCAGTCCCCACACGCCGTACAGCCGGGAGAGGAGATCCGCGCCTTTGAGCAGGATGCAGGCGATCCCGCGCGCGCGAAACTGCGCCAGGACGGCCGCGAGCGCTTCGAGGGACCGTTTATTCGCCGATCCGACTCGTGAATAGGCCTCAACCAGCTTGTCGGGGCTTAAGACTTTCATAGAGGCGCTGCTCCAGGACTGCAAATTCCTTGAAATGCGGGAGGCAGGCGCTCATGTCGCCGGTCTCCTGCCAGGCGTCGCTGCGGCCCTGACGGCAACGGGACCGCACGTCGCAGGGCGGGCATTCGTAATGGTCGTTCGGCTGGGCGCGGTCCACGGTCTGCTTGAGGACCTCCCAGCCTTCTTTCACCGTGCCTTTCCTGAGATCGTACCGGGGCATGGGAAAGGCGATGCAGAGGTTCATCTCGCCGTAGGGGGTGATGGCGAAGTTGCTGCGGCCGCAAAGGCAGGAGATGAAGCCTTCGTTCGCTCCGCAGGCCTCCGTGGCCTTGACGTCGCGGAAGCCGAGCATGGCGTGATCGAGGCGGACCTTGTCCTCGGGAGCGAGACGATACTGCAAGGGGGCCAGGTCGCCGTTGTTTTTCGGCATGATGTCCAGACAGTAGTGGAATTTGAACCCATACCCTTCGACGAGCGTCCTGGCCTGCTGGACCTCTTCAGCATTGCCGGTCATCACCGGCATGCGTACGACGACCTGCAACGACGTCGCGGCCAGGCTGTCCAGCCCCCGGATGAACGGCTCATACGACCCGGGGACTTGCGTCACCCGCTCGTAGACGGCCTTCGTCGCGCCATAAATGGACAGGTTGATGATCTCGAATCCGAGTTCCTGCAGCGAAGCCGCGACAGTCGGCGTGATGCGGGTGGCGTTGGACAGCAGGTACAGAACGAAGCCCAACCCCTTCGCGTGCCGGAAGATGTCGAAGATGTCGGGCCGGACAAAGAGTTCCCCGCCGGAGAAGCTGAGGTTCACAACCCCCAAGTCCGCGACCTGATCCAGAATAGAGCAGACCTCCTTCGTGCTCAGCTCGTGAGGCAATGCCCGGTGCGTCGGATTGTAGCAGTGGACGCAACGCAGGTTGCATCCGTACGTCAGCTCGAAGGTGACCGATTCCGGCGACCGGGCCTTGTACGCCTTTTCCGTCAGGCCGGCAAAGAAGTCTTCGGACGGCAGGTGCTTCATGACGGCACCAGCGCACGTCCCTGGCGCTGCTCCTCGAGAAACTCCACGATGTCGGGTGTTTTCATAAAGGCCAGCTCGAAGCAGTCCACAGTCTTGAGCAATGCGCCTAGGAAAGCCAGGGTGCCGTCCATCGCCGCGCGGTTCCAATGGGGAAGGAAACATTGCTGCAAGATGAAGGGAACGACTGTGCTCGGGGGCATCCGGCGCAGCAGGTGGCCGTCCTCGCCGTGCCGGATGCAGAACAGGCCCGTCAAGGGGCTGTGCTGATTGCGCGCGTGGCGGCCGGCTCCCGGCCAGGGGGTGCCGAACACCTGCGTGGCGCCTTCGGCCACGCGCAGGATGACCCTCTCGTCGCTCAGCACGCGCGCGCCCCGGGCGGCATAGAAGTCGGAGATGGTGGATTTGCCCGCGCCGGATGCACCCGTAAAGGCCAACCCGCCCTGCTCCGTCCAGAGGCCCGCCGCGTGCAGGAGCAGGCCGCCGTCTCTGGCCAGTCTGGTGACGAGGCAGACTTCGACAATCGGATTGATGATGTGCATGGGCACCCAACCGACACGCTCCATCCGGCTGTTGGGTTGCGCGCAGATCCAGACTTCGCCCTTAGCTATGTCTCTGGAGATGGTCGCACGGCTGCGGGGTTCGAGGGTGTGTGGATCAAGGGATTCGAGAGCATAGCCCGATTCTGCGGCATACAGTTTCCAGAGTCCGTGGCAGGCATCGAAGATCAGTCTCCCATAAGGGATCACAGGAAGGTGTTTCGTAACCCTGATCTCAAGATCAATATCCGGCGGTTCATCGGACTGGATCAGAAAGGAGTCAAACGGGCTTAACGGCCAGGCAATACACGGGTGGTCTTCGCGCTCCTGCAGCCGAATCATATACTGTCCAATCTGGAGATCAATCCTCACGATTGAAACCAGCGTTCATGACAGCGCAGGGTGTCGTCGTTGTTTCCCACATCCCGGTTGGGTTTTTTGCAGGAAGGGAAGGTTAAGTCCGGTTTTTCCATCAGAAATGTTTGGAAATCGGCCACGTACTCACCAAGAATTCCTCTGTCACGGTTGAATTAAGAAGGACGGGGTCCGAAATCTGATCCTCCCCCCCCCCGGGGGCCTTTTTACACCCTAAGCCAGCATTCCCCGATCCAAAACTGATGCAGTGCGCAGTGCCGCTCTCCGA
>OBEQ010740534.1_pt1 | contig 13140 bp, 17 predicted proteins | sample 1670901 | NCBI WGS metagenome assembly OBEQ01 (sample SAMEA104232315, study PRJEB22302) | groundwater metagenome | biome: forest; feature: aquifer; material: groundwater | place: USA | collected 2011-08-07 | depth 5.4 m
CTAATAGCACAAGTATAACCACCTGGGCCACCTCCAATTATCACTGCATCATACATGGACTCAATTAAGAATTCATAGCAATAAATCTTAGTAAATTACCTTCCAAAATTCCATTTGTCTGAAGAATATTTTTCTTTAGCTACTCTCTCAGTTTCAATTTCTTCTTTATTACTAAGTTTATCATCAATCAGTATTGCATGAAATTTTTCTCTAAATCCTTCTCTTAGAGCGATTACAACCTCTTCAAACGTCCTATCTAAGCCAAATACCCTTTGTCTTACATCAGTGATTGATTTGTCCCTCATCTTTTCGGAGGGAACTTTCAATACTGAAAACATTTTTTCAATATCTGTATTTAATAAAATGGTTCCATGTTGTAGCAGGATATTTTTCTTCCTTGTTTGAGCATTGCCGGAAACTTTCTTACCATTGACGACAATGTCATTCAGTGGAGAAAATTTTGCATTGAATCCAAATTTGTTAATAGCTATTATTATGGCATCACATATCAACTTGTAAGAATCAATTATGTTCTGCGGATATCTTTTTGTTATGAAGGAATAGGTTAATTCAGAATCATGTAAAACTGCCCCCCCACCTGTTATCCTCCTGACAACATCAATACCAAGGTTAGCACACTTTTTTACGTTAACTTCCTCATTCAATCTCTGGAAATATCCAATTGATACAGCTGGAGGCTCCCATCCATAAAGTCTTAGAACTGGCACTTCAGTTGCACCTTTCATTAATACTTCATCAAGTGCCATATTCCATGATGCGGTATTTTTACCAGTCTCCAAAACCCTGATCTTATTAAATTTGAAACTCATTTCAATGAATCAAGCATCCAAGAATTGCTTTTGTCAATGACTCTGAATCAAAACCAAATGCCTGTGAATCATAGAGACTTTCTCGGATCTTTTGTATAAGGGAATCTTTCTCTAATTTTGTATCAATTAAATTTGTTTCGAGTTTATCCAGACTATCTTCAGGATAAAGAAAAAAATCTCCAGTAATCTTTATAGAATGAATTGTGTTACTTATCTCATCATATTCAAGGGCAATCTTGATTAATTTTTGTGACTTCAAAACATTGTGTACTTTTCTCATAGGAATTCAGTTTTTAAATTCGTAAATTTTCATTATCATGATTTTTTTTGGGATGAATCCATCTTAGATTTGGTTTTCTTGCAGCTGTCACCTCATCTAATCTGCCAACAGGTGTTGTATATGGAGCTCCTCTGACCAGTTCAGGGTTTTCTTTTATCTCATCAGAAATGACTCTTAATGTTAATGCAAATTTATCTAATGTTTCTTTACTTTCTGTCTCCGTTGGCTCAATCATTAATGCTTCATTAACAATAAGTGGAAAGTAAACAGTTGGTGGATGAAAACCATAATCCATAAGTCTCTTTGCAATATTCAGTGCACTCTTTTCACCAAATTTTTTTGAAGATATAACGAATTCATGAGCACATGTTCGATCATAAGGAAGCTCGTAAACATCCTTTAAGAGAGTAAGAAGATAATTGGCGTTCAAAACTGCATACTCTGATACTTTTCTGATATTGGTTCCCAAAGCCAGGATATACGAATATGCCCTAACAAGCATACCGAAATTCCCATAAAAGGATCGAATTCTTCCAACCGACTTTCCCTTTGTATTATTTAGAATATACCTACTGTCTTGTTTAACTACTCTAGGTATGGGTAAATAATCAGACAAAAATGACTTTACTCCCAACACTCCAGCCCCAGGGCCACCTCCACCATGTGGAGTTGAAAAGCTCTTGTGCAAGTTCAAATGAATCATATCAAAGCCCTGATCACCAGGTCTAGTTATTCCAAATAATGCATTCATATTGGCACCGTCACAATAGGTCAAAGTTCCGTTCTTATGAGCAAGGTCACAAATATCCAGAATATTTTCTTCAAAGAGTCCAAGAGTGTTAGGGTTTGTTAACATTACAACTGCAACATCGGAGGAAAGTGATTGTTTGAATTTTTGTAGATCCATATTACCTCGTGAATCTGAAGGAATTACAATAGTATCATGCTTGCACATTGCTGCTGTTGCAGGATTTGTTCCATGTGCAGAATCAGGTATTATTGCCTTCATTCTTTTTTCATTCCTTTCCTTAAAGTAAGCCTTTGATATCATTATTCCCAAAAGTTCACCTTGTGCTCCTGCTGCTGGTTGCAAGGAAAATACATCCATACCCGTTATCTCCTTTAATTGCTGCTCAAGCTCCCACATTAATTGAAGTGATCCTTGGATACAATCCATAGGAGAAAAAGGATGAAGATCCCGAAAACCTTCTAACCTAGCCACATCTTCGTTTATCTTTGGATTATACTTCATAGTACAAGAACCTAATGGATAAAAGCCAATGTCAACACCAAAATTCTTTTTTGATAAATTAGTGTAATGCCTAATAACTCCAATCTCACTAACATTGGGAAGAGGTAAATTCGTTCTAGTAAGATCCTTTGGTAATGTTATGGAAATATCTTCATCTGATAGATGACCTGAAATTTGTTCATCATAATCAAATATCAACTTCATAATGTTCCCCTTATTATTGATACATAGTATTCTATATCCTGAATCGTATTCATCTCAGTACAACAAATTAGTATTCTGTCCTCTCCTAGTTCTAGACCACCAAGTATTCCATTTCTACTTAGAATCGAAATGATTTCATCAGAAGGTTTTGGTGCCCTTACAAGGAATTCATTGTAGAATGGTTTTTTGTTTAAAGGTTCGAAACCAATATTCTTCAATTTATCATGTAACAAATGTGCTCTACTGTAAGAAAGTTTTGCTGCAGTGGTAAGCCCATCTCTTCCCATAAGTGCCAAGTAAATAGTTGAAGCAAGAGCCATCAATCCTTGGTTTGTTGTTATATTGCTGGTAGCTCTTTCTCTCCTTATGTGCTGCTCACGTGCTTGAAATGTTAGTACAAACCCTTTGTTTCCTTTAGAATCTGTGGTCATACCGCAAATTCTACCAGGAATTTTCTTGAGCAAAAAATCCTTAACAGCTATGAATCCTAGATATGGGCCACCAAAACTTATCGGAATGCCAAATGATTGACCTTCTCCAACAACTATATCTGCACCATAACTTGCTGGATCTTTAAGCAATGCTAGAGATGTTGGCTCAACAACACAAGTAATAAACAATGCTCCTACCTTATGTGCGCGTTCTGATAGATTCCATGGATTCTCGATATTTCCATAGTAATCAGGATTCTGAGCTATTACACATGTTGTCTTGTCATCAATTTCATTTGTTAATTCAAGATCAGCCACATCACAATATGTCTTTAAAACTTCAAAATATTGAGGATGTAGACCCTCTTGCACAAAAACACGATTCCGCCCATTATATGATGAAGAAAGTAAGACTGCTTCTGACAAAGCAGACGCACCATCATATAATGATGCATTCGCAACATCCATTCCAGTAAGCAGACATATGAAAGATTGAAATTCATATATTGCTTGGAGGGTACCTTGATTCATCTCCGCTTGGTAAGGAGTATATCCTGTAGAAAACTCTCCTCTCATCAGCAAATGATTTACCGCAGAAGGAATGTAATGATTGTAAGATCCTGCCCCCACAAAGTATTTTAAAATTATATTTCTTTTGGCTAAAACTTGCATATGTTGCATTATCTCAAGTTCACTCCTTGGTTCTGAAAGATTCAGTTTCCTTTTGAGAGGTGGCTTGAATTCCTTAACTAAATCATCTATTGAGCTTATTCCGATTCGTTTTAACATTTCATTTCTTTTTATGTCAGTAATAGGTATGTAATCCATAACCAATCACCTATTTTATTTTCCCAACGAAACTATCATATTCTGCTTTAGTCATTAAATTTTCAAATTCATTGATATTAGAAGGTTTTATTTTTACCATCCAACCTAATTCATATGGAGATTGGTTTATCCATTCGGGATGCTCGAGTAAACCTTCATTGATTTCAACAACTTCTCCACTTATTGGACAGTAAATATCGGAAGAAGCTTTTATTGAATCAACTATAGCCATTTCTTGCATCTGTTTATATTCATTACCAATCTTTGGTAATTCTATTGAAACTATATCTCCAAGTTGTTTCTGTGCAAAATCTGAAATTCCTATCACTGCGAGTCCTTCCCTTATTGCTACCCATTCGTGTTCTTTGGAAAACCTAAACTCTTCTGCCACAACGGGCTTGTCATTTTCCACTATAAAACCCTAATTTCGTTTATAAAATCTAGTACTACAAACTCTTGCCTTATACAGTTTACCTCCAATATCGATCTCAATTAATTGATTTAGCTCTACTTGCAAAGATACAAAACAAAAACCAATTGATTTCTTAAGAGTTGGAGAAAAGCTACCACTAGTTACAAAACCCGCCTTTGAACCATCTACTAGAACTTCATTACCATGTCTAGCTACTCTTCTTTCCAGCACCTCAAATCCTACTAGTTTACGATTTACTTTTCCATTCAATAGTGCCATCTTACCAATGAATTCCTTTTCGAGCTTTACGGTCCACTTTAGTGGTACCTCAAGAGGAGTTGTATTTTCATCCATGTCATTTCCATAAAGCATAAGACCTGCTTCCAGTCTGAGTGTGTCTCTGCAACCCAGACCTGATGGTTTAATATTGAATCTAGATGCTGATTGCATAATCTTATCCCAAATCTCTACCCTTGAAGAATCAAAAAATATTTCAAAACCATCTTCTCCCGTATATCCTGTTCTTGAAATCATACAATGCACTCCAAAGATGTTTCCAGAAATAAGATCAAATGGTCTTAATAGATCTAAATTAGATTCAATTATTTCTTGCATGGTATTACGTGCAAGTGGGCCCTGAATAGCAAGTAAAGCAATTTCATTACTAACATTCTCAACCTTTGATGACTGTGAATGTTGGATAACCCATTGTAGATCCTTATCTCTATTTGACGCGTTAACAACAAGAAGGAAATCTTCTCTATTAATTCTATAAACTATCACATCGTCAACAATACCGCCACTTTCATGACACATAGGAGAATACAGACCATGACCATCATTTAGTTTTGAGATATCATTAGTAACTAAATTTTGTATAACATCATAAGCATTGGGGCCTTTGATTTTAAACCTACCCATATGTGAAACATCAAACAATCCGACATTTTTTCTAACATTGGTATGCTCATCAATTATTCCTGAATATTGCAAAGGCATCTCCCATCCGTGAAAATCAACTATTTTTGCATTGAGTGATTTATGAATTTCATAAAAAGGAGTTCTCATTGGCATTTACTGTAATAGTACCTGAACTCTTATTATTATGTGTGATAATCTTTCAAGGGATGGAATTAATTAGAAAACCTAAATGGCTTAGAGTAAAAATACCGTCTGGCGAAAATTATGTAAAAGTAAAACAAACACTTGGATTAGAATATCTTCATACAGTTTGTGAAGAAGCAAAATGTCCTAACATAGCAGAGTGTTGGGGATCTGGAACCGCTACTATTATGATCCTTGGGGATATATGTACAAGGGGGTGTAGATTTTGTGCGGTCACGAGTGGTAAACCTCTATTTCTTGATCCCGATGAGCCTAATAGAGTTGCCAAAGCAATCAAGTCATGGGGATTAAGATATGTAGTAATTACTGCTGTCTGTAGGGATGACCTACCAGATGGAGGAGCAGATCATATGGCAAAGACGATAAAAGCTGTAAAATTGGAATGCCCTCAAACAATAGTAGAGTCATTAATTCCTGATTTTAGAGGATTTGATGATTCAATAAGTAAAATAATTAATTCACTGCCAGACGTTATAAGCCATAACATAGAGACTGTAAAAAAACTGACTCCCAAAATTAGAGATGCGCGAGCATCTTACGAACAAACATTACAAATTCTTAAAAGAGTAAAAGAAATTGATTCAAGAGTTTACACGAAATCTTCAATAATGCTAGGCCTTGGAGAGAATGAGGAAGAAGTTTTTCAGACAATAAAAGATCTGAGATCAGTTGGGGTTGATATATTGACCATGGGGCAATATCTTCAACCTACTCAGAAGCATTTGCCAGTTGTAGAATACTTGCCACCACAAAAATTCTATGATTATAAGATGAATGCAACACAAATGGGTTTCCTCTATGTAGCATCTGGTCCACTCGTCAGAAGTTCTTATAGAGCTGCAGAATTCTTTCTTGAAAATGCAATACTACGAAATAACGGTATTAGATAAAATACAAAAAGATTTGCCTTGAACTTCAAAAGAAATTTAATTTAACAACAATTCATCATGTCAATTTTTTACAAGATAAATTTTATTACAATGGATTATAGTTTTTAGCTTTTCCAGCCAATGCCTTTGCCTGTGCGTTGGCCTTTTGTATTACTTGATCCTTTGTCTCGTCTGTTAGAATTCCTGCCTCTAATGCAACAGATATTGCCTGTTGAGCTGCCTTTGCAAGTATTGCTGATACATTTTCTTTGGTGATGTAACCAATTTCGATAGCAAGAGACATGGCTTCTTGGTGTGCCTGTGCAAATGCATCGCGATATTTTTCTACATCAATTACTAGCTCATTCTTCGCATATAGGATGTCTTCTGCAACAGCTGCATCAAGTATTATGCCTGCTTCTACTGGTTTGACATCAAGCTTACTTAGTAATGTGGCAAGCTTTTCAGAAATAACAGCACCCTTTTTGGCAGGAATAGAATCCTTTGTTATCCAAATTGTTCCTTGATCAATTTTTGTAGCTACGCCAGCTTCTTTAAAGTCAGTAAGAATGGGACCTGGTGTGATGCCAGTATTTCCTGCCTTGATTACAACATCAATGCTTGCAAGGTCTCCGCCACGAGCAGCCATCATTACCTTGTTTTTACCAAGTAAGATGTTTAGTTTGAAAGGAGTCATGTTTGTGAACATCAATACACACTGACCGACTAGCTTGTCTACCATCTTTTCAATGGAAGGCATTTTCAGTCCAGCTAATGCCTTTTGTGCAACCTTGTCTTTTATACTAACAATTTCTACTTCACCCTTGAATTTTTTTCTTAAAGGCAATAATTGAGATGATCTTACTTTTTCCATTCTGACAAGAGCGATTACATTGTATTTTTTTGGAAGCTCTTGGAGTTGTTGATACATCAACGATTTCTTTTGTGGATATTTTGTTCTATTTTGGTGCATTTTACTTCTTTTCTACTAGTGGTTGTTTGACGAGCTTTCCCATGGTGGTCTTTATCATAATTTTTTTAATGTTCTTATCTCCGCTTGGTAATTTTTTTTCTACCAAGCCAATTACTGCGTTAGCATTTGCAACAAGATCTTCATCAGACATTGTTTCGTCACCTATCTTACATGCAAGAGAAAGATAGTTTCGTAGTCTAACACGTATGGAAGATCGGAATCTTTCTAAAATTGAATCAATTGGGGCATTGAAAGGAACTGGCATTGGCATCTTGCCTCTTGGACCCATGAACTGACCAAGGGTCTTACCTACAGTTGCCATAAGTGAAGTATCAGATAAGAAAAAGTCATAACCATTAATCAGCTTACGTGATTCGCGTTTGTTTGCACCTACTTTGTTTACCTCTGTGCCATCTACCACTCTGTCTGCATTGGCACCTTTTGCCTTCAAGCCAAGATCTCCTGAAGCCACAACACATACGGATGCTGGATGGCTTAGCTTTCTTGGAAGTTGAACTGTCTCATTTATTGCAAAACCCTTCTTCACATCGATATCTCTGAAAACCATGATTAGCTCTACCGTTTGTTTGAACTTGCGTTGCTTCTGGCCTTTTTTTGCCTCACTTACCATCTGCGTTAGATGAGCATCGCTAATCATTACGAAAACGTTTCTGAGATGCCTATTTAAAATCGTTTACAGATGTGGATCGAATGAATTCTTCTCCTGTCTTGAAATTAAAGTTGTAAGAGCGGGAATCACTTAGAGTTGAACTTACATTTATTAAATCGAATACAAAGTACTTCGCTAAGCTTGCACAAATTTGATGAACTTGACATGAAGATTCTTACCGAACTTACAAAAGATGGTAATGTTTCAGTACCAAACCTTTCAAAAAGATTGGGAATTAACACATCTGTTTTATACAGCAGGATAAAGAGGTTAATCAAAAAGAAACTGATAAAAAAATTCACAATTGTAGTAGACGAATCTCTTATTGGCATAAATGTAAGAGCCACAATGGGAATAAACCGTGATCCAAAACAGAAAGAACAGATTCACAAGGCACTACTGAAAACTCCCGAAGTCGTAATGATATCTGAAGTAACAGGAAGATTTGATATACTAATTACAGTACGTACAAAAAATCTCGAAGAATTACACTCTGTAGCGATAGAAAAGATTGGAAAAATAGAAGGAATTCTAAATACTGAAACCTTTGTAGAACTGCAACGAACAGAAAAAGATCAAACTTACGAATTAAAAGAATAATTTACTTTAATTTATCGTCCCATTTGCCAGAGTTTATCTCGGCAGTAACCTCTTTTGGATTCTTACCATCTATTTTGACTCCAAGCGGTAAACATGTTCCTACAATCTCCTTTGCTGCACCCTTGATGTCTTGAGCATAAGAAGAATCAATTTTTAACTTTGCAACTTTGATTATTGAATCCATCTTGACATCTCCAACCCAGGTTGTTCCTGAGGTTCCTGATCCTTTCTGAATACCAGCTTCTTTTAGTATGAGTGCTGCTGCAGATGGAATTCCGACCTCAACCGTCCACTGTTTTGTTTTCTTGTCGACAGAAACCGTAACAGGAACTTTCATTCCCTCAAAGTCTTTTGTCTTCTCGTTTATTGCGGTTACAATTTGTAAAATGTTAACACCTAGTGGACCAAGTGTCGGACCAAGTGGCGGTCCTGCATTTGCCTGTCCTCCTGTAACAAGTGCGGAAACAGTTTGTATATCTGTCATGATTTTTCTTTCCTTGAATCTGTAAATTTAATCCTTGCTACTGTGTCAAAAGCTTAAGGTAGTTTGCATCAACAGTTACTGGTAACTGATATGGAGCATCAAGTAGAATTACAGTGGCCTCTTCTTTTTCATGATCTATTCTTGTAACGGTTGCTTTCATTCCCTTGAATGGCCCACCGATAATTTCAACAATTTTGTCTACTGCAAGCTCAGACACTGTTGATTTCTTGACTAGATAACCCTCTATGTCGTTAAACGTTAATTCGCCTCTAAGCTGTCCTCTGATATGTCTTATTCCCTGTAACGCATCAAAGGCAGCATTTGCATCAATTGCCTCCACTATGATATATCCCTTGAGGTTATCCAAAAGCAAAACTGATTGAATGTTTATTTTTTTTAGTTTTATCCTGTTCTCTAACAGTCCCATAACTACCTTTTCCTGTCCTCCGGTTGTCCTTACTGCGAAAAAGTGTGATTTTATTTCCTGAGTCAAAGCTATCTATGTCCGAAATTAATTACTGAAAATACGAACTGAATTATAAACCCAATCGTACCTACCGTTGCTATTCCAAGAAGGACTAGTCTGAGGTGTTGCATATAATCGTCCTTGTCTGATTTTTTGGCAAGCTTTATTGTATTTACCATGTCCTTTAACAGCTGTCTTGGGTTTACCATTGGAGGAAATTAATAAAGTGTACTTATATCTCTTATCTTATGAATTTGCTTGTTGCGTATCAATCAGATCCAGCTGGTTCAAACTTGGCTGCACATATCTCTCAAAGTATGAAACAAGATGGTGAGATTTATCGTGGAAAAAATTATGATCTTGCAATAATTCCAACACCTGCAATATCTGCAGATTGGCTTGAAGAAAAATATCACTACGACGGCTTTGTGTTTTTATCAAAACATGCTTCTGAAACAGGAACACTAGCTCTTACATGTCACAGTACTGGAAATTTTTCAGAAGCACTATTTGGTGGAAAACCAAGACAAGTTGCAATTCCGCACCCTCATTTACAAAAGTCTTACATGCAAGCCTTGTGGGAAAAAAGAAAAGATTTTGCAAAATTTGAAATTATAATAGAGGCTACACACCACGGCCCAACCGCACTAAACAAACCTACCTTATTTATCGAAGTCGGAACAACAGAAAAGCAGTGGAATGACAAGGAGTTGTGTAGTTCTGTGGCTAAAATTGTAGAAGATGTAATGTCAAAGACACCAAAAAGCCATGATGTTGCTATTTGTTTTGGTGGGACTCATTATCCTGAAAAATTCACCAAAGAACTAATTGAAGGCCAACATGCCTTAGGTACTGTCATACCAAAACATGCTTTGGACTATCTAGATGAGAAACTATTTTCTCACATTTTGGAAAGAAACAAGGAAGCAAAACGTGCTCTGGTAGATTGGAGTGGTTTGGGAAAAAATAAACAAAAAGTAGTTGATCTTATAGAGACAACAAACCTTGAGATGATAAGAGTTTGAAACTTGAAGAAAAAGTGTACAAAAAACTTCTCGAAGTTCCATCAGGAATGGTGACTACATACGGAGAGCTTGCCAAATCTGTTGGTCTTAAAAACGGTCAAAGAGTGATTGGCAGAATCATGAACAAAAATCCGTATCCTGTTATAGTTCCATGTCACAGAGTTATAAAATCTGATGGAAAAATAGGTGGATATGCATGGGGGGAAAAGATCAAGACCCACATGCTTTCAAAAGAAGGTGTAAAAATTAAGAATGGAAAAATTACTGATCTAAAAATGATTTACAGATTCTAACTGTGTCGTTTGAGCGTCTCTTCAATCAAGGTTCGAAGGTGTGCTACGTTTCTGACTTGGTTTCCACCAACTTGTCTGTACAACTTCCAGTAATCTTGGTTGGTTATCTCTTTTCTACCCTTTGATACCTTGAGTCTGTGTCGGAGGGCCTTTATCTTTCTTACATATACTTGCTTTTTGCCAATACGTGTTCCCTTGGCTCCTTTCTTTGAACCTTGTTTTGTTCCGCGCTTACGCCTTTGAGATTTCTTGTGGTGTGCTCTGCCTTTGGACGTCCCTTTAATTGGTCTGACCTCAATTATGTTTGCAGTAAGTAGACTTCGAATGTTATCTCGTGTAATTGCGTCTGCAACATCATCCAAATACTCAGAATCAAACTTTATCCTGTTTGCTCCAACTCCCAAAATTCTTGCAACAAGGCGTCGTTTGGTCTTAAGATTTACTACCACTTGTTGACACCCTTGCGTTAAATATCTTAAAGTTCTTCTCTTTTGCTTTAGCTACTATTTCTAATCGCTTCTTTTTTCCAACTCCGTGGCCAAGTCTTACGCCATCGGTTTTTGGATCAAGCTTTTCCAAGTCCTTTACATTGTAAACTAAATTATCAGTATACCCTGATGGATGCAATCCTTTTGCAATATTTGGTCCACCATAGCCGGCTTTGACAAGTGCAGGCCAACCCTTTTTCTGTTTTCTCTGATGGTTGTCAATTCCCTTTGGTTTTCTCCAGTTTTCTGCTAACCTAAAGTATCTCCAACTCTCTTCTCTTACAAAGTCAGGTCTGTGCTGTGCTACCTTTTTTCTTTGCTCTAACAATTCCTTGTTTATTGGCATGTAGAAGAACCTGCTTGAATTTTAAAATAAATACGTTTCTGGGGGCAAAATGCATAATGAGAAGAGATAATAAGGAAATTAGAGGCGGATTGTTTTACCCAATGATTGAAGATCTTAAGACAACTATCACTGGCAAATTTATGACGCAGCTAAAGGAACAGGGGATTACTACAAGTAACGTACACCGAAATCTACCAGTAAAATCACTTGTTGATATTGTACTTGAGAAAAACGAGGGCATCCTTACATCTAACGGCTCGCTTTCTGTAAGAACAGGAAAATACACTGGCAGGTCTCCTGACGACCGCTATATTGTAGATGATATTGAAACCCATACTAACGTAGACTGGGGCAAGGTAAATCATCCATTTCCAGAGGATAAATTTGACAAGCTTTACGAGAAAATGAAAAAATACATAGATGGAAAAGAAATCTTTGTTTTCGATGGTTTTATTGGAGCAGATCCTGAAAACAGATTGCCAATTAGAATAATAAATGATCATGCATGGCAGAATCTTTTTGTTAGGCAATTATTCATCAGGCCCTCAGCAGCAGAACTTGAATCACACAAGCCAGAATTTACTTTGCTTGCACTAAATGACTTTAAGGCAATTCCTGAAGTTGATGGAACAAGATCTGACGCCTTTATCATACTAAACTTTACAAAAAAGATCGTATTGATTGGAGCGACTTGTTATGCTGGAGAGATAAAGAAGGCAATGTTTTCTGGCATGAATTATATCCTTCCACCAAAAGGTGTCTTTCCAATGCATTGTTCTGCAAACGTTGGAAAAAACGGTGACACTACCTTATTTTTTGGATTATCAGGTACTGGGAAAACTACACTCTCTGCGGATTCAAACAGAATGCTAATTGGAGATGACGAGCACGGTTGGTCAGATAAAGGAATTTTTAATTTTGAAGGAGGATGCTATGCAAAATGCATCGATCTAAACCGAGAAGCAGAACCACAAATTTGGGACGCAATCAAGTTTGGTTCAGTTTTAGAAAATGTTGTAATAGACAAAAAAACTTTGGCTCCCGACTTTACTGATAGCAGCCTAACAGAAAACACCAGAGCTGCTTATCCACTTGATTACATTCCTGGTGCAATAATACCTAGTGTTGGAGGACATCCCAAAGTCATTGTATTTCTAACAGCAGATGCATTTGGTGTAATGCCACCAATTGCAAGATTGGCAAAAGAAGGAGCGATGTATCACTTCATGTCAGGATATACAAGCAAACTTGCAGGAACTGAACGAGGAATTACAGAACCCAAGGCAACATTTTCAGAATGTTTTGGTGCACCTTTCATGTCAAGACACGCATCAGTATATGCAAAGATGCTTGGAGAAAAAATCACAAAGCACAACACCAAAGTCTATCTTATTAACACAGGATGGTCTGGAGGACCATACGGAATAGGCAAGAGAATGAACATCAAACACACAAGAATGATGGTTACCGCTGCTCTTACTGGCGCACTTGATATAGTAAAGTATCGACACGATGAGGTATTCAATTTGAATGTACCAGAAACATGTCCTGAGGTACCTTCTGA
>OBEQ011328019.1_pt1 | contig 13140 bp, 11 predicted proteins | sample 1670901 | NCBI WGS metagenome assembly OBEQ01 (sample SAMEA104232315, study PRJEB22302) | groundwater metagenome | biome: forest; feature: aquifer; material: groundwater | place: USA | collected 2011-08-07 | depth 5.4 m
GATTCGGAGCCGGCGCGGAACGCACAGCTGCCTCGATGCGTTCGCAAATCGGCGGATGGTCGTAGAAGAACCAGACGACCCATCGCGGCGGATCCGGGTCGGCCAAATTGAGCTGGCCCAGCCGGCGCAGCGCACCGGCGAACGCCTGGGGCTGCCCGGTGATCCGCACCGCAAAATGGTCCGCCTGCCACTCGAAATACCGCGAGAGCCCGTTTTGCAGCGGCAACGTGAGCAGACCGAGTCCGGAAAGCCATAAGCTGAGCATCGGCAGGCCCGCGATGTCCGATAGTCCCGAGAGCCCGAGTAGTTCGACTCCCCACCGGGCGGTCGCATCGGTCAGCGCGAAGGCGATCCAGGACCCTGCGGCACTGAGCACCAGCATCGTCGTGATGTGGTGGTAGCGGTGGTGCCCTAGTTCATGCGCCAGCACCCCTTCGATTTCATCCGGTGGGAACTCCGCGAGCAGGGTGTCTGCGAGCAGCACCCGGCGGGTGCGACCCAGTCCAGCCAGCGCCGCGTTTGCCTTGCGAGTCTCGGCCCCCAGGTCAAACCGGAAGACACCCAGGGCTGAGAGCCCGACGCGCCGACAGAGGGCAAGCAGCCGCTGCACCAACTGGTCATCCTGGAGCGGTGTGGTCTTGTAGAAGATCGGCAGCAGCAGAGTGGGAAAGACTCGCGCCAGCACTACACTGACCCCTACCCAACCGACCGTCGCCCACAGCGGCCACGAACCCGGCGCATGGCGCAGAATGGCGTAGAAGCCTTCGAGCAGGACAACCGAGAGGATGCCGCTCACCGCGATCTGCTTGAGTTCACGGATCCCCCAACGTTTCAGCGTCATGCGGGAGAGGCCGAAGCGGTGCTCGAGGAGGAAGCTGCCGTAGAAGTGCAGCGGCAAGAGCGCGAAGTAACAGGCGCTCCCGAACACGGTGAGGTAGCCGAGAATCACGAGCGGTTGGCCGATGACGCGGTGTGTCCACCAGCGCGCCAACGCCGCCGACCACCCGGTCCCCTGTGCCAACGCCAGGAAGACCCACGAGGTGGCCAGATCAATGAGGAGCAGTCGATAACGGATCCTGGCGTAACGGCGCGCGTCGGTGCCCGTGGCGGTAGGCGGCGGGACGATCATTCGCCGTCGTCGGACGGATCGCTGAGGACGTGCCGCTGCAGCGCCAGCGCTGGACGAAACGCCAGGCCCTTGAGGAGAAACTGCTGGTAGGCCTCCACCTGCTGGTCGACCTGGGCGCGGGATACCCCGCCGTAGCGCTGGAACAGATCGGTCAGGGTCGAGAGGAAATCCAAGCCCTGGCAGGAGCTCCAGGCAATCCGTGTCCGCCGGGCGAGCACATCGGTGATCGTGCACGCCAGCTCCTGCTCAAGCGCATGGACGAGTTCGGCGGCGATGCACTCATGGTGCGGGCACACCGGCTGCGCCAGCGACGGCTCCTGAGCGATCAGCCGCAGAATATGAAATGCGCCCGCGCCGTAGCGGGTGAGCAGCCGGGCCAGCAGATCCGGATCCACCGTACGGGATACCTCGCGCCAGTGATCCAGCGCGACGGGATGGACTATTTCCAGCAGGCTGACTTGGTCGGTGAGGCAGCGGTCGGCTGCGCGCCGGGTGCGCGCCGCTACCACGTCCACGACCTGCTGCGCCATCCGCCGGTAGGTGGTAAACTTCCCGCCCAGCACACTGATGAGTCCTGTGTCATCCACCTCGATCCGGTGCTCGCGGGAGGCGCTCGTCGAGGAACCGGCGAACGCCAGCAAGGGCCTGGCGCCAGCGTAGGTCGCGATGACATCGCCCGCATCCACATGGGCGCCCGGCAAGATCCGGTTGACCTCTTCCAAGAGATAGCCCACTTCCTCTTCGGTGGCGCTGAGCGACTCCAGCGCCCCGTCCACCGGCGACTCGGTCGTGCCGACCAGCGAATACTCTTCCCCCCATGGCAGGAGAAAGATCATCCGCCGGTCGGCCCGCGCTTGGATGAAGAACGCCTCGCGGGCGATGCGCGGCAGAATGAGGTGGATCCCCTTCGTCGGCGCGAGTCGCTCCGCGGCGTTGCGGTCGGCGAGCCGCCTCACGGCATCGGACCAGGGGCCGGTGGCGTTCACCACGACGTCCGCCTGGATGTCGAACGGGCTGCCGGTGAACACATCTTCCGCCGACGCGCCGCAAATCCGGCCGTTCGAAGTCACGAAGGCGTCCAACCGCACGTAATTGCCGCAGACCGCTCCGAACCCAATCGCCTGCAGGACATTCGCCAGGCAGACGCGCGCATCGTCCATCTGGCAGTCGGCGTAGAGGCCGGCGAGCTGCAGGCCGTCCACCCGCAGGCCGGGCTCCAGTTCCAGCGCCCTCCGCGAGGACACGATGCGGTGCGGCCGGATCCGGTGCTGTGCGGCCAAGAGATCGTAGAGCCACAGTCCCACGCGGATCGTCCACCCCGGCCGGTCATCGCCGGCGTAGACCGGAATCATCAGCGACAGCGGGTGCACGAACTCTGGCGCGATGGTGCGCAGGATATGCCGCTCGCGCAGACTCTCAAACACCAGGGCCAGATGCCCATGCTCCAGATAGCGCAGCCCGCCATGGACCAGCTTGGAGGTTTTGGAACTGGTCCCGCCCGCAAAATCACCTTGGTCGATGAGCGCCACCTTGAGGCCGCGCATCGCCGCGTCCCGCGCAATGCCGGCTCCGACGATACCTCCGCCGACAATGAGCACGTCAAATCGCTGGAATCGCAGCTGGGCGAGCATCCGGGCGCGCAGCGGCGGGGTCATGACCGTGTCCTCACGCGCGCCACCGCCTCGCGCCAGCCGTCGTAGCGCCGGGCGCGCGCTGCGGTCGGCATGCGCGGTGTGAAGGTCCGTTCCGTCGTTCCGGCGAGCCGGATGAGATCGCGCGGGGTCCACCACCCCAGGCCCACGCCGGCTAAGAGCGCTGCGCCCTTGCCGGTGTTGGCGACGGTCGACGGCCGCAACACCGGCACCCCGAGGAGGTCGGCCTGAAACTGCATGAGCCAATCGTTGCGCGCCGCTCCGCCGTCGACGCGCAACGCCCGCAGATGGATGCGGCTATCCTGTTCCATCGCGTTCACGACGTCGCGGGTCTGATAGGCGAGCGATTCCAGCGTCGCACGCACGAGCACGTCGCGGCTGGACCCCCGCGTCAGCCCGATGATCGCACCCCGCGCCCCCATATCCCAGTACGGCGCGCCCAGCCCCACAAACGCCGGCACAACGTAGACGCCGCCGGTATCCGCCACCCGCCGGGCGATCGCTTCCGTCTCGGCCGCGTCACGGATCAGCCGCAGACCGTCGCGCAACCACTGGATTGCGGCGCCAGCGATGAAGACGCTCCCCTCAAGAGCATAGACCGGTTCTGGCCGTCCGCCGTAGGCCAGCGTCGTAATGAGACCGTGGCGGCTCTGGATCATCCGCGTCCCGGTATTGAGCAACAGGAAACATCCGGTGCCGTAGGTGTTCTTCGCCGTGCCGGGCGCCAGGCAGCCGTGCCCCACCATCGACGCCTGCTGATCCCCGGCCACCCCGGTGATGGGAAGACCCGCCGGCAACGGGCTTCGTCCCGCGGTCACCCCGAAGGAACCCGCGGATGGCCGCACCTCGGGCAGGACCGAAGCCGGTACACCGAATACGTTCAGGAGCCGCTCATCCCATCGGTAGGTGCGGATGTTATAGAGGAGGGTGCGTGACGCATTGGTGCCGTCGGTGGCGTGCACCCTGCCACCCGTCAGGTGCCAGATCAGCCACGTGTCTACCGTGCCGAACGCGAGTTCACCGCGCCCCGCCCGCCGCCGCGCCCCTGGGATATGGTCGAGGAGCCACCGGATCTTCGTGCCGGAGAAGTAGGCGTCCAGCACCAGGCCGGTCGTGCGGCGGATAGCCGGCTCCTGTCCCTGCGCGCGGAGCCGGTCACACAGCGGTGCGGTCCGTCGGCACTGCCATACGATCGCGTTGGAGACAGCCCGCCCGGTCCGGCGGTCCCAGAGGAGCGTGGTCTCGCGCTGGTTGGTGATGCCGATTGCTTCGAGACGCCGCGGGCTGATCCGTCCGGCTGAGAGGGCGCGAGCGATGACGGACCGGGTGACCTGGAGGATCTCGGCGGGATCATGCTCAACCCACCCCGGGTGCGGGTAGTGCTGCGGCAGCTCGGCGTAGGCCTGGGAGATGACGCGGGCGCGGCGGTCCACGATCAAGACCGTCGTCCCCGTCGTGCCCTGATCGATCGAGAGGATCATCGCCGCCGTCCATCGTGGGTCGCGCCCGGCTGGGCGGACCGGAAGCGCCCGCCGACCCGATGCTCGGCAGGTCACGCCAGTAAGTATACCTGAAGGATTACGCGCCGTTACGCGAAATTAAGCGCCACGGCATCGACGGGAAGGACGGAAGGCTCACGAAGAACGGGAACGGCAGGCGGCAGCCAAATTGTTGATGGCCTCGGCCACTTCGACGAGCGAGTCGCCTCTGCGCAGCCGCAGGTGGACGTTGAAGTCGCCGCGGACCATCTGCTGCAGGGCGGCGTTGATCCGGACGAGCGGGCCGGCCACCCGATGCGTCAGGCGCACCCCGATCAACACGACCAGGGGCGCCACGATGAGGAGCTCGATGGTGACGACAATGCCCACCGTGGACATGAGCGCCACAGCCACGGGGTCATCCACCAGCCCGAAGGTGTGCAGCGCCATCCACAACGCGACGTAGACGCTGGCTAGCGCCGCAATGGTCAGGACCACGAGCACGAGCAGGAGAACGCCGATGAACTGAAACTGCACCGAGGGGTAGACGATCCAGTGGCTCCGACGGTGAGGCCGTTGCCCCGATGGTGTTGAGACGTGTTGGTTGCGGGTCGCGCTAATCAAGGTCATGACGAAGTTTTCATACCAATACCACGATCCGGACTGTCCCGCAACCGTAAACTCCTGCGCCCGTGTACAGGCCACTGGGCATCGGCTATAATGCGCCCATGTCCGTGACCCTCGCTTCCTACGCCCGAACCGCCGCCGCGGCCGCCCGTGAGGCGGGTGCGCTGCTCGCCCGGTATGCCGGGCGGCCCAAGCGCGTGATGACCAAACGCAGCGCCATTGACCTCGTCACCGAGATCGACCGTGCGGCCGAGCAGCTCATCCACCGGATCCTCTACCGCGCCTACCCGGCGTTCGGGTTCTTCGGTGAAGAACATGGACAGCGGCGTCCCGACGCCGCCTACCGCTGGATCGTGGACCCGATCGACGGAACGATGAACTTCGTGCACGGCCTGCCGCTCTTCGGAGTATCCATCGGGCTGGAGCATCGCGGGAGAATCGTGGCGGGCGTGATCTACGATCCGATGCGGCGGGAGCTGTTCACAGCCACCCAGCATGGCGGCGCCTTTCTCAACGGCAAGCCCATTCGCGTCTCCCCAACCCGTCGCCTGGCTCAGAGCCTCCTCTCGACCGGATTCTCGTCGAAGTTCCGCGCCGACCCGCAGCCCTATCTGGGATGGTTTGCAGCGTTCCAGCGGCGGTCGCGCGGGGTGCGGCGGCTTGGCACGACGGTCTTGAGCCTTGCGTCCATCGCCGCCGGACGGATGGAAGGATTCTACGAGCAGGACCTCTGGCCGTGGGACATCGCGGCCGGCATGCTGCTCATCGAAGAAGCGGGTGGTCGGGTGAGTAATTTCGCCGGGCAGCCGGTCCGATCCGGGGAAGGCGCGCTCATCGCCTCGAACGGACACATCCACCGGCAGATGCTGGGCGTGCTGGCGCGGCGTGGCGGGCGCTAGCGCCGGTGCGCCGATTCCGCAGCCGATGGGTGGCGGCGCGGCTCCCGATAGAATGCTTCGATCGTCTCCAGCACGTCCTTCGGCGTCTCGCAGATCGTAAACCGTTTCCAGTCGATCCAATCCGCGTACCCGCGGCCGATCACCTCGTGCTCCATCCAATCCAGAAGCCCCTGCCAAAATTCACGGCCCACCAGCACGATCGGAATAGGCGCCACGCGCTTGGTCTGCACGAGCGTCACGATCTCAAAGAACTCATCGAGCGTCCCGAATCCCCCCGGCATCACGATGAGCGCCCTTGAGTACTTCACGAACATCACCCGGCGCACGAAGAAGTAGCGGAAGCTGAGGAGCCGTTTCACGAACCGGTTGGGCGCCTGCTGGATCGGGATCTCGATGTTCAGGCCGATCGACTCCCCACCCGCCTCGGAGGCCCCTTTGTTGGCCGCTTCCATCGCTCCCGGACCGGCCCCGGTGATGACCGCATAGCCGACTTTCACAAGCGCCTTTGCGATGTCCGCCGTCAGCTTGTAGTACGGGTCCGTCACCTTGGTTCGGGAGGAGCCGAAGATTGACACGGCGTGCGTCACGTCGGAGAGCTCGTCAAACCCGGCCACCAGCTCCCCCATGATGCGGAAGATCTGCCAGGGGTCTTCCAGTTTGCGTGTGTGGTTGCCTTTCATCGGTGCTGTCAAGTATAGCTGATGGGCGGCAGGATTGCCTAGGTTCCCCGATGGGCGACGATGTTAGGCACGGCGTTCCAAGAACGTGAAGACCTCGACGTGGTTCGTGTGGGGAAACATGTCCACGCCGGTCACTCGCACGAGGCGGTAGCGGGGAAAACTGGAGAGGAGCATCTGCAGATCTCGGGCGAGCGACTGGGCATTACAGGAAAAGTACGCCAGGTGTTTCGGCCGCGCGGCGAGGAGCGAGGAGAGCGCATCCGGATGCAGGCCGGCCCGAGGCGGATCCACGACAACAAGATCCGGCTTGGCCTCCTGCAGCCAGAACCGTCGGTCCGCGAGGAGGGCCTCCACCCGCCCGGTGCGGAACTCGATATTGGTGATGCCATTGAGTGCAGCGTTGGCCTGTGCCAGCTCAAGGTGCGACGGGACCACATCGATGCTGTAGACTTTCGCCATACGCGTTGAGAGGTAGAAGCCGATCAGCCCCACGCCGCAGTACAGGTCCCACGCGACCCCGGATGGCCCCTCCCCGTCGGGCAGCATCTCAATGAGGAGACGGTAGAGCCGGTCGGCCTGCACGGTCGTCGGCTGGAGGAAACTCAACGGGTGCAACCGCACGTGAAACGGCCCGACCTGTTCCTCAAGCCACTCCGCCCCGCGCAACCGGATGAGCTCCTCTGGCACGGCGATGTCCGCCATCCGGCTCGTCACGCCCCAGTGGACGCCGACAATCGCCGGGTGACGGTCCATCAGCTCCTGGGCCATTGCCTCCACCGCTGCTTTTGATCCAGGTGCAGTGATCAGACAGAGGAGCAGTGCCCCAGACTGACTTGCGCGCACCACGAGATAGCGGAAGAAGCCCTGGTGCGTTCTCGGTTGGTAGACCGGCAATCCGGTGCGCCTTGCCGCATCCCGGACACTCTGCAGGACGGGCCCGACTGATGCGGGCAACAAGAGACAATCGTCGAGATCCACAATGCGCCAGAACGAGCGTGCGGCGTGATAGCCGAGGGTCAGCCGCCCGTCGGCGTCTTGGCTGAACGTGAACTCCGCTTTGTTGCGGTAGCGCCAGGGGTCTTCCAGGCCCAGGAGTTCGATCGCAGGGAGCTCGCCAAGCCCAGCGAGCGCGCGGCGGATCCGATCGCGTTTCACCGTTACTTGATCCTGGTAGGCCAGATCCTGGAGCGTGCAGCCGCCGCAGGTCCCGAAATACGGACATGGCGCGTCGACGCGTGCGAAGGCGGACGTCTCCTGTTCCAACAGCTGCTGCTGACCCATTGGCTCCTCGGTGAATAGCGAGACGCTACCAGTGCCGACGGGGACGAAGCGCGAACACGCCCAGGATGCCGCTGATGAAGCCGCCGATATGTGCCCAGAACGCGACCCCCCCGACATCGGCGACCTGCCCGATCGTCGTCAGGCCCTGGACCCACTGCAGAAGAAACCAGATGCCGAGAAAGACCATCGCGGGCAGCTCCACCGTCTCCCAGAACCAGCCGAGCGGAATCAGCGTCACGATCCGCGCCGACGGGAACATGAGCAGGTATGCTCCCAGGACTCCGGCGATCGCCCCGCTCGCCCCGACCATCGGCACGGACGAGCGTGGGGAGATGACAACCTGGGCGACCGCGGCCGTCACCCCGCTGCCCAGATACAACAAGAGGAAGCGCGCATGGCCCAACCGATCCTCCACGTTATCCGCGAAAATCCAGAGGTAGAGCATGTTGGAGGCCAGGTGCATGAACCCGCCGTGGAGAAACTGCGAGGTCACGAGCGTCAGGAACAGGTGGGGCCAGTCAAGCAGGTCGCTCGGACTGCTGAATAACCAGTGTGATGGGACAACCCCGAAGCGGTAGATGAACGGCTCAATGGCTTTCCCCTGCCGCAGTTCCAAGGCGAACGCAGCCACGTTGACGAGCAGCAGCGCTCGGGTCACCCACGCGGTGCGTTGTGAGGGAATGGTGTCGCGAAACGGGATCATCGGGTGTTATCGCGTCGGCCGCACGACGGACGATGCTGCCGTTCAGCGGCCGTCCGGCGGCCTGGAGGGGATTACGCCGATGATGCTGAGGCCTGCGGCGTCGGCAGCGGCGATGAGCGCCTCGCGATCGAGCAGCAGCGTCGTTCCGGATTCCACGGCCAGGCATGAGACGCCCGCCTCCCGTAACGTCATGATGGTGTCCGGCCCGACCACCGGCAGATCGAACCGGCGGTCCTGGCGCGGGGAGGCCGATTTCACCACAACAAGTCCATCCTTGGCAAGTGACCCTGCACGGCGGATGGCCGCATCGGTTCCTTCCAGCGCCTCGACCGCGATGATGACCCCGCCTTTGACTACCACGGTCTGCCCCACATCGAGTGCGGCAATCGCCCGGCCGACCTCCTGGCCGATGCGGATATCCTCCTGTTCAGCCTGCGTCGGCTGCCTCGCGGTGAGGACGCCCGTCGGACAGAGGTCGTTCTTAAGAAAGGTTGAAGAGTCCACGAGGGTGATCCCCTCGCGCGCCAGGCGCTCCCCGATCGCCCCCAGCAGTGCATTCACCGAGGTGTCCCGCACCCGCAGCAACACCTCCAGCAGTTCCACGTCGAAGGACGCCCGCTGGCGCAGCAACACGTCCTTGGTGACTTTCCCGGCCAGGATGGCCTGCTTCACCTGGTGGGTTTTGAGCCGATCGATCAGCCGGCCCAGCTTGCCGATGGGGAGTTCTTCGTAGACGTCCACCTGTGATGCCAGCGTCGGGTCGACCCATCCCTGGATGCCCATCGCTACCACACCGAGCCCTTGGCGCTTCGCGGCTTGGGCGACGTGGAAAGGAAACCGGCCGGCACCGGCAATGATGGCCAGCTGCTGGCTCATCGGGAGTTGGGAGGTCCTACGCGCGGCAGACGCCACGCTTGGACTCCCGGATAAAGGTCAGGAGGTGCTTGAGTTCCGGACAATGATCGTCATCCCGCGCCGCCTGCTCGAGGGCGTGGCTCATGGAGAGCTTCGAGTGAAATAGGACCTTGAAGGCGTGATGGAGACGTTGCTTGACGTTATCGGAGATCCCGGCGCGCCGCAACCCTTCGGTATTGAGCCCGAAGACCTTCGCGGGGTAGCCCACGCACGTCGAGTAGGGCGGGATGTCCTGGGCCACCCGGGAACAGCCCCCGATGAACGCGAGGGTTCCCACTCGGACGAACTGGTGGATTCCCACGAGGCCTCCGACGATGGCTCGGTCCTCGATGGTGATGTGACCGGCCAGCCCGGCGCTGTTGGCGATGATGATGTGGTCGCCGATCAGGCAGTCATGGGCGACGTGCGCGTAGGCCATGAGGAGGCAGTCGGACCCGATCACCGTCTTTCCACCACCCCCCTCGGTGCCAGGGTTGATCGTCACGTACTCACGAATCTTGTTCCGGTCGCCGATGAGGAGGCGGCTCTCTTCCCCCTTGTACTTGAGGTCCTGCGGAGGACTGCCGATCACCGCACCCGAAAAGACTTCGCAGTCCGCTCCAATCGTCGTGCGGCCCTCAAGGACGCAGTGGGCGCCGATCTTGGTCCGCGGCCCAATGCTGACCCGCTCGCCGATTACCGCGTAGGGGCCCACACACACCCCAAGTCCCAGCGTGGCGCCCGCGTGGATGATGGCGGTGGGATGGATCGTCCCGCTGGGGGAGGCTGCAGGCCTCCGTGTCCGGCTTGTCCGAGTCGTCCTGATCGTTTTCATCGTGCGCGCGTCGCTCCGGATCCGAAATCCATCCGTCACTCGCTGATCGCAAACATCAATTCTCCCTCGCAGACGACCTTGCCGTCCACAAGGGCCCGCCCGATGATCTGGCCGGTGCGCGTGCGCAGCTTCCCTAGGTCGACCTCGAGTACCAGTTGGTCACCGGGCACCACGGGCTTGCGGAATTTGACCTTATCAATCCCCATGAAATAGGCGTATTTCCCGAGGTTCTCCCGCTTGTTCAGGAGGATGATCCCACCAACCTGGGCCATCGCCTCTACCATCAGGACCCCCGGCATCACGGGACGCCCCGGGAAGTGGCCGCGGAAGAAGTAGTCGTTGATCGTCACGCACTTCAACCCCACCGCCCGCGTCTCGGAGAGCTCGATGATCCGGTCGACCAAGAGAAACGGGTAGCGGTGCGGCAAGATCTTCTCGATCTGCATGATATCGAGCTGCGGCCCGACCACGACTTCGGAACTTGGTGACCGGAGCGAGCCGATCCGCCCCTGCTCCCTCGCCTGGCTCAGCTTCTTCAGCAGCTTCACGTTGAGCGGATGGCCGCTCTTGATGGCGATCACATGAGCACGCAGATGCACCCCGAGCAGGTAGAGATCGCCCAACAGATCCAGTACCTTGTGGCGCGCGAATTCGTCTTCGAAGCGCAGCGTATTGTTCATCACGCCGTGCTCCCCCAGCACCAGCGTATTCTCGAAGTTGGCCCCCTTCCCGAAGCCGGCCGCCCGCAGCGCTTCGGCTTCCTCCTTGAGGCAGAAGGTCCGTGCCGGAGCGATGGTCTCTTCAAAAGACGCAGCCCCATCCGCCAGATAGGAGACCATCTGGGACCGAAGCAGCGGGTGCGCATAGCTGAGCACGTACGAAATCCGCAGCGTCTTGTCGGGAAAAACCACGATGCAGGAATCCCCCTCTTCCACGAAAACCGGCTCCCGCGGAGTAAAGTAGCGGCGGGCGACCGGCTGCTCGGTAGTCCCGGCCGCCTTCAACTGCTGAACAAATTGGATGGCGGACCCGTCTAGCCCGGGGATCTCCGGCCCGCTCACCTCGACGTAGGCGTTGTCGATGCCCACTCCCCAGAGCGAGGCCATGAAGTGCTCCACCGTTTGCACTTCGACCCCGTCCTTCGACAGGGTCGTGCGGCGCACGCTCTTCCCCACGTCGACCATCTGTGAGGACCGCACCGGAATCGTGGGCCGGTGCGGCAGGTCGGTCCGGATGAACACGACCCCGGTATCCGGCGGCGCGGCCACCACGCGGAGCGACACGGCCTCGCCCGTATGAATTCCCGAGCCGTTCATGAAGACTTCCTTGGCGATCGTGCGCTGCATGTCGCTCATATCCACGCCCTACGCGAGGAGATGCACAGATTCATCGTCATGGCTGAGGTTTCGCCGCCCGGCTGTTGAGCAACTTCAGCACCCCATCGGTCACATCGTACGCATTCTGCCCATAGAGCACCGACCGCGCATCCAGGATCAGGCTGTAGCCGTTCGCCTTCGCATAGTCCGTAATCCCCCGCTGGATCTCATCCAGCAGCTCCTTGGCGATCTTGTCACGGTCATGGCGCAGGTCTCGCGCGGTACTTGTGCGGAACCGCTGGAGTTCATCCGCTTTCTCCTCGATCTCCCGTGTCTTGGCCTCGCGGGCTTCATTACTGAGGAGCTCCAGGCTCTGGCGGAGCTTCTTCAGTTCGTTCACGCGCGCTTCCAGCTCCGCTTCCTTCTGTTTGCCGCGTTTCTCCAGGTTCACGTCATTGGCCTTCGTCTTCTCATAGCTGTCAAAGATCTTGGCGACGTTGACATATCCGACCTTCAGCTCTTCCGCGGATGCCGGACTCGATGTCCCGACGATCATCGCGGCCATACACACGCCAGCAAGCCGCGAGACACCAACAACCCTGCGCCGCCACATTCCTCGCATCCTCATGTGGTCCCTCCCCACTCCGTCCATCACCGATGGGCTCAATAGTTCCGGCTCAGATTGAAGTGAAACCGCAGACGCCGCGGCTCATCCTTGAGCGTGCTGACAGGAAACCCCACATCCAACCGGACGGGCCCAAGCGGAGTCGTCACCCGCGCCCCGATCCCGGTCCCTGCCTTGAACGATTCGCCGAACTCGTTCACCCGGCGCCACACATCGCCCACGTCGAAGAACGCGGACCCCTTTAAGATTGGGCGGCCCTTCTCATCCTTCGCAATCGTCATGACCTCTTCCAGCGTTCCAACGAGCGTCGCTTCGCCTCCGATGGGATCATTGGAGCTGGGGTCCCGCGGCCCCACCCGCCGCTCGCGGAATCCCCGGATGGTTCCGGCCCCGCCGCCGAAGAACCGTTCGAAGATGGGCACCTCCTTCGAATCTCCGTAGGCATCCACGATCCCGGCCTTGAATCGGGACTCCAGGACAAAACGGCCCGCGTGCGGGACGTAGGCGCTGCCGCCCGCCTGGAGGCGGACAAAGTCCTTGTCGAATCCGAAGATGCCGCCGGCCAAATCCGCCGAGGTAAACACGTACCAGCCGCTCGTCGGGTCGAGCCGGTTATCACGCCGATCAAACGCCACCGACGTGCCCACCACACTCACCGTGTTGTGGCCCTGTTCCGCCTTGAGATCGGTGGAGGCCTCATTCACGACGTTGGAGATGTCGGTGCGGTACAGTTGATAGGTCAGGCCGGTCTGCACAAAGTCCGCAAACTCCTTGCCCAGGCGAATGCCGGCCCCGCGCTGCTGCTGCTCAAATCCTAACCCGAGGTCACGGCTGCGCAACCGGGTCCGGTTGAACGCATCGATGCCGAATGACACCGGATGGCCCAACATCCAGGGCTCGGTGAACGACAAATCGAAGTAGCGCCGCACACTCCCGATTTCGGCCCGGAAGCGGATGTCCTGTCCGGCTCCGGTGAAACCCGGGACGTTGCGCCAGTCGAAGTTCCGCTGCTCCAGCTCCA
>OBEQ011498208.1_pt1 | contig 13140 bp, 12 predicted proteins | sample 1670901 | NCBI WGS metagenome assembly OBEQ01 (sample SAMEA104232315, study PRJEB22302) | groundwater metagenome | biome: forest; feature: aquifer; material: groundwater | place: USA | collected 2011-08-07 | depth 5.4 m
GAGATGTTGCAGGTTTATTGCGAGCTTCAATAGAAGACAAAAACCCAGTTATTTTTGTCGAGCATAAATCACTTTATCAAATAAAAGAAGAAATGGACGGTGCTGAAGAATTTATTCCAATTGGAAAAGCAAAAATAGTAAAACAAGGAAATACTGCAACAATGATCTCATTCAGCAAAATGGTGCGAGATTGTTTAGAAATTGCAAACAAACTCGAACAAGAAAATATTTCAATAGAGGTAATTGATTTACGAACAATAAAACCTTTAGATATGGAAACAATACAAACATCAGTTGAAAAGACTGGAAAAATAATCATTGTTGAAGAAGGTTTTTCAACCTCAGGAGTCTCAGCAGAAATAATGGCAAGAATAATTGAAGAATGTTTCTACTCCTTAAATGCTCCGATTAAAAGAGTGTGCACAAAAGATATCCCACTTCCTTGCTGTCCAGCGATGGAAAATAAAGCAATTCCATCAAAAGAACGCATTGAAGCTGAATTGAGGGCATTACTCAATGAATAATTTAAATAATAATTTTAATCAAAGCGAATCAATAACTAAAAATATAATAATCATAGGTGCTGGAATTGCAGGTTATACTGCTGCAGTAGAAATTGCTTCTGAAATAGAAATAAATGAGAAAAAAAATCCAAATCAAATAAATTTAGATCATAAACAAATAAATTATCAAATAATAATTATTGAAAAAAATGCTATCGGTGGAACTTGCTTAAACAAAGGTTGCATTCCAACAAAAGCTGCACTCCATATTACTGAAAAATATAAACAATCAAGAGAAATAAACAATGAAAATAATAATCAAATAACAGAAAAGATAAGATCTCATAATCAATCAATAATCGCAGCATTACAAGACGGAATAAAACAATTAATCAATGCAAAAAAAATAGCAGTTATACAAGATGATGCAGTTATCGAATCAGAAAATACAGTTCTTCTTAAAAATGCAAATAAAACAATTCCATTTGATTATTTAATTATTGCAACAGGTTCAACAGCAATTATTCCTGAGATATATTTGAATGAAAAAAATGATAAAGATTTACTAACATCAGACGCAATTAGCAATCTCTCAGAAGTACCTCAAGAATTAATAATTGTCGGCGGAGGCTATATTGGTGTTGAATGTGCAACAATTTTTCACAATCTTGGAAGCAAGATAACAATAATTGAGAAAATGGATTCATTTTTAGGAACAATAGATCAAGATGCCGCAAAAGAACTCGAAAATCAATTCAAAAAAAAAGGAATCCAAATTATAACAGGAAGAACAATCATAAAATTAGAAGAAAATATTGCATATCTTGATGATGGGCAAGAATTACTCTACGACAAAATTCTTGTTGCAATAGGAAGAGCACCAGTATTTCTAGAATCAAAAATAATATTTGAAAAAAAAGAAAAACAAAATAATAATAATAATAATGATAATAATATAAAAATAAATAACTATTTTGAAACAAACCATCAAAATATGTTTATTATTGGCGATGCCACCGCAAATCTCATGCTTGCACACAAAGCAGAATATGACGCAAAAATTCTTGCAAAATATATAATACAAAATGAAAAAATAATGCCAGATTACTCTCTTATCCCAATGTGTATTTTTTCAGATCCACAAATCGCAATCATCGGAAATACAGCACCAGAAAATAAAACAATAAAAGTCTCATACACATGTATAGGAAAATCATACTGCCTTGAAGCTCCAGATGGATTTCTCAAATTGTTCCTAAACGAAAAAAAACAGATTATTGGAGCAGTTATTGTCCACAAATATGCAACAGAAATACTGACCGCATTAACAATAATAATTAACAAGCAATTATCCTGTGAAGAAATAACAAAGATGATATTCATGCATCCAACATTAGGTGAAATTATAAAAGAAGCTGCAAAAAAAGGCTGTCAATAATGGAAGCAAAAAAAATAATAAAAATAAATAACACAAAGCAATACCTCTACAAAGTTCCAGGTGGAAAACTATTAAAGATTAAAATTGAAATTAATAACAATAGAATCAACAGCATCCAAATTCTCGGAGATTTTTTTCTCTATCCTGAAGAAGCATTAACAAAAATAGAAACTGCATTAACCCAATGTGAAAAACAGCAATGCCTATCAAAAATAAAAGAAATAATTATTAATGAAAAAATACAACTGCTTGGTTTCTCTCCAGAAGATCTCAATAATTTAATACAACAAGGATTTAATGAAAATAATTTTAAAAAAGAACAAATAAAAAACAAGGTTTAACAATGCAAACAATACGATTAATTATTGACGAAAAAGCAAACACAGCTGCAAAAAACATGGCAATTGATACAGCACTACAGCACTTTTGTACAACGCCAACGCTCAGATTATACACCTGGAACCCAGCTGCAATTTCAATTGGACGATTCCAAAGCTTGCAAGATGAAGTTAATGAAGATGCTTGCAAAAAAAATAAAGTTGATATTATTCGAAGAGTTACCGGTGGTGGTGCTGTATTTCATGAAAATGAAATTACCTACAGTTTTTGTATTCCTGAAAAAAATAATTATTTCTCAACAGATTTGCATGAATCATATCAATTCATTTGCCAAGCAGTTATTATTGGATTAAACAAGTTTAATCTTGATGTAAAATACATTCCAATTAATGATTTGATTGTAAACAATAAAAAAATATCAGGCTGCGCTCAAACCAGAAAAAAAGGAATTCTACTCCAACATGGCACAATCCTCATGAAAGTAAATGTTGATAAAATGTTTCAATTATTAAAAGTACCTAACGAGAAAATTCGAGACAAATTAATTACTGATGTAAAAGCAAGAGTAACCTCAATTGAAAATGAAATAAAAAATATAGTCTCAAAAGAACAGGTAATCAAAAACATAATCACAGGATTTGAACAACAATTAAAAGTAAAAACAATTCAATCCGATATGACAGCTGAAGAAATAAAATTTGCAGAGCAAATAGAAAAAGATGTTTTCTTAAGTAAAAACTGGAACTATGAGCGGTAAAAAAACATGAATAGTAAACTACTTTCAATCTCACCAGTAAAATTTTCACAATTTAATCAAAAACTTGAGCAATTAGAAATTAATACCATCTGTAATGAAGCACTCTGTCCAAATCGACCTGAATGTTTTTTAAAATATAAAACTGTAACCTTCCTTGCTCTTGGAAATATCTGCACACGAGCTTGCAAATATTGCGCAGTTACAAGAGGAAAACCAAAACAACTTGACCCCTTGGAACCAAATAAGATTTCTTTTGCAATACAGCAATTAGAATTACAATACGTCGTTATCACCTCAGTAACAAGAGACGATTTACCAGATGGCGGCGCAGAACAATTTGCAAAAATTATAAAAAAAGTAAAAGAAACAAATCAAATTCCAATTGAAGTCTTAATCCCAGATTTTAATTTCAACAAAGAATCAATACAAAAAATAATAGTAGCACAACCAACAATAATCAACCATAACATTGAATCAACAGAAAATTTCTTTAAGACAATACGACCAATTGGCAATTATAAAAAATCATTAGAACTGCTCGCCTACTGTAAACAAATTGCGCCACAAATAACGACAAAATCAGGATTCATGATTGGCGTTGGAGAATCAATGAATGACATTAAACAAACACTGATTGACTTAAAAAAGCACCAAGTAGATATAATCACCATTGGCCAATATTTAGCCCCTCAAAAAAAATATCACACAATAAAAAAAATATACAATGAAAAAGAATTTCAAGAGATAAAACAATTCGCAAAACAATTAAGATTCAAAACTGCATTTATCGGCCAAAATATAAGAAGCTCCTATCATGCAGAAGAAATTGCATCAGAAGGAGAATAAATATTTAAAAGAAACTATTATACCAACAATTAATAATAATAATAAATTAATAATAATAATAAATAAAAATTACGAACGAAGTGAGGAATTTTTAATGATTGAAATTTTCATCCCAAAAATGGGAGCAAATATTGAGACAGTAGATATTGGAAAAATCTATAAAAATGTAGGTGAAACCATAAAAAAAGGGGAAATTCTTTTTGATATCGTTACTGATAAAGCGACATTTGCAATTGAAGCAGATGGCGATGGAACGATCTTATTATTAGATTGCAAAGAAGGACAAACACTAAATGTGCTTGAAATTGTCGGCTACATTGGAAATGTAGGAGAACAATTGCCAGAAAAAAAAATTCAGCAACCAATAATTACACAGCCCGCACAAAAACAAGACCAAGAACAACAGCCAAATCAATTGCAACAATCAAATAATCAAACAACAAGCGCAAATAACCAGCAAACAAGCTCGATAAACATCAAAGCAACTCCTGCTGCAAAAAAACTTGCAAAAGAAAATAACATTGAACTCGAAAAAGCATTTGCACAATTTCAAGGAATAATAAAAGAAGAGCATGTGCAAGAATATATTAATAAAACAAAAGCAGAAAAAGAAAACAATGAAAAAAACTGCAACATCATAAAAGAAGAAATCTCCAGTCGAAAAAAAGTAGAAATTAAACACTTAACAAAAAGCAAAGAATACCTTTATTCTTCAGTAACAATAGCTATTCCAACAACAAAAATAAAATTAAAATTACAACAATTCTCACAAGAACAAAATATTCGCTTAACAATGCTCGAATACATCATTGCAATAACAAGTATTGCAATTGAAAAATACCCAAAAGTAAATGGCTATTACGCAGAAAATCATTTTGCACTTTACAAAGAAAAAAACATAGCAATTGCAATGAACCCTGATAAAGAATTACTCGTGCCAGTAATAAAAAACGCAGATACACTAAATTTACAGCAGCTATCAACAGCAATGAAAGAACTAATCATGAAAGCAATCAAAAACCAGTTAACAATACAAGACATGGAAAATGCAACATTCACTGTAACGGATTTATCATCCTATGGCGTGATTGAATTTTCACCAATAATCAACAGCAATCAATCTGCAATCCTCGGCATTTGCGCAGAATACGATTCCTGGAAAAACGAAAACAACCTTCCAACCCATGATCCAAAAATGAATCTCATCCTCGCATTCGACCATCGATTAATAGACGGCAAATATGCAGCAGAATTCTTGCAAGCAATTAAAAAAAAGTTATTAGAATAAATAAGATAAAAGTAATAAAATAATTAAAATAACAATCAATCAACAATAACAAAAGCCATCGCATGTGTTTTCATGTGAGAAATACTGCAGAAAATTTTTTTCATTTTCTTCCCTTGAATAAAAACAACAAGTTTCCCATTTTTCTGATTAATGATTTCAATCTCCTTCATTTTCAATTTACTAAAAACAGCTTTAACCACCGCTTCTTTAGCGCAAAACTTCCCAGCAAAACTAATCCAAGGCTCTTTTTTCTTTTGACAATACGCTATTTCTCTTTTCGTAAACAAAAGCGAAACAAATCGTTTCTGAGAAATTGATTTTCGAAATTCTTTAATTTCTTCAATATCAACCCCAATTCCTATAACCATAAAGAAAAGAGATGATATGATAATTATAAAGATAACGAAAAAAACAAACTCATAAGCTCAATCCTAAATCTCACCGCTACTTTTATATATCTCAACCAATAGAAACAAAAATAAAAGAGATGAGTATGAACAAAAGAGTTTGGTACAGCATAATAATAATTGTAGCAGTAGCTTTATCAGTCTATTCACTCACTCAAACAACAGCACATTCAGATAACACCGCATTCTGTAATATACAAGGAAGAATACTGAACACAAACAATAATCCATTAAATCTCAGTCAAATAAATATCAACTGCACACTCATCAGAAATAATTCAATAAATACTACTTACACAACAACCAATGGTGGCACTCTATTTCCAGCACTCATCAACAACAGCTATCGTTGTTCAATGATCTGCACGAATATTTCTCTTGACACTGTTGAATTAAACTTTTACAACACAACGCATGAAATCTACAACACAACAACACTAACAACTGCAACAAAACAATTCAACTTCACCCTCCTCACCGTTACAGCGCCAACGATCTATAATATTACAGGAAACACAACAGCAACAACAGGCGATACAATCACGCTTGCAATCAACGCAACAGACAACATCAATGTTAGCGCTGCAAATCTCTCCTTAAACAACGGCACAATAATTGCAATGCTCGAACCAACAGATGAACATTTTGCAGTAAATATCTCACCAGCAAATAATTCAATTGCAGCAATCAGTTATATAATAACAGCATATGACAGATACCTTCTCAATACAACATCAGCAAACTACACTCTAACGGTAACAGATAATGATCCTCCAACAGCAAATGCTGGCCAAACAATAACAATTAATCAAAATCAAATTGCGCAATTTAATGCAAGCAATTCTTCGGATAACATTGCAATCACCAGCTATTCATGGAATTTTAACCTCTCAAATAACACAATAGCAACAGCAGCAAATCCAACCTACAACTACACAATCCCTGGAACATACAACGTAAGCTTAACTCTTAAAGATGCAGCAAACAATAATGCAACAAACTATGTCACAGTAATTGTAAGTGATGATATCAAACCATTTATTACAGGTAATTCTCCTGCAAACAATTCAAACAATATTGCAAGAAATACAAATATTGCCATTAATTTTTCAGAGTCAATAAAATCGCAAACAATAAACAACAGTATTTTTATTTATGAAATAAATAAAAATAATAATAACAATGATAATCAAATTGCAGGAGAACTCTATTACAACAGTTCAACAAATGCAACAACATTTATTCCAAACATTATCCTTAAAGAAAATCAAACATATACAGTAAACATCACAAAGAATATTCAAGATAACGTTTCAAATAACATGTCAGCAGATTACCTATTTAATTTCACCACAAAATTGCAAGACACTGACAATGATGGAATCCCTGATATTAATGATACTGATAAAGATAACGATGGAATTGCAAACAATAACGACAAATTAAATGGCAATGCATCAGCAATCTATACAAACATTGGAAGCTTAAGCATTGCAATCAACGGCTCAGCAAATCTCGCACAGCAATTCAATGATATTGCTGATGTACGAGTTTACAACAGCAGCAAAGAACTTGTTGAATTTCAATTTAATTTTACAGCAGCAACACTCGATCTAACAAATATTTCAATCTATGAAACAAACAATGCAACAGTTGGAGAAATAATTGTTGGTGGCATTGATTTATCAACAACCACAACAAAAAAAACAATATTTCTGACAAATAAATCCGATCTATCAGGTATTTGTATAAAAGATGCAGAACTAACAAGTATAACACAAATTTCAACTGCCTGCACAGGAACAAATGAAACAAAAGTAGAGTGTAATGGTGTAGCACAATCAGGCTATACTTGTAGTTTCAACACAACACTCAGTAAATACAAAATTACAGGTTTAACGCACTCAGGTATAAGACAAATGAGCTATACACAACCCATAGCAAACATCGAAAGTTCCGGCGGTGGAGGAGGGGGCGGTGGTGGAGGAGGAAGTTATACCCCACCAATCGATCTTACAAAGAAAAATAATTCAAAAGCAGGGCAATGCGGAACAAACCTTGATTGTAATGATGAACAAACATGTACCAACAATATTTGTACCCCTGTATTTTGCCCAAAAGGTTCAATCATTAGCCATTTTTGCATTCAATTTGAATGTACAGAAAATAATGACTGCAAAGAAAAACAAGGAAAAATTTGCTATGCAAACAAATGCAGAGAATGTATGACAACAGAACAATGTGGAAAAGGATTTGCTTGCCAAGAATACAGCTGCAAAGAACTGCCAAAATCAATTACACCAAAAAAAGAAGAAATAAAACAATTAACAATCAAAATCATTCTTGAACAGCCATCCTATTATGTAGGCAACACCCTCCGGCTCCAACTCCAAGATGAAAATAAAAATACAGTAAGACAAACACAAATAACAATCCTTTACCCAAGTGGAAAACAATTGCAAAAAACAGCAGATGAAGAAGGAAAAATTTCAATTAAATTAGAAGAACAAGGCTTCATAAAAATAACAGCAGCAAAACAAAATTACAAAACAACAATCCTCAAAGTAGAAGTACTCAACTTATCATTTTTTGGCAGATTTATAGAAGAAGCAGACCTAACAAAAGTAGCAGCTTCAGGATTATTAGTGATAATATTAATCGGAACACTCATACTTGCTTATTATATGATTAAACCAACAGGACAAACAAATCAAAAAACAAAGAAATAATCAGAGTATTTTCTGAATGAACGGTAAATTAATTGCGAAGCAATTATGGCTTTTAACATGAATTCGAAAATACTAAAGAAAGATTTATATACTAGCATTCCGAAAAATAAAATATCAATAATAATCAAAGATGGTGAACATGTCCAAAGGAAAAACAATTGGTATTATTTCTATTAAAGGAGGAGTTGGAAAAACAACAACAGTAAGCAACCTCGCTGCATCACTCACCAATGATTTTCAAAAAAAAGTATTAATTATCGACGCTAACTTTTCAGCTCCAAACATTGGATTCTACTTAGGATTAAAAGAGCCAAAATTTACAATCCAAGATGTATTATCAGACAAAGTTGCAGCTTCAGAAGCAATCCAAAAGCACGACCTTGGCTTCCATATCATTCCTTCAACAATTTTCCAAACAAAATTCAATCCATTTGATCTGAAAAAGAAAATCGCCCATTTAAAAGAATATTATGATGTTATTCTACTTGACTCATCCCCGAATTTAAATGATGAAATTCTCGCAACAATGATCGCAAGTGATGAATTATATGCAATTACTTCTCCTGATATGCCAACACTAGCCTGCACAATGCATGCTGTAAAAGTAGCAAAACAAAAAAATGCAAAAATCAAAGGAATTATACTCAATAAAGTAAGAAACAAAAACTTTGAAATTAAAATTGCTGATGTTGAAAATTCAACAGGTGTCCCTGTTTTAGCTTTATTACCAGATGACGACCGAGTATTAGAAGCATTATCAAAAACAACACCTTCAACAATTTACACGCCAAAAGGCGAAGTTGCAATCGAATATCGAAAATTAGCAGGTTGTATGATTGGACAAGAATTCAAAGACCCACGAATGCGAGCAAAATTCAAATCAGTTTTCAACATGAACCTTCAAAAGCAAGAAATCAATCGAGCAGCATTCTTAAAAGATTTAGAAGTAGCAACAATTGAAGAAGTTGAAAAAGAAAGTAAAAAGAAATAACAAATTGGAGATAAAAGAATGAAAAAAGCAACCTATTCCGGAATTGTAATCATTTCAGGAGTTATAATCCTAACAATTATGATTCTATTCTCAAACATTTCATTCACAGGTTATGATGTAAAAGATCAACCGACAAGTTTACAAAGTCTTTATCAAAAATTAGCTGATAACGCAAAAAAAGAACATGACGTATTCAACCAAATGGCAGAAGCAGCTTCAGAACGACAAGAGATTATGAAACAATTAGCTGCACAACCAACAGTAACTCCAACAATAAAAACAGAAACATGTACTGATACAGATATAACTGATAAAACGACTGACAAAAATTATCCTATTTCTGCTTATAATTATAGAAATATCAACATTAAAGGAACAGCAACAGGGTATAATCCTGTTACAGTAAAAAAAGAATCAATTACAGATTCATGCTCAACATATAGTAGTAACTCTGTTATTGAAGCTTATTGTAATAAAGTAGAAAATGCGATGTACACAAATCTCATTCCATGCCCAAATGAAACAACCTGCAAAGATGGTGCATGCATTCCAAACAAATAAACTTTTAAATACTTCTTCATATTCTCATAATCAATGAAACATAATCTCAAAACAATATTCATTCTCATAACATTTTTCTTAATTGCCCAATTCTTAGGTTTAGCAATCTTAGCGCAATATATTGACATCAAACAAACAGCAACAACGCAAGAAACAGTCATTAATGAACAAAGCTACAACATAACAGGAATCCAGCCTTCAGAAATACGAGATGATAGTTATTCATTTATATTCATAACAATTGCAGTTCTCCTCGGCACAGGAATTGTATTATTAATAGTCAAATTCAAAAAAAGAAATCTTTGGAAAGCTTGGTTTTACTTATCAGTTATTATTTCATTAATGATGGCCTTCTCTCCGTTTATGGAAAAATTCTTAAAATTGTTTCAAATTGCACAGTACACATTTTACATTACGCTAGTAATCGTCGCAATCCTTGGCTATTTCAAAGTATTCAAGCCAAACCTCTATGTCCATAATTTCACAGAATTATTTATTTATGGGGGATTAGCAGCAATCTTAGTTCCAGTATTAAACATTACGTCAATAGTTATCCTTTTAATTTTAATTTCAATCTATGATGCTTATGCTGTTTGGAAATCAAAACACATGATAGCAATGGCAGAATTCCAAACAGAACAAAATCTTTTTGCAGGTCTGATGGTGCATAAAAAAGCAGAACAACCAGAAAAAGAAAACCAAGAAAAAACTGCAAAAGAAACACCAATTCTCGTTGAACAAAAAATAACTGCAAACAAAGAGCAAAAAAATAAAACAAAAACAACAGAAACCACAATCCCAACAAATGAAAAACAAGCAACAGAATCAGAAACACAATCACAACGATCAAGAACAGCAATTCTCGGTGGAGGAGACATCGCATTCCCCTTGTTATTTGCAGGCACAGTATTCAAATACGCTGGAAGCCTATTACAGCCAATAGTAATTATTATCACAACAGCAATAGCATTATTTTTACTTTTCTTATACGGAAAAAAAAGTAAATACTACCCAGCAATGCCATTCTTAACTGCAGGTTGTTTTATTGGCTACGGTTTATTATGGCTGTTCCATCTTATTTAGAAAACTTTTTTATCATAAAATCTTTGCTACTCCGTAGCCAAGATTTTTAATCATTTAAATAAATTGAGCGTCTTCTGCCGTAAATTAACTGAATAAGAAACAGGATTAATAGTCATACCATCTTTTGCTGCAATCACTTGAACACCTGTTGCTAAATGCATTTTCCGAACTTCACTAAGTACGTCTGCTTCAAGCATTTTAATTCCAAAATGAGTAACAATTGCAAGTTTTGGTTTCAACTCAGTAAGTAATTTAATTGCATCATCAGTATTTAATTGATGCTCTTTTTCAAAAGTACTTGGATTTTGCACATTCATAATTAATAAATCAACTCCCTGAAAATCATCAACGAGTTTTTTAGAATAAGCAGTATCACCAGTATAACCAAGATTAAATTTAGACGTCAAAATTCGAAAACCAATTGCAGTTTTATCACCATGTTTTGTATACGTAGCTCTTATTTCAAGCTCTTTAACAGCCGTTTTATTCCCACGTTCCATGATAATTGTTTTATCAAGAAATTGTTTATAATACGGCAGTAAAAAAGGAAACATGATTTTATTATCTTCAAATCGCTCAACAACACTTTTACAACACAAAAGCAATCCACGAGGATCTTCTCCACCAGCTGTCATTGCATTAATTATTGCATTCACATCATTGCTATGATTCAGATGATTATCACTCACAAGCAAAGCATCAGTATTCCGAACATTAACGCCATACATGCTCGCCATAGTCAATGCGCCAGGCCCAGGATCAATATGAAGCTGAGTATTATCAACTTCAAGAATAATACCACCAGAAGCACGCAATTGCTTTGCCGTAACAATAGAATCACCAGCAGTACCTAAAAAAATAATCTTTGGCTCCATAAAAACAAGAATCCATTTTTGATTAATAAAGGTTTATATAAACAAACAAAAATAATCTATTGATTCCATTAAAAATACCACTTATCAATAATTATAAAAACAAATAAATTTACAACGTAAATTTATTACATAAGCTTTTTATACCATCTCCCATTCTAAACACATTGTAGGCTAGGCTGGGTGGTTAGTCCTCACCTGTAATTGTAAATGGACTTAGACAAAGCTGAAGCTGAGAAAGCAGCTAGTAAGAAGCAGCAAAGCCTTCGCTCATACAATGATCTCTTGTCTTGTATGGCCGTACACAATGCGAATCATGTCAGGCTAGGAATAGAGCAGCATTAAGTATTATGCATGGTGTTTACAAGGTCGCAGGAATGAGAAAGAATGAAGGACAACTTTGTTGTTTGTTAGTAGTTCATTTTTCAGCGCGCCTACGCTTTATTTTAAATAATTTAATTGAAAAGAAGGCAAAAAAAATGAATAAAATTAGAAAATGGTTAATAATAGGAATTCTCCCTTTAATCATAATTGGAGGAATTCTTTTTTTTCTCGGAAAAGATTTGCAAAAAGTATCTTTAGAAAAATTTGAAATTACAGGAATTGAAAAAATTACAACAGATTCCTTTACATTAAATGGTAATCTCTATCTCAAAAACCCAAGTAAACTTTCAATACCAATAAAAACAATAGAATACACCGTTATTTTAAAAGAAAAACAACAAACACTTTCATCAGGAACTTTAGCAGGATTTACTCTTGAAAAGAATATGATTACAAAAGCACCGTTCAGTGAACAAATAAAATTATTACCCACATCAACACTTGCCATTGAATTGATAACAAAAGACAAAGTCTTTATTACAATAAAAGGAAAAATAATTGTTGATCTACCTGAAATAAATAAATATGAAATACCATTTGAAACAGAAATTGACATGAAAGAAGTGTTAAAAGAGCAAATAAATAAAAAATCACAACAAGAAAATAATCAGCCAAAAACAAATCCAGAAACTACACAACCTGAAAAATTACTAAGCAATAAATTAATTTAAAAAAAAATTCAACAAAAACTACCGAAAATGATCATACCCTTTATTCTCTAAAACTCTTCGTTGATTTCTATCAAGCAAAATAACACCTTCGCTTTTTTGTACAATTCTTCCAATCACAAAAACATTGTTCAACAGATGAACCTTATCAGGAGAAACAGTAAAAAGAACCGCAAAATCTTCGCCGCCAAAAAGTGCATAATCAATTGCATCCTTTCCAAAATAAGTTGCCACCTTTTTTGTTTCAGAAAGCAAAGGAATTTTCTCAGTTTCA
>OBEQ011299571.1_pt1 | contig 13138 bp, 15 predicted proteins | sample 1670901 | NCBI WGS metagenome assembly OBEQ01 (sample SAMEA104232315, study PRJEB22302) | groundwater metagenome | biome: forest; feature: aquifer; material: groundwater | place: USA | collected 2011-08-07 | depth 5.4 m
TATATAATCGATGTTATTAACATCCATATATGTATAACGTAGCTTATGTTGTTTGTATTCATCACGACTGAATATACGGATAATTTTCGGTTTAAAAGGAATAAGAAATTGAAGGATTTGAGAACCGATACTTCCAGTTCCCCCAATGATTAGAATTTTTTTATTTTTAAAATACTCCTTATTCATACCGAGAATGTTAGCATATCCACTGACAAAAGATTGATTTATTTTAAATGAGGTATGCCATGTGATCGATAAGAATGATACTTGCTTATTGTCATTATCATGTATTTAAATATTTCTGAATCAGGCACCTTTCTTATACGTTGAATTTTATTCCTTTCTTTTAACGTATTAGATAAATTAAGTAAATTCCATAAAATTGCCTTATGTAATGTAATAAATCCTTTTGTGTTCCCTCTTACTAAGTATAGTATTCCTTCACCTAATGCCAGTAAAAGAGATATAGGTAAGGACCAAAGCAGATTAATTAATGAATAATTTTTTATAATTGTTCTTATACTGTTTTTTTGGGCATTAAAGCGCCTGTTATATGTAGTAGTAAAAGAATGATTAATAATTACTGATGGTAAAGATGTTCCACCTGTATTGTGGTAAAGGAAAATATCTTTCAAAAAATAAACCTGCTCGCCAACTAGTCTAGCGCGCCAGGAGAAATCCATATCTTCCAAATACATATAATATTTGTTGTCAAATCCACCAAGCTTTAAAAATAACTCACGCACGACAACCATCGCAGACCCATCCGAATAGAAAATTTCCCCTTTTCCATTTGTGCCAATGGGATAACCGAAGTAATCCATGCTGAAAATCAGATATTTGTCCGGAATATTGCTTTTATCATATTTTTTTACATTGATTTGCAGGAGATGATATTTTGGATTTTTTGTAATTGTCTCTGTAAGTTTTTGCAGAACCCATGGCTCAAGATATGCGTCAGTGTTCATTAAAAATAAATAAGTTCCTTTTGCGTGTTGAGCACCAACATTATTTGCTCCGGCATATCCTAAATCTTTTTTATTAACGACTAATCTTACCCACGGAAACTTTTTTTGCACAAATTCTACAGATTTGTCACTAGATGTATTGTCCACAAAAATAACTTCGAAGTTCTTATAAGTCTGTTTTTTTAAGGAAAGGAGACATTTATTAAGCCATTTAAGGGCGTTTTTATTTGAAATAATTACGGAAATAAAAGGGCGTTTATTCATATTTTATGATCTTTTATTTTACCACTTGCTATATAATATAGTGATATTTATAAAAAGATGATAATAAGAGTCAAAAAAAATATTATTTTAACAGGTGCGACGGGTTTTATAGGTAGTCATGTTCTTCGTAGACTTCTAAGCTCAAAATACAATATTACTATTCTTAAGCGTAAAACATCTAATACATGGCGAATAAAAGATATTTTAAACAAGGTAACAATTTATGATATTGATAAAACAAATAATTATGAAAAAATTATAAAAGAGCAAGTGATCGATGGAATTGTTCACGTAGCAACAAAATATATAAAGAATAATGCGAGTCAAGATGAGATTGAAGAAATGGTTAAAAGCAATGTTTTATTTCCTAGTTTTTTGCTGGAAGCTGCAATTGAACAAAATGTCAAATTTTTTATTAATACTGGCACATTTTCAGAATATAAGACAGTAAAAAAACCTGTGAAAGAAACTTGTGTTATAGACCCAGTAAATTACTATTCAGCGACTAAATCGGTTTTTGAAAATATTTTGAAATATTATTCAAAACAGAAGAAGATTAATGGTGTGACTTTAAAACTATTTTCTCCATATGGGGAAAAAGATAATGAAAAGATTATTTTTTTAATTGTTAAATCTTTTATTGAATCAAAGCCTTTAGCAACAACAAAAGGTGAACAAAAATTAAGTTTTACATATATAAATGACATTGTGACAGCTTATGTCAAGGCAATAGAATTTGCACGAAATAATAATTTGATTTATGAAGAATTTAATATTGGATCAGAAAAGACTTACTCAATAATTGAAATTATTAGGTTTATCGAAAAAATTAGTAAAAAAAGAAGTAAAATAAATCTAGGTTTAATTCCTTATAATGTTAGAGAAATATTGTACAGTTGTTGTAATAACTCTAAGGCAAGAGAAATTTTAAAATGGCGTCCGAAAGTTGGTATTATTAATGGACTGTCGCAAACGTATAATTTTTATAAAAAACAATATGATACAAGGAGTTAATATAAAGAAATTAAAAATAATTTCTGACAGGCGAGGTGCAGTCATGCATATGTTAAGAAATGATGATCCGGAGTTTAAACAATTCGGAGAAATTTATTTTTCGATTATATATCCTGGTGTCGTAAAGGGATGGAGTCTTCATAATAAAATGACATTAAATTATGCTGTTATACAAGGCATGATAAAACTGGTTCTTTATGATGATAGGGCGAAATCCAAGACCAGGGGAAAATTTATGGAGGTGATCACGGGTATTGATAAATACGCTCTTATCACTATTCCCCCATTGATTTGGTATGGGTTTAAAACTATTGGTAATAATTTAGCGATAATTGCCAATTGTTCAACTATTCCACACGACCACCAGGAGATGAAAAAACTAGATCCATTTAATAATAATCTAATAAAATACACCTGGAACGCAGAATAGTTATTTTACTCATATGTATAAAACAGGTATCCCCAATGATATGGAATTTCATAAAAATGTAAAACTGAAGCCTACCAAATAGAAATTTTTAGATCAAGTGCTAAAAAAATATAATAAAAAAATATCAATTCTTGATATTGGGTGTAGCGGTGGTGATAAATTACTTTATCTTTTTAATAACGGTTATCTAAACACATACGGTATAGAATATGCAGCAAACGTTTTTAAGTCAACATGGAAGCAATATCCACATCTCAATATTAGGAAAGGAAATGCAGAAAATCTTCACATGTTTCATAGTAATACATTTGATTTAGTCTATTGTTGCCATTTACTTGAGCATCTACCACATCCAGAATTATGCGTAAAGGAAACAAAAAGATTATTAAAAAAACAGGGAAAATTAGTCATAGGTATTCCTAATGGATATAATTGGAACGATATTATTATGAGAGGAATTCAGAAATTAATTTATGGTAAGACTGATCATCTTCAAGCATTTAGCTTGGATAAAATAAATAGACTGCTTAAACAATATGATTTTAAAATTGAAAAGATTGTGTCTGATTGGGGTTCGCTAGATTTCTTACTTGATGTAAGAATAAATTCCAGGTTATTAAATCTACCAAAGAATTATATGTATCCTATTATTAGTAAAATTTATTGGACTAAGATACATTTTAATATTGTTGCTAGTAAAACTTAAAATTTAGTACAGATATCAATCTTCCATTTTGACACATTGATATACAAACTGAAATGCAGTAAGAGTATCAAATAAACCTACAATATGTCCTAAGCCAGTAGGAATAACATTTTGAACCTTTAGGCCACATCCATTGATCATTTTAATAGCACTTTCCTTGGTAAAGAAACGAAGGTGATCTTGACTTAGAATTCCCCCTGTTGTGTAATTAAATTTACCCATAAGTAATTGGAATCGGATCTCAACCCGAGCGATATTAGGTAATGAGATTAATATTGTTCCATTATTTGCTAAATATTTTTTAGAATCAGTAAGAATAAGGTCAGGTCTTGGTAAGTGCTCCAATACGTCAGCAAAAATTATATAATCGTACTTTTTTTTTGGCAAACTTAGTTTGCCTGAGTAAAGATCTCTTACAAATACTTTTCGGCAATATTTTTGAGCTACTTTAAGAGCAGACTTATTAATATCTATTCCATCTGTAATAACTTCCTTTCTATTTAGTGTCTTTGCAAAATAACCAGTGTTACAACCAACATCTAAAGCGGTTGTTGATGAAGAAATAAGCGAGGGAATGATATTGTGCGGACTGTGGGGTGATGTACTCATACTGAAACACGGATCTCTTTTAAACATAGGATAACTTTAATCCTGGAATTTTGGTAATTCAAATTTCAGAAATAATATTAATTTAGAATATTGCCAATACATTTTGTTAAGCAGCTTCCAATCTGAAACTTTTCTTTTAGCCTGAATTATTTTTCTTAGCTTTAGCGTATTTTTTAAATGAATAATATTCCATTTAAATCCTCTTAAATAACATTTGACTGCCCTCATGTCCCTTAAGAAAAAATACAACAGCATCTCTATAAAGTAAAAAAAAATTAGCAGTGACAAAATAGGTATCAGCGCGGGATAACTGTAATTTTTTATAATATTTCGCATAGCATTTCGATCATTGTAATACCTGCGAAAGTAACTTGTACCCAATCTTCTTTTAGAGTCAACCTTGAGCAATGCGGTTCCACCATAATAATGGTAAAATTTTGCATCATTGCAAGGTAATATTTTATATCCAAAAATTCTAGCTCTCCAAGAGAGATCGATGTCTTCTTGAAAATTTACAAGTTCCTCATCAAACATGCCTATGTCAAAAAAATCTTCACGGTTTAAAAATAAACCAGCACCATCAGCGTAAAAAAATTTTGTTTTATCTAAGTCTTTCTGATCTACAGAAGGAAAACCGAAAATATCCATTCCCGCCCCTGCTCTACCTTTTAATTTCCTATTTCTAGACGGAATTTGATACGCTCCCAAAATAGATTTTGTTCGATATCCTTTGATCAGTTTTTCTAGAGTATCTTTAAAAAGCTCAGTATCATTATTGAGAAAAAAAAGGTAATCTCCTTGGGCTTTTTTAGCTCCGATATTACAACCCTTCGCAAATCCATAGTTAACTTTATTTTTAATTATCTCAACATCTGGGAAGTATTTTGCTATATATCTCGAAGTACCATCTGTGGAATTATTATCTACCAGTATTACATCAAAACTCTTGTAAGTTTGCTCTTTTATCGTTGGCAGACATTTTTTAAGAAAGTTTAATCCATTAAATGTTGGAATAATTATGCTTATTGTTTTTTTTATCATGTTTTAAGCACCTATTGTAAAGTATTTATTTTTAAATTGCATTCATAATGCTTTACTTGCAATCTCTAATACATATTAGTAGAATGTTTTCCATTCCAACCTTTATTATGAAAGTGATAATTCTGTGCGGCGGTGAAGGAATTCGCCTAAAGCATCAACTCTCTTATATTCCTAAAGGACTTGTTCATATTGATGATAAACCACTTCTTTGGCACGTAATGAAAAAATATTCATTATTTGGATTTAATCAATTCATCCTTGCTTTAGGAAAAAATGGTGATATGATTCGGAATTACTTTTTGAATTACAATCAATTTGAAAACGATTTAAATTTTACCGTTGGAAAACCATCTGACATTCGTTATTTAAACCAAACTCAAGAAGAAAATTGGAATATAACATTTGTCAATACAGGAGAGGAAGCAAGAACTGGAGCACGATTGTTTAGATGTGAAAAATATATTGACAGCGAAGATTTTTTGCTAGCTTACTCTGATTGCCTCTGCGATGTTGATATAGCCAAGCTTATTAAATATCATGCCAAATCTAAAAAAACAGCAACTGTTACTGGAGTAATGCCACCTTTCCGCTACGGTGAATTTATTTTTAAAAAAAATAAGGTGATTGATTTTAATCCAACCTCTAAGTTGATTTCTCCTCTAGGCTATGTCAATGGCGGGTTTGCCGTTTTTAACAGAAAGATATTTAAATATCTTTCTTCTTATAATGAATGCGTATTAGAAAATGAAGTATATAAAGAGTTAGTAAAGAAAAAAGAAATAGAAGTTTTTAAACACAATGGTTTTTGGCAAGGACTTGATAATGATCGAGAGTGTGAATATTTGAAAAAGTTATGTGAACTAAATCAAAGATATTGGTTGCAAAAGAATTAATAGTTTTTTGTTAAATGTTAATAGTTAATTGGAAAATATATGAAAAAACAAATGAGAGCAGTAATAATAACTGATACTGGATTTGAAGATCCAGAAGTGATATATCCCTTTTACAGATTGGTTGCGGCGGGGTTTAGAGTGGACATCGCCTCTGAAAATGGCTTAGATGTAAAAGGTAAATTTGGTTTCCCAATTTCCTCACTATTAAAGCCAAATAAACCTGTTTCTGCCGCCAATTTAAATGTAAAAAATTATGATTTAGTAATCGTTCCCGGTGGACATGTTGCGCCTGACAAAGTGAGACAAATTAAAGAAGTTCTCCAATTTCTTAGAGGCATGAATTCAAAAAATAAGATTATTGCCAGTATTTGTCATGGTCCATGGGTACTTATTTCTGCCGGAGTGCTAAAAGGTGTAACTGCTACATGTTACCCAAGCATGATTGATGACCTAAAAAACGCTGGAGCGAAATATGTAGACGAACCAGTTGTAGTAGAGAAAAATATAATTACCTCAAGAAGGCCTAAGGATTTACCTATTTTTATGGAAGCAACCATAAAAACTTTTAATGAACGAGCTAAAAAATGATACGGAAAATTTATCCTTCAGAAATCGATAGGACAAATTTATCTAAATTTAAAACGGAAGAGAATAAAAAAATAGATAAATTTGACTATACAGGTATTGTTGTACAAAAGCCGTGGGGATATGAATACCTGATGTTTGAAAATGATTATGTTGCTATCTGGATACTGCATCTTAAAAAAGGTCATGAAAACTCGCTCCATTGCCATCCAAGAAAAAAAACTTCGATGATAGTTCTTTCGGGAAAAATAAGAGCTACCACTTTAACAGACTGGTTTGAATTAAATACTCTTGATGGACTTGTCTACGACGCTGGACTTTTTCATACGCAAAAAGCTTTGACTGATGACGTTTTCCTGATGGAGATTGAAACTCCGCCAGATAAGCAAGACCTCGTTAGATTAAAAGACTCATATGGCAGAGAAGGGAAAGTGTATGAGGGAGTAAAACAATATTCAAAAGATCTAAAAAAGTTTAAATATATTTTTTTTTCAGACAAAGACATAAGAAAAAATTCTAGGAAAAAAATAAAAAATATTCTTATTACACTAAAAAACTGTACAACGAATTATTTAGAGAATGAGGTTGGCGGGGAAATTGGCTTGCAGGAGGAGAGTATCTATAGTATTATTGAGGACAAAGTTATTGATCCAGATCATAAAGTTTTGTTTTGGCCAGGTGCAATTTTTCAGAAAACTCATTTAAAAAACAAAGATAATATAAGGTTGTATAATAACTGTCTGTTACTGACGATTAGTCGTATATAACTAATTCATGCTACAAAAGCTTTCACTCAAACAAAAACTGCAACAAGGCAAAACGGTATTGGGTACATGGTGTGAAATTCCTTCGCCTGAATTTATAAACGTTTTAGCAAAAGCTGGGATGGATTTTGTCATCATTGATATGGAACATGGAGCTATGGATTATGAGATGGCCGGAAAAATGGTGATGGCGGCAGAGGTTGAAGGATGCACTCCGCTCATCAGAGTCCCTATGAATAATGAAGCAATAATTTTAAGAGCTTTGGAAGTAAATGCTGAAGGAATAATTGTTCCTCATGTAGAATCAGCGGAAGAAAGAAAACGAATAGTTAATGTTGTCAAATTTCCTCCGTTGGGAAATAGAAGTCTTAATCCGTACGTAAGGGCAGGAGGCTATAGATCGCAACCAGGATTTACGACTGAGCAAAATAAAAGAACTATTGTTGCAGTCCTAGTCGAAAGCATGAAGGGTATTAAAAATCTTAAAGCAATTGTTAATGATATTAATTTGGATATCGTATATATGGGTAGCTACGATATATCAGCTGCGCTTGGGGTCCCTGGCGAAACCAAACATCCAAAGGTCACTAAAACTCTGGAAAAAATGTCAAACGTCATTCGATCTAAAAAAAAGGTAGCCGGATGTCTCTTTCATACTCCAGATGATCTGCAATTTTTCAAAAAAATTGGCGTTCGATTTCTGTGTTACAAAGTTGATACGGGAATAGTTTTTTCGGAAGTTGAACGAGTAAGAAAAATGATATGAATGGTTCCGACTACCTTGTAAAAAAACTTGTAGATAAAGGTGTCAAACACGTCTTCATGATTGTAGGTGGTGGAGCAATGTATTTAAATGATGCGGTCATCAAGAATAAAAAGATTACGTACATATGTAATCATCACGAGCAAGCATCAACGATGGCAGCAGAATGTTACTCAAGGATAACGGGAAATATAGGCGTTGTAGTCCCTACAAGTGGTGGTGGTATGACTAATACGTTGACAGGACTCATCGGCGCATGGTGGGATTCGATTCCTCTTATGATTATCTCTGGCAATGCAAAAGGGCCATTTTTAACCTATCAACGACCGAAGCTAAGACAACTTTGGGTACAGGATACGAGAATAATAGATGTGGTAAAACCCATCACAAAATATGCAGTTTGTGTATATGATACGAATAAACTTGACTATGAATTTGAGAAGGCATATTATTTGGCAAAATCCGGACGACCTGGACCAGTGTGGCTTGATATTCCTTTGGACGTTCAGTCAGCACAGGTAGAAGAAAAAAAAATGGTGCATTTTATCCCTCCTCAAGAGCCTAAACCTGATTTAAAAGATATTGTAAAAAAAACAATTCAAAAAATTAAATCGAGTAAAAAGCCTGCAATAGTTGTCGGATCAGGAGTTCGATTAAGCGGAAGTTATAAACTATTTCATAAAGTACTTAATAAATTAAAAATTCCGGTTACCACCAGTTTGACAGCTCACGACATTATGTGGGAAACCAATCCATACTATGGAGGAAGATTTGGTCCCTATGGTGATGCCAGAGGAAACGATTTAGTCGCAGAAGCCGATTGTTTGCTTATTTTAGGAGAGCGACTGTACGTTTGGCAAATAGGATATGACTATGAAAATTGGGCAAAGCAAGCATATAAAATTATGGTTGATATTGATCGCGAAGAGTTAGATAAACCAACAATGAGAACTCAACTTAAAGTGCACGCCGACGTTAAAGATTTTTTGCAGGAGATGGATAAACAGTTATAAGCATTTGTCATTCCCGCGAAAGCAGGAAACTAGGTTGACTGGATTCCGGATCAAGTCCAGAATGACAAAAGGTCGATATGATTAATTCATACTATTTCGTTAAAAGATTATCTCAATTTCTTGAAGAAGGTGATATTATAACTACCGGTGTTGGTACTGCTTATACAGGTACTCATCAAGTCATTGAACTGAAAAAAGACCAGCGATTTATCAGCAATATTGGTTGTGGTGCAATGGGCTATGGTTTACCCGCCGCTATAGGAGCAAGTTTAGCTACTAATAAAAAAAGAGTAATTCTGCTTGATGGAGAAGGTGGTTTTCAGTTAAATATTCAAGAACTTCAGACAATAGTTCATCACAAACTACCTATTAAAATGTTTATATTAAATAACGATGGATATTTGGCGATTAGAATTACGCAAAATAATTATTTTAAACGCTTAGGAGGTATCGATCCCAAAACAGGGATAAGCTTTCCTTCAATGAAAAAAATAGCATCTGCTTATGGTATTCCCTACTTCAAAACTACCTCAAAAAATAAGCTTGATAAAGATATTCAAAAGACTCTCAAGCTTAAAGGTGCTGTGATTCATGATATCATAATGCCTCATGATCAAAAACTTTATGTGAGCATTAAAAATCCTAAATTCAGACCTACTTAATTTCTGCATGATTAGTAAAAATAAGATTACAAAGATACTTACTGCTCTCTTTCAGAAAATTAAAGTTAAGGAAAATATATATTTTCCAATAGTAGAAGGACTTGTTGGAACCTCACTTCGTGGTGTTGACTCGCATGGAATTCGATTAGCGCCGCATTACATTCGTGCAACCTTATTAGGTCGAATAAATCCAAGACCCAAATTTACTTTCAAGCAAACTGCCCCAGCTACAATGCTTATAGATGCAAATCACACCTACGGTATAACAGCAGGCGTTATTGCTATGGAAAAAGCTATACAAATGGCTCATAAAATTGGTGTAGGTGTTGTTGTGGTTAAAAACTCTTCTCACTTTGGTGCTGGTGCAATTTATGGGCTGATGGCAGCAAAAGCAAAAATGATTGGTAGGGCGATGACTCCTGTTGAAAATCTTGTTGTACCATATGGAGGTAAAAAAACGTTTTTAGGTACTAATGCCTATTGTTATTCTGCACCGATGCAGGGAGAGGGTCCTTTTGTTCTCGATATGTCAACAACAAATATCAACAAAAACAGGCTAATGATGTATCAAAGGGAAAATAAACCTCTGGAGATGGGATGGGCCGTTGATCAAGATGGTAAATATACAACAAATTCGCATAAAGTTGCAGCGCTTACCCACTTTGGAACATACAAAGGTTATGGAATAGCACTGGAGACTGAGATTTTTAGTAGCCTTTTGAGCGGTATGCCATTTGGTCCTCATATAACTCATATGTTCCCCCTTAGCAAAGAAAAAAGAAATCTGAGTCATTATTTTGAGGCCATTGATATCAAGCGATTCCAACCAGTTACAACGTTTAAAAAACGTTTAAGGCAAATGGCAGATGAGCTAAGAGCGATTCCACCTGCTAAAGGATTTAAAAAAGTCATGGTTCCGGGCGATCCTGAAAAGGAAATTTATAAAAAAAGAGCAAAGCAAGGAATACCACTGACTACTGATGTAATAGATGAATACAACAAACTCTTCAAAGAGCTCGGTCTCCCGATGAGTTTGTAAACAAGATATAATATAATATCCAATCGATTAATCGATTGGAGTTTTTTTCTTTCAACTCAAATGAAAAAGAAGGATTTTAAAGGTGCCATTTTTGACTTTGATTATTTGATTGCTCCGAATCCTTCAAATGTTGCAAGCTGGATTTTAACTTTTAAAATCATGTTTAACATTGATATTAAACCTGAGGACTGGTTTAAACTTGAAGGACGCGGACCTGCATTTATTGCTGGAGCTATTATGGAGGAGTATGGGATAAAGGGGGATGTTGATAAGGTTAAGGAACTGAAAGCATTAATAGCACATAAACTGATTGATTTTCTACCAGTTACTCCCTATCAAGAAATAAAGAAAATTGTTCCATTTCTCAATAACAAGGGAATTAAACTAGCGATAGCGACAGGTTCGACTCGAGCAAGACTAGAGAAAAGCATTCCTGATTTGCTACCAACGTTTGAAGCGACAGTAACAGTTGATGACAAAGTGCAGGGGAGGACTATAAAAGAAAAACCTGACCCGGAGCAATTTCTATTTTCGGCAAGTCTACTGGGACTGGCGCCTGCAAAGTGCGTAGTTTTTGAGAATGCTGAGTTGGGTGCAAAAGCAGCTAAGGAAGGTGGTTTTGAATGTTGGGCAGTTGGAACAACAAGAACGGAGCAAGATTTAAGAAGTGCCGGTGCCAACAAGTTTTTCCCCACCCATAAGAATTTGTTCAATCACTTACAAAAGATTCTCAAATGACTTGATCGTTCTTTTGAATCCCTCTTGTAAAGAATAATGCGGTTTCCAGCCCAGTGTTTGAAGTTTTGTCGTAGAAGGATAGTTGAATTTGATAGGGCTTTCGATATACGTATCCTTTTTTCCCCTTTTTTTAAATACAACCTTTAATTTTTTTTCAGGAAAAAGTTGGGTTAATGTTTGAGCGAGTTTTCTAATTGATAAGGTTACTTTTTCATTTGCAACATTATACGCCTCTCCGTTTTTACCCTGTAAAAGTACGGTAAAAAATGCTGAGACGACGTCGGCAATGTAGATAAATGACCGGACTGCTTCTCCCCTACTTTTCATGACGATGTTTTCATTTTTGACGATATTGTCGATAAAATCTGAAAACACTCTCCCGTCTTTTAGATTGAGTCCTGGCCCGTAGGTATGGTAGAGTCTTACAATTTTGGCAGGAATATTATATTGGTGATACCATGATACAGCCATCGTCTCGGTCATGCGTTTGCTCTCGGCATAGCAGGATCTGACTACTGCTGGATCTAGCGATCCATACGTTTTCTCATCCTTTTTACCTGCTGTCATGATGCTACCATACGTTTCTCCTGCGCTGATAAAAAGAATGCTTTCAACCCTTTTAATACGAGCAAACTCAAGCAAATGAAAGGTGCCTAAGACATTTGGTTTGAGAGTTCCCACCGGATCGGTTTCGTAAGATCTCGGATTAGCTTGACTTGCGCCGTGGATAATAAAATCAACGTTCTTATTGAATGTAAGTGGATGAGAGACGTCTTGAACTATAATTTTGAAGTCCTGCCTATTTAAAAGTGTACCGAATCTGCTCTTGGCGTTTTTTTTATTTCTGACAATACCAATGATCTTAATTTTTAAATTCATGTAATCATTGAGATGGAGTAAAAATTTGACAATATAAGAGGGAATAAAACCATTTGCTCCAGTAATAAGGATCGCTTTATTTTTCATCTTATTCCACGCAGTAGATCGTGCAGAAATTTTCATAAAGTCTTCTAAAAGTATCTTATTGTTCATAGGCTAGCTAAACTTTCTAATAAGTTTTTTATGTTTATCTTTATGCAAAAAAAAGAAATTAGTTGAGTTGGCATGCTCACTCATGGTAAAAAATTGCACAAGCTTTTTTCCTTTTAATTCAAAACATTGATAGCCCAATTTTTTGAAAAAAGCAATGGTTTTGTTTGGTGAGTATTTAAATTTAGCGGTCCATTTCCGGAGCATTTCCGTAAGAATAATTGGTTTATATTTAACAAGTGAATTTTCAGCACCTTTGAAAACAAAATATTCAGATCCCTCGACGTCGCAGTTAATAAAATCAACAGTTGTATGAATTTGCTTTACAAATTCATCAATTTTTTTTAATTTAACTTTTACTCTTTTTGTTTTGCTTGTTGGTACAAGCTTTTTCTGTGATGCGCTACCTGGATCATTGGAATTAACATAAAAATATGTGCTTGTTTTTTTATCTGAAAAGCCAAAATTATATAAGTAAATGTTTTGCAAGTTATTGAGACTTACATTTTTCTTAAGGAAAAAAAATGTAGAAGGGACTGGCTCAAAGGAAAAGACTTTCGCACTGGTAAAAAATTTTGCCGTTAGAACTGTATTTCCTCCAATATTTGCTCCAATATCAA
>OBEQ012834639.1_pt1 | contig 13136 bp, 10 predicted proteins | sample 1670901 | NCBI WGS metagenome assembly OBEQ01 (sample SAMEA104232315, study PRJEB22302) | groundwater metagenome | biome: forest; feature: aquifer; material: groundwater | place: USA | collected 2011-08-07 | depth 5.4 m
GGCAGCGCGGCGGGCGAGCCGCCCCCCAACAAATACGACGTCGACGAGTGCGTGGCCATCCCGGTCGATCCAACGACGCTCTTCGTCTACTGGGAGGTGAGGGACAGCACGCTCGCCCACATGCGAAAAACGCGCGACGGCGGGACGATTGCCCTTCGGTTGCTCGTCGTGCAGCCGACGTGGGATGGACCGCGTACGAGCGTGCGCGACCAGGACGTCTTCGGCCAGCTGGGGGACTTCTTCGTCCGCGATCTTCCAACGGGAACGGTCGTGCGTGCGGCGATCGGCTGGCGCGTCGGAGACGTGTTCGTACCGATTGCGCAGTCCCCGGCGCTCGAGACGCCACCTGGCGAACCCTGCTCGATTCTCGCCGATGTGCTCGTGCGCTGGACACCGCACGGCGCGCAGGTGGTCTCGTCAGAGGACGTGGACGCTCAGCCGATCGCGCGCGCGCTCGGAATCGCTCGCGCACGATGGAGCAGAGTGGCCGTCAACGGAAAGGGCGCGGACGCTGCCCTCGGCGCGTCAGAGCGCCTCGCGCGCGAGCACGCACCGACGAGCAGCAGTCTCTCTGGACGCGTCTAGAACGCGCCCCCGAAGCTCATGCCAGCCCACGGGAAGAGGACTTTGCTGCCCCCCGGAATGATGAAGGGCGTGAACCCGATGAAGAACGTGAATCCGCCGCGGGCCGGGAGATAGCGATAGCCGAGCGCCAGGGTCGGCGCCGGTACGAAACCCGAAACGGAAGCGAGGCTGGTGCCGCCACCCGAGGATACGGATGCGTACATGAAGGTGAGCCCACCGCCGAGCTGCAACTTGTGATCTCGGCCACCAACGTAGTAGTTGCCGAGGACCGGCAGAGTGATGAGCGACGCGTTCGACGATCCGCTGCCGCCGCTCGCGCCGACCGAGATGAAGCTAAATCCACCACGGAGGCTGAAATCGGAGTCTCCGAATACCCGCTCGTAGTTGATTGAGTAAACAAGGCCGTTTCCGCCTAGTTCGACGAAGACCACGTTGTTCGCCTTGCGGATCTCTTTCTTGTGTTCCTCTCCGTCTTCCTGTGACGGGGCTGCCGTGGGCGCGGGCTGAGGTGCAGGCTGCTGAGCTGTCGGTTGCGTATAGACGACGCCCGGCTGCTGCTGCGGCTGGGTATAGATGACCCCTGGCTGTTGCGCTGGCTGTCCCTGTGCGAGTGCGGGCGTAGAGTTTTGAAGCACAAGTCCTGCTGCGAGGCAGGAAATCAAAGGCGTTGGCAGAAAAGTGCGCATGACCCGAGCGTACCAGGGACAGTCGCGTCCGCTCTTGTTTTGTTGACACGTAAATGAACTGCCCGATTCCGATCTCGACTCCGATCTCCGCGGCTCGTCCCATCACAAGATATCGAACGGATACCCGCCGTCCGTATACGCCTTGCTCGCGACCGCTTTGCGCAGCTCGTCGTCGTTTCGCTCGAACGACGCCACTGCCTCTCGCAAGCGGGTCTCGGCTGCGGCAACGAACACGCTCGTGAGATCGATCTCCCGGCGCGCCCCCTCTTCCCCGCGTCGCTCGATGGACTTCGTCGTTCGCGCGAGGCAGGCCGCAATCGCGTACAAGTCGATGGCCATGTCGGCGATTCGCTTCTGCGTGTACTGCATCTCGTGAATCTGGTTTCCGTGCTTGCGGAGGACTTTGTCGACGTTTCGCGCGAGATCTGCCGTGTACGTCTCCAGGATGACCGCTTCGCGGTTGAGCGCGGCATGTGCACGCGTCAAGCGCTCTCGCCCGAGCGCGGTTCGCGCTTTTCGGATGGCGAAGTCACTGAGCAGCCCAAAGCCCTTGATCGGCTCGCGGATCGCCTTGGCCACTTCGGCGAGCTCTTTTCCGGGGCCTTGCATGCCGGAGAGTGCCACGAAGCAGCGCAGAATCTCGTTCGTCCCCTCGAAAATCAGGTTGATGCGACTGTCGCGCAGGAGCCTCTCGTACGCGTACTCCTGCATGTAACCGATGCCCGCCGCGATCTGCAGCGTCTCATTGACCGTGCGCCAGAGCGTCTCCGAGCCGTACACTTTGCAGATCGCGCTCTCGACGGAAAAATCGTCCACCTGGGCATCGACGAGACCGGTCGTGAGATACGTCATGCTCTCCAGGGCGTAGGTCTCGGCCATCATGGTTGCGATCTTGTCTTTGATGAGCCCGAACTCACCTATCGAACGGGCGAAGGCTTTTCGCTCGTGGCATCGCTCGACGGCCATTTTGATGAGGCGTTTGCAGGTGCCGACGCATCCACTGGCGAGGCCGAGACGGCCGCTGTTCAACACTTCCATCGCGACCTTGAAGCCGCGGCCGACCTCGCCGAGCACCGCGTCCTCGGGCACCCTCACGTCTTCGAAATAGATCTCGGTCGTCGAGCTGCCGCGAATGCCGAGCTTGTGTTCGTTCGGGCCGTTCTTCACCCCTTGACCGCGCTCGACGATGAACGCCGTGATGCGCGGCTTCGCCCCCTCGTCTTTGGGCGAGGTCCGCGCGAATACCGTGAAGACGTCCGCGAAGCCGCCATTGGTGATCCATATCTTCGATCCGTTGAGCACGTACCCGCCGCCCGGTAGCGCTTCAGCGCGCGTTTGGATGGCAGCCGCGTCGCTCCCGGCGCCTGGCTCGGTGAGCGCAAAGGCAGCCACGAGCTCGCCCGTCGCGAGTTTCGGCAAGTACTTGCGCTTTTGCTCCTCGGTGCCAAAAATCAAGATGCCCTTGAGGCCGATGGATTGATGCGCGCCGAGCGTCACGGCAATCGACGCGTCGAGTCCGCCAATCTCTTCGATGACCCGCGCATAACCCGTCGTGGACAGCCCCACGCCGCCGAGCTCTTGTGGAATGGTGAGACCGAAGAGGCCCAGCTCTTTGAGGCCAGAGATAATTTCTTTGGGGAGCACGCCCTCGCGATCGATTTTCTTCGAATCGACGTTGGCGGCGAAGAACTTCCGCACGCTGTCGCGCATGATGCTCAGATTGTCCCCCTCGGCTCGTGCCGGCTCCGGGTAGGGAAAAATCATGCCTTCCGCGATGACACCGTGGAACAGGGACTTCATGAAGCTTTCTTCGATCATCAGTTGGGTTTCTCCCGCGGCGGTTTTCGCCGGCTCTCCGGCTCTTCTTGCTTCTCCTGGCTCTTCTCCTGCCAGGGATACTTGATGCGTCCGTGGTACATGTTCACGAGTTGTTCGCTCATGCGCACGACGAGCGTCTTCAAATCTTCTGTGGTGAGCCCGCTGTCGTCGAGCTGCCCAGCTTTGATTTTCGTAAACACGATGCGCTGAATCATGTCTTCGAAGCTAGCCAGACTGGGCGGCTGGATCGTGCGGCTCGCAGCCTCGATGGAGTCGACCAGCATGAGGATGGCCGTCTCTTTTGTCTGCGGTTTCATTCCCGGGTAGCGGAAAAACTCCTCCGGAAGGTTCTTCGGGTTTCCGCGCTCTTTGCACTTGTGAAAAAAATACTCGATGGTTTGCGTTCCGTGGTGCGTATAGGCGAACTCCACCACGGGCTCCGGGATGCCGCCCTCCCGGAGGATCTTGGTTCCTTGGACCACGTGCGCCATGATGGCATCGGCCGATACGTCGGGTTCGAGGTCTTCGTGCGGGGAGCGCTCGCCGGCGAGCAGGTTCTCGACGAAGTACTTGGGTTGAAGGGTTTTGCCGAGGTCATGGTAGTACGCCCCCACGCGCGTGAGCAGCGCATCGGCGCCGATGGCGGCGGCAGCGGCCTCGGCGAGGTTGGCCATGGCGCGCGCGTGCTCCCATGAGCCCGGTGCCTCGCGGGCCATCTTGAGAAGGAGCGGCTGTTCGAGATCCGTGAGATCGAGCAGCCGATCGCGTGAGACGCTGCCGAGCAAGCGCTCGGCGGGCTCGCGCAGCACGAGCGCCACGACGCCCGCGAGGATCCCACCGCCGGCACAGGAAATGAGTGGCGAGGCGATGCCTTGCTTCAGATCGGCAAGTGGTGAGTACGAGCCCTCGAACAGTGTGATGATGGCCGGGTAGAGAACGGCGGCGAACATTGCGCCGCCGAACGACGCCTGGAGCATCTTGCGGGGCTGCTTTTTGTTCAAGAACAAGAGGCTCGACGCCAGTCCGCGCGTGATGACCACGAAAAGAAGAGGCAGATCGAAGCCGAGAAGCGAGGCGGCCATGAAGGCGAGGATCACGTTGATGAGAAACGCCGTCCGTCGCTCGAAGGAGAGGGCACACCATAGAGGCACCGCGGCGACGGGTATCCAGAACTCGGGCAGCGGGGTGAAGAGCAGCATCGCTTTCGCCGCAACGACCAGGCCGGTCATTGCGGTCAAGAGCCCGAGCTGTGTGCGAAGCAGGCGCGTGCGCGAGGGGCCGAAGCGGCGCAGGTAGGTGGTGGCCAGGAGAAACAGAGTGGCGTAGATGGCGAAGGTCGCGGCGAGGCGCACGGGTGTCGTTCGGCGATTCATCGTCGCGAACGCGAAAGCGATGCGGTGATCGCTTACGTCGTCGCTCAGCACCGTGCCGCGCGGAATCACGATGCGCGTGTGCTCGTAAGCAACGGCCGACGGGCCGACCTTGATGAAGGGGGCGTACGGAATACGGAGCGTCGTCGCGGTGGGACTGTCGAAGCTCGGCGCCCATTCGGGCACGAGCGTCTCCACACGCTGCACGAGCGTGAGGAGTGCAGCGAAGGCGAGGCTCATGACGACCCCGGCCACCCCCCCCACTCGAACTCTGGTGCGCAGCATTCGGTCCCAAGAAGATGCGTATACTGCCCGGAAAACCGGGGCAACCTCACGTCACCCGCTCTATGTTGCAAGCGGCGCCACTTCGAGTGTTGCCCAGGGGCCCGGCAATTGCTAGGCCTTGAGGAGGCGTGTGTGCGTTGGCAGTCCAAGCAACGCGCAGGGACACGTGTCACACGAGGTTTTTCGGGGCTGAAGTGAGGAGAGCAGACAGGTTCAGGCAGGTGCTCGAAAAGGCGGGGCCGCGCGGCGTCGCGCTCATGGGCGTCTGCAACGTCACGCCCGATTCGTTCAGCGACGGCGGCCTCTACGAGAACAAGTCCGCCGCCTTCGCGCGCGTCGACGAGCTGCTCGCACAAGGGGCGGACATCGTCGACGTCGGGGGAGAATCCACTCGGCCGGGGGCCACGCCGGTGCACGCAGACGAGCAGATTTCGCGCGTCCTCGACGTCGTGCGGTACGCGGCCGAGCGCACCTGCGTGTCGATCGACACGACGAACCCGGCCGTGGCGGCTGCGTGCCTCGATGCGGGCGCATGCGTGGTGAATGACGTCTCGCTTCTCGCCGACGCTGCGCTTGCGAACGTCGTCGCGGCAAGCGGCGCGGCGCTGATCTTGATGCACACGCGCGGATCGATGCAAGACATGCGCGGATTCAGCCAGTATCCCGAGGATGCCTACAAGGACGTCGTCCGCGACGTGGCCTCCGAATGGAGGTGCGCTGCCGATCGCGCGGAGAGCTTGGGTGTGGAAAACGGCGCGCTCGTCATGGATCCTGGGCTCGGCTACGCGAAAAGCGCCCGTCAGAGCGCCGAGCTCCTTCGCCGCACGGACGAGCTCGTCCGCGAGGTCGGCGCTCCTGTCCTCATCGGCGCAAGCCGCAAGTCCTTCCTTCTCGGCCTCGCGGGGAAAGGCCCCGCTCCCAACGAGCGGCTCGGCGCATCGATCGCGGCTGCCATCTTCGCGGCGCACGCGGGTGCGAGCATTCTACGCGTCCACGACGTGCGTGAGACCGGCCAAGCCATCGACACGATGCGCGCGCTAGAGCGTGGAGGAGGCCCCTGATGCTCGAGGGCCTCCTCCATCTCTTCGCGCGCCGCGAGCCGCTCAAGATCGCCATCGACGTGCTCGATCTCATGATCGTCACCTACGTGGTCTACCGCGCGCTCCTGGTGTTGCGCGGCACACGCGCGATGCAGATGGGGACGGGGCTAGGCGTCATCTTTCTCGTGTACGTCGTGAGCAAGTGGGCGGGGTTCGTCACCCTGTTCAATCTTCTCTCGACCTTGCTCTCGTCGATCATCTTGATCGTGGTCGTCGTCTTCCAGAACGACATTCGGCGCGGCCTCATGCGTGTCGGATCGCGCGCATTTTTGGGGGGTATTTCGCGTCAGCAGGAGTCGCGAGTGATCGACGAGGTCGTTGCTGCGGCCACCGAGCTCGCTCGACATCGCATCGGCGCGCTCATCTGCTTCGAACAAGACGCGAACCTCGACGAGTTCGTGGTCGGACAGGGAACGCCGCTCGACGCGAGCGTGCAGCGCGAGCTTCTCGTGAGCATCTTCGTTCCGGACAGCCTGAACAAGCTCCACGACGGTGCTGTCGTCATCCGCAACCTGCGCGTCGCAAAAGCCGGCGTGTTTTTCCCCATGCCTGACACCAAGGTGCTCGACAAGTCGTTGGGCTCGCGCCACCGCGCCGCACTCGGGATCACCGAAGAGACCGACGCCGTCGTGGTCGTGGTGAGCGAAGAGCGCGGTACCATCAGTTTCTGTTTCAACGGGAACATCATCTCGAACCTCGATGGCGCATCGCTTCGTCAGGCGCTTCTGGGGCTCTTCGGCCAAAGGACCCGCAAGAAAAAGGCGCCGCCCCCCTCCAAGAAGAGCGGGCAGATGCAGACCGGCTCGTACCGCATCCCCCTTCCGCCCGGCGCAGTGCCCACGTCGATCACTCCCGAACCGAAGCCGAGCCACGAGAAAGCTGAAAAGGCCGAAAAAGAAGCGGCGCCCACCACCATGCGCACGCCGATGCCCGGCCCGCGACCCATGCAGCCCGCGCCGGCCATCGACACGCCCAAGCAGCCGTCGGTCCCTCCGCCGAGCAATCGAAAGGACAGCTAGGTCATGGCCGGCTGGACCGAACGTCTGAGGGCCGCGGTCACGGAGAACCTGAACCTGAAGCTCTTGAGTTTCCTGTTCGCGCTGGTCCTCTACTCGATGGTGCACGGTGGACAGGACGCGCAGACCAGCGTGGGCGTCGATCTGGACGTTCTGGTGCCTCCGGAGAGCGCCAATCGCATCTTGGTTCAACAGAGCGCACAGCAGGTGAAGCTCACCGTGCGCGGCTCGCGCGCGGCCATCGAAGAGCTTCATGCGCGGGACATCGGCGCCATTCAAGTGGATGCCCACACCGGTAACGAGAAGCGCGTGCCCATCGATCCCGCGTCCATTCGCTTGCCCCCGGGTGTGCGCGTCGAGCAGATCGATCCGCCTGCGATCGATCTGATGTGGGAGGATCGCGTCGAGCGCGACGTCCCCATCCAGGTCTCGGTCGTCGGAACACCGTCGCCCGGTTATGTCGTCAAGAGCGCGCCCAAGCCCGAGCCGAAGGACGTGCGCGTGAAGGGGCCGAAGAGCGCGGTGTTGACGCTCCAGTATGCGCGCGCCGAGGCGTTCGACGTCAGCGGGCTCGGCGAAGGGGTCTTTTCCAAGCAGCTTGCGATCGACAAGCCGCAGTCGCAGCTCTCCTACGACGTGTCGAGCGTGAAAGTGACCATCGAGATTACGCGCGAGATCGTCGAGCGCCCGTTCACGAAGCTCGCCATCGCGGTGGTGGGCCCGGCGAAGGGCAAGACGCAGCCGGCGGAAGTGGACGTGCGTCTGGTGTGCCCGCCGGAGGTTCTGCGCGCGCTGCGGCCGGAGCAGGTCGTGCCGCGGGTTGAAGTCAAATCGCACGAGCCCACGGGGAGCGCCACGCTTCCCGTCGAGGTCTCGGTCGACAAGTGCGAAGCGCACATCACGCCCAGCATGGTGGTCGTGCGCTGGTAAGTTCGCCTCGCGTCAGGCGGTCTCCGTAACCGCCGCTGCACCCTCCGGGCGCTTCGTGCGGTACGGAGAATCGCGTCGCTCGTCACGTTCCACCTTGCCGTCTTTGAGCGTGACGACGCGCGGCATCTTGTCGGCGAGCTGTATGTTGTGCGTGACGATCACGATGGTGGTGCCGCGCTGGCGGTTGATGGAGAAAAAGAGCTCGTGGATGGACTCGCTGGTGGTCGAGTCGAGGTTTCCCGTGGGCTCATCGGCCAAAAGAAGCTTGGGCTCGAGGACGAGCGCGCGTGCGAGGGCCACCCGTTGTTGCTCGCCGCCGGAGAGCTCTCCGGGGCGGTGGAGGACGCGCTCTTTGAGTCCCACCTCTTCGAGCAGCGCCGCACCTCGAGGCTCCATTTCCTTCTTCGAACGGCCCTGGATGAGCCCGGGCATGATGACGTTTTCCAGCGCATTGAACTCGGGCAGGAGGTGATGAAACTGGAAGACGAAGCCGATGGTTCGGTTTCGCAAGTCTGCGAGGCGCGAGCCCGAAAGCGAGGTCAGCTCTTCGCCCGCCACTTGGAGCGAGCCGCTGGTGATGACGTCCAGCGTGCCGACGCAGTGCAAAAACGTGGATTTTCCGGCGCCGGACTGGCCCACGATGGCGACGACTTCCCCTTCCGAGATGGCCAGGTCGATTCCGCGCAACACTTCGAGGGTGCGCCCCATGTGCTGGAACGATTTTTTCACGTTCTCGGCGGCGACGAGAACTTTCGGCGGGAGGGGAGACGTCACGAGGGACTTCGTAGCACAGAAGCGGCTACTCGTATCTCAGGCCGTCGACCGGCCGCAGCTTGGATGCGGCGTGCGCGGGATAGATGGTGGAGATGGTGCAGATGGTCAGCGCGGCGAGAGCGACCAGCAAGAAGTCGACGCCGCTGACCGAGATGGGCAACCGATCGATGTAATATACATCTGGATCGAGACGCAGCCCGAACAGAGAAAAGCCCCCGCATTGCGCGAGCGCCCAGCCCATGCCGTAAAGTGTTCCAATCGCGCCGATGATGATGCCCTCGACCATGAACGTGCGGCGGATGACCTGGTCCGTTGCACCGAGCGCCTTCAGAATCGCTATTTCCTTCCCCTTCTCCGTCACCATGAGAAGCAAGGTGCAGATGATGCAGAAGCTCGCCACCATGATGGCGATGGACAAGATGATGAAGGTGGCGAACCTCTCTAGCTTTAGAGCGCTGAAGAGGTTCTTGTTCATCTCGCGCCAGTCGCGCACGCGCAGATCGTCGCGTTGGACGGCTGCTTGAACCACCGGCGTCGCAAGCTCGGCGCGCTCGGCCTGCTCGACCTTCACGTCGATCGCGCTGATCTTCCCCTCGCTGGCGAAGTACTGCTGGGCGATATCGAGGAGCGTATAGACATGCGTGGCGTCGTACTCGTACATGCCGCTGTAAAAGATGGCCGCGACGCGGAACCTCTTGGTGCGCGGCATGACCCCCATCGGCCCCAGATCGCCGAGCGGTGAGACGAGCGTGACCTCGTCGCCGACATACACGTGCAATGTCTTGGCGAGCTCACGGCCGATGATGACCCCCGGACGGAGTGGGGGAGCCATGACGGCACCTTTCACCAGCGGGTCCAGATCGTCCGGGAGCGTGGGCAGATCGGCCCCCTTCATGTAACGCTCGCCGCCCGGACCGATGCCGATGACTTCGTCGGGGGGCAAATGGCGGAGCTTTTCGGGATCGGTGAGATAGTCGAACGAGCCTACGTCGATATTGTTGCCGAGCTCGATGACACTGCGGATGCTCTGGGGATCGATTCCGCGAACCATGACGCCGGCGAGGTTCGACGGGCTGGAGATCATGACCTCACCGCGCACGACAGGCGTTGCGCCGACAACCCCCGGCACAGCTCGCACGCGTGTTAGGACCGATTCGTAGTCTTCCCAGGGAGACTGACTCACGGTGTCAATCACGATGTGCGCGTTGTTGCCGAGGATCTTGCGCTTCAAGTCCTGACTGAAACCGCCCATCACACTGACGACGCTCGAGAGCGCGCACGAGCTTACGGCCACTCCGCAGATCGACAGCACGCTGATCACCGTCAAAAAACCGCTCTTTTGCGATCGAACATGACGCGCGGCGACGAACCGAGAGAAAGACGCGCGCTCCACTACGTCGAGAACGAACGGAACGGCGACGGTCAGCACGACGAGCATAAACACGATTCCGCTGCCGACCGCGCCCAATCCGGTGGCCATCGTCAGCGGAGTCCATCGGCCCTGGGGAGTCGAGGCGTAGCGCAGCGCGATGCCGACGTTCCCCGCGCATTGTCCCGCAGCGAATAGAATGAGTAGCGCGAGCTTGCCGACGCCCTTCCACGCTGGACCCTCGCGAAGACTGCGCCGAGCGCTTCGGTTGACGAGATGCGTGCCGTAGACGACAAGAAAGATGGGCAGGAGCGCGACCATCACGGCCAGCACGACCACGGCGAGCGCGAGCGCCAGGATCCCCAGCGCAAGGGCTGGCAAGGCGAGAATGATCCACCATGCGACCCGCTTCGCGTTCATCAGCCCTCCTTGCGCAAGAGAGGGAAAAGAATGACGTCGCGGATGGAGGGCTGGTTGGTGAGCATCATGACGAGCCTGTCGATGCCCATGCCGAAGCCGGCCGCCGGAGGCATTCCGTGTTCGAGCGCGCGAATGTAGTCCTCGTCGTAGTCCATCGTCTCCTCCGCCCCTTTGGCCTTCCTTTCGACCTGATCGCGGAAGCGCGCGGCCTGGTCGTCCGGATCGTTCAGCTCGCTGAACGCGTTGCAGAGCTCGCGTCCGTGGACGAAGAGCTCGAAACGGTCAACCATTTCGGGGCGCGCGTCATTCCGTCGTGCGAGCGGTGATGTTTCGAAGGGGTAATCTTTGACGAAGACCGGGACGGAGCGTGAGCCGTCTTTGGAGCGGTAGTCCTCGGTCAGAAATGGCTCGACCAGGTATTCGTAACAGGCGAAGAGGCGTTCGCCGTCATTGTCGCACTTTTGGAGCCCTTTTCGGAAGTTGCTCCAATCGATGGCTTTGGCGCGTGGAGAAGCCTTGGACCACGGCTTAATGTGGTCGACGAAATCCGCGCGGACGAGATCGAGCAGAGAGATCGCGCTCGTCCACTCGGGGATCTGCGTTTTTTCGGCGGCGGCTTTTACGGCCTCGGCCATCGGCACGCGCGCGAAGGATTCGTCCAGCGTGAAAGGACGGGTGGCCGACCACTTTGCGTGGCTTTCCGGCATGGATTCGCGGAGGTGTGCGTCGATGGTGCGGAGCATCTCCTCGGTGAAGTTCATGAGGTCTTCGTAGGTCGCGTATGCCCAGTAGAATTCGAGCATCGTGAACTCGGGATTGTGCCGCGTGCTGATGCCCTCGTTGCGATAGCAACGTGCGATTTCGTAGACGCGCTCGAGGCCGCCCACGAGCAAGCGCTTCAGGTAGAGTTCGGGCGCGATGCGCATGAAAAGCTGCATGTCGAGGGTGTTGTGGTGCGTGACGAACGGGCGCGCCACGGCTCCGCCGATGAGCGTGTGCATCGACGGTGTCTCGACTTCGAGAAAGCCTACGTCGTCGAGCATCTTGCGTGTCGCGCGCACGATTTCGCTTCGCGCGCGGAACACGTCGGCGACTTCGGGATTCGCGATCAAGTCGACGTAGCGTTGGCGGTAGCGAGTCTCGACGTCGGTGAGGCCGTGCCACTTCTCCGGAAGCGGCCTGAGTGCCTTGGTCACCAAGCGCAGCTCGAGAGGGCACACACTCAGCTCGCCGCGCTTCGACGAGGTGAGGGGCCCTTTCGCTTCGACGATGTCGCCTATGTCGATGTCCTCGAGACGTTCGTAGCGCGACTGCATGACGCTCTGGTCGAGCATGAGCTGGATTTCGCCCGTGCGATCGCGCAATCGCAAAAAGGACAGCCCGCCTGTCGAACGCAGCGCGATGACCCGACCGCACACGTGGTACTCACGTCCCTTGGCCAGCTCGAGCACACGCTCGGTCTCGTATTTCCCGCCGTTCACCGCTCCGGCCACACTCGCGCGCAAGCTTGCCAGCGTGTCCACGGGGCCAAGCTTGGCCACGTCGTTCGCGAATGGATTGTCGCCACGCGCGCGAACGCGCTTTGCTTTGGCGCGTCGCGCCTCGATGATCGCCTGCTCCGCGGTGTGCGTATCCTGCTTGTCGGCCATGACTCTGGTACTCTTTACGACGATTTGACGCGGAACGCGCGGAAGAAGCCGGAGAGCTCCTCTCTATCGACGGCGCTTGGGCTCCCGTCGATGACGATGTAAAGCTGGAAGAGGTCGGAGCCGCGCAGGTGGACCTGGCCCATCGCGGGTTTGTTGTGCTCGCACGAGCCGTCCACGGTCACCGTCTTGTGCTCGAGCGTATCGGCATGCTCGAGGCGGACGCGGGCACCTTTGCAGATGCGGAAAAAGGCGCTGGAGACAGCGTCGAACGCGCGTTCGGGATCGGTGTTGGGGGGTAGCGTCTTCCAGCTCAGAAGGTAAAGGACGCCGTCCTTTCTCGCCTCGAGGGTCTGTTCTCCCCCCGCATCGCGGCGCTCGAATTTCGCGGGAATTCGCGCCGAGAAGATGGCCTCGTCTACCGCGGTCCATCCGGCGGGGAGCTTCGATTCTTGAGGAGCGACCTCTCGTTTCTGGGCGACAGCCATGGGAAGGTCGGGCGATTTTCCAGCGCTGCCGCACGCGATGGCCAAGATGCCGAGCCCTGGGAGAAGGCGGGTCACTAAGCCTCCGCTTCCTCTCCAGCAAGGCCGCCCTTTTTCAGCGTTCCGCCCGCCGCCGCCAGGAGGTAGGCCTCGATGAACGGGTCGAGCTCGCCGTCGAGAACCGCGTCCACGTTCCCAGTCTCGTGCGACGTGCGCAGATCTTTCACCAGACGGTAAGGCGCGAGGACATAACTGCGAATTTGGCTGCCCCAGGCAATCTGGCTCTTGCTCGCCTGATACTGCGCGGCTTGCTCTTCGCGCTTCTGCATCTCGATCTCGTAGAGCTTGGCTTTCACCATCTTGAGCGCCATGCGCCGGTTTTGCAGCTGCGAGCGCTCCGCCCGGCACACGACCACGATGCCGCTCGGGATGTGCTTCATTCGCACGGCCGTTTCGACCTTGTTCACGTTCTGCCCGCCTTTTCCGCCGGCGCGCATGGTCGTCGTCTCGAGATCTTCGTCTTTGACGACGATGTCGACTTCTTCGTCGATGTCGGGGGTGACTTCGACGGCCGCGAATGCTGTCTGGCGGCGCGCATTGCCGTCGAACGGCGAAATTCGCACCAGGCGGTGCACGCCGTTTTCGCTCCGGA
>OBEQ010117800.1_pt1 | contig 13134 bp, 12 predicted proteins | sample 1670901 | NCBI WGS metagenome assembly OBEQ01 (sample SAMEA104232315, study PRJEB22302) | groundwater metagenome | biome: forest; feature: aquifer; material: groundwater | place: USA | collected 2011-08-07 | depth 5.4 m
CACCTTGCCTGACGAACTGCCCAGGCTCCGACTCAACGCCCTGGCCTGTCCCGCGCTGCCAACCTGTGGGCTGGCCATTACCGAAGCCGAGCGGGCTTTGCCGCAGCTGATCCGCGGGCTAGAGGATGAGCTGAATCGGTTGAGCTTGGGGCACGAGGAGTTCAGCGTCCGGATGACAGGCTGTCCTAACGGATGCACCCGACCCTCCATGGGGGAGCTGGCGTTTATCGGTCGCACACCGGGTGCTGGTGGCAGGCCAGGAACCTACAACATGTACCTTGGAGGCAACGCGAGCCTCACACGGTTGAACCAGCTCTACGCGGAACGGGTTCCGTATGAAGACCTCATCAAGACCGTCGTACCGTTATTGGAACTATTCAAACAGGAGCGGCAGCCAGGCGAAGGGTTTGGGGATTTCTGCTATCGGCTGGGGATTGAAGGGCTCAAGCAACGCGGGGACTCGGACCGTCTGGTGAGATGATTGCCCTGTTCAATATCGGCGGTACGTACTACGCCATTGAGGCGCTGGTGCCCTACGTGAAAGCCCAGGGGGAACCTGGCTCCAGCGGAGTTCGCGGCGAAAAATCAGGCGGCGGTAACGACGAAACCAACCCTAAAACTTAACTTCTCGGTGGGACAAGAGAAGGGGTAAGGTCGAATGAGCGATCCGACGATTCAAATGACCATTCAATATCATGAGGAGACCAAGCATCATTTTCACCGTTATGCAAGGTCGCTGGAATACCTGGACTGGGACACTCAGCCGAATCCGTTCCGTTTTTATGAAGGAGCACGCGTGCTCAAGCTTCCTTTTGCTGAGCAAGACCCCGAGGCCACATACATGGATTTGTACGAGAGGATGAGGAATCCTGTTCGCAGCGTTAGCTTGCAGCATCTTTCCCTTTTTCTGGAACTCGCCCTTGGCATTTCAGCATGGAAGTCCATCTCGGACGCAAGGTGGGCCCTCCGGATGAACCCTTCAAGCGGGAATCTTCATCCGACAGAAGGGTATGTCATTCTCCAGGAAGCGGCCGGCTGCGGTCCCGGCATTTATCACTACAGTCCTTTTCTGCATGCGCTGGAATGCCGGGCGGATTTACCGAAAGAACTGGCTGGGCATATGAGGGCGCATTTTGGCTCAGGCGGCTTTCTGCTTGCACTGACGAGTATTTTCTGGCGTGAGGCCTGGAAATACGGGGAACGAGCCTTTCGCTATTGCAGCCATGATCTGGGGCATGCGATCGCCTCGGCAAGTTTTGCAGCGAATCTGCTTGGATGGAAGGTGTCGTATGTCAGCGAAGTGTCGGATGAGGAGATCGAGCATCTGCTTGGATTGCACAAGACGCGCTGGCTTGAGCATGAAGAGGAGCATCCGGAGGCCCTGTGCTATGTCCATCCTCCCGGAGACGGGGGCATTGCGAACAATCTTCCCAGTGGACTTGCATCTGGTATTTCCGAGCTTTCCTTCCAGGGCCATCCCAACCGCCTGAGTGGGGATCATGTGAATTGGGAGATTATCACCGAAGCCGCAACAGCAACCCGCAAACCAGCAACCCGCCAAGAACGGATACCGTATGCCAACACACCCTTTATGGATAAGGCCAGATCAGCACTCACGGCGGCACGGATCATCCGTCAACGGCGGAGCGCGTTGGCATTTGACGGCGTCACGAGCATATCTCTCGACCAGTTCCTGGCCATGCTGGATAAGACATTGCCACGCAAGGATTGCGCGCCGTTTGACGTTGCATTAGGGCCTGTCCGTGTTCATCTTCTGTTGTTTGTTCATCATGTGACAGGGCTGACCCCGGGCCTGTATATGTTTGTCCGTGATGAGAGGGATTTAGAGCTGCTCAAAGTCTCATCCCGGCCTGAATTCTTGTGGAGGAGAATCAACGGTGAGTTGCCTCTGTACTTACTTGGAGAGGGAGTGTTGATGTCAGAGGCAACGGCTACAAGCTGTCACCAGCATATCGCCGGAGACAGCAGTTTCTCCTTGGGGATGATTGCAAAGTTCCGGCGCGTGATCGAAGAGGGGCCGTTTCTTTATCGCCATCTGTTCTGGGAAAGCGGCATGATCGGGCAGGTGCTGTACCTCGAAGCTGAAGCCCATGGCGTCCGGAGCACAGGGATCGGATGCTTTTTTGACGATCCCGTGCATCAGATCATGGGACTTCAGGATAATACGTTTCAGAGCCTCTACCATTTTACTGTCGGCAGTCCTGTGGAGGATGCGCGTCTTCAGGCCTGGCCACCCTACTTTCATTTAAAGGAGCATATGACCGATCCAAGCCAAGTTATCGTGAACTCTTGAACGGTCATGTCCGCCACGGGCTCTGCCCGTGGGGCTCCACAGGCATTGAGTGATTCGATCGTGGCCACAGTGAGGCAACACAGGAGGGGACGCAATGGCAGAACGCGTAACGGTGGCGAAGGCCTCGGAGCTGAAGCCCGGCCAAGCCAAGGCAGTCCAGGTGCAGGATGAGACGATTGCCCTGTTCAATATCGGCGGTACGTACTACGCCATTGAGGATACCTGCACTCACTCGGGAGGCCCGGTCCCTTCAGCCCGATCCAACCCCGTCCGGGGTGATGATGATCCCTATCCCCCAGGAGGGGGTGTTGCAAGAAGTCAGTGGTATTGAAACGGCCAAGGCTATTCCTGGAGTGGAGGACGTGCTGTTGGCCGCACACGTTGGACAGCCGCTGGTGCCACTCCCTGAAGGTTCGCGCTACCTGGGGTTCATCTTTTCTCGGGCCAACACCCCGGAGCTTGTCGAGCAGGCGCTTCGAGCGTCTCATCACTGTTTGAAGTTGACGATCGAGCCGCTGACCCAGGAAGCCTCGCCTCCAATGTCGCAGGGCTGTCACTCGTCATGAGCGTCCACTACTCGTGATGTCCCATGCGTTCCTGGAGTCTCGCAGATGAGAGATACACGACACCGCGTGGTGATTGTTGGAGGTGGGTTTGGGGGCTTAAGCGCGGCGCTGTCCCTGAAACGGGTGGGCGTGCACGTGACCCTGCTCGACCGCCGGAATTTTCACCTCTTCCAACCCCTCCTCTATCAGGTGGCGACGGGTGGACTCTCTCCTGCCAACATCGCTTCGCCCTTGCGCGAAGTGCTCAAACACCAGAAAAACGCTCAGGTGCTGTTGGCAGAGGTGGCAGGCTTCGATGTCCCCAACCGCACGGTGAAACTCAGTAGCGGTGAGGAGATTGGGTACGACACGTTGATCGTCGCGGCCGGCGCCAGCCACACCTACTTTGGGAACGGGCATTGGGAAGGGTGGGCCCCTGGGCTCAAGACCATCGAAGATGCCACTGAGATCCGACGGCGCATCTTGTTGGCCTTTGAAACGGCTGAGCGCGAATCTGATCCAGACAAGGTGCAGGCCTTGTTGACGTTCGTGATCGTCGGCGCTGGCCCGACAGGTGTTGAGCTTGCTGGGGCCATCGCCGAGCTCGCCAGAGACACCCTCAAACACGATTTCCGAGCCATCAATCCGGCTGATGCCAACATTATTTTGTTGGAAGCTGACAAGCGTGTGCTGCCATCCTACCCCCAGGACCTGTCCGACAAGACGGCTGCTGCACTCACTCGGTTGGGTGTCCACGTGCAGACGGAGGCGCTAGTCACCGACATCCAGCCCGGTCAGGTGACGTGGCAATGCGGTGCACAGCGCGAATCCATCTCGACGCACACCGTCCTGTGGGCCGCAGGCGTTTCAGCGTCCCCGTTAGGACGCCTCTTGAGTGAGGCGACAGGGGCTGCCCTTGACCGAACCGGTCGAATCATTGTGGAACCGGACCTGACGCTCCCCAGCCATCCGGAGATGTTCGTGATTGGCGATCTCGCTCATTTTAGTCACCAGACTGGCCAATCGCTTCCAGGCGTGGCACCGGTCGCCATGCAGCAAGGGCACTATGTCGCAGCGGCTGTGCAGCGACGGCTGCGGAACCGGCGCCTCTCGCCATTCCGGTACAAAGACCATGGGAGCATGGCGACGATTGGCCGGGCAAGCGCGGTGGCGGATTTGGGGTGGATGCATCTGTCTGGCTTGACGGCCTGGTTCGCGTGGTTGTTTATCCATCTGCTGGGTCTGGTGGTATTCCAGAACCGGGTGCTGGTCTCGATCCAGTGGGCCTGGAACTACTTCACGTACAACCGTGCGGCGCGATTGATCACTAGGGAAGCTCCGCTGCCGGCACGTCGAGACCACTAGGGGAACGTGTGGGAGTGCAGCCGTGAACCAAGTGAAGTGCGCCCATTGCTATTCAACCAACGTGACGATTCTTTCATCCTATGAAACGAGGCAGGTGGTGGTCATTCAATGCCTCGACTGTGGGAAAACGTCAGAAATCGATACCGAGAATTTTATCGTTGATACCGGTGACTTGCCCCAAGAGTAAATCAGCAGCTTTTTTTGATCGTCACCAAACCAACGAGAGGACCGAGCCATGAAAGTCTCCGATCTGGTCGTGAAGTGCCTGGAGAACGAAGGGGTCCGCTATATCTTTGGAGTGCCTGGCGAAGAGATTGAAGATCTCCTGTTTTCTCTCGAGCCGTCCTCCATCACGTTCATTCCCACCCGGCATGAGCAGGGGGCCGCGTTCATGGCCGATGTCTGGGGGCGATTGACTGGCAAGGCTGGTGTCTGTCTTTCGACCCTGGGACCCGGAGCCACCAACCTCGTCACCGGCGTGGCGGATGCCTACCTCGATAAGAGTCCCGTGGTGGCCATCACCGGACAGACTGGCCTCGGGCGTATCCAGCGGGAGAGCCACCAGTACCTCGACATCGTCAACATGTTCCGTCCGATCACGAAATGGAATGCGGCCATCTCCAGCCCTGAGGTCGTGCCTGAGGTAATCCGTAAGGCATTCAAGGTGGCGGAGAGTGAGAAACCGGGTGCCACACATGTTGAGCTGTCGGAGGATGTCGCCAAGATGGAGTCAGACCGTCAGCCCATCGCGGTCCATCGCGTGCGCCGCCCGGACCCCGATCAGCAGGCGCTGCGGGAAGCGGTGTCGCTACTCACCCATGCGAACAAACCGTTGGTCTTGGCCGGTAACGGCGCCGTCCGTCAGCCGGCCTCCGATCAGCTACGCGAGTTCGTTGGGCGGTATCACATCCCTATCGCGCACACCTTCATGGGACAGGGTGCAGTGTCCGATGACAGTCTCGAGTCCCTGCACACGATCGGCATGGGATTCCGTGATTTCGTGATGGATGCGGTTGACCAAGCGGACCTGATCGTCGCCGTCGGCTATGATTTAGCCGAATATGCACCGGATAAATGGAACCTCACGATGGACAAACGCATCATCCATGTCGATTTCACGCCGGCTGAAGTCTACACGCACTACCAGCCGGAGGTCGAAATCGTTGCAGACATTCCCGCGACCTTACGGGAGCTCAACGAGCGGCTGGCAGCGACCTCTTGCACGTTCGATCCGTCGTGGTATGTGCCCATCCGTGATCGCATTCGGGCCGACATCAACAGCTATGAGCTGGTGGAAGGCAAACCGTTCACTGTCCCAGGGGTGTTGAATCTGTTGCGTGCGATCATGGGGGACGACGACTTGCTCATCAGCGATGTCGGGAGCCACAAGATGTGGATCGCGCGAAACTTTCCGACGAGATGTCCGAACGGGTGTCTCATGTCGAATGGTCTGGCCAGCATGGGGTTTGCGCTGCCAGGCGGGATCGCTGCTGCGCTGCACAATCCCAAGCAGCGAATCGTTGCCGCCATGGGCGATGGGGGATTCCTGATGAATTCGCAGGAGCTGGAAACAGCGAAACGGCTAGGGGTCGCGTTTACCGTGATCGTCTTCAACGATAACGACTATGGGCTCATCAGTTGGAAGCAACAGATGACGCACGGCCGATCCACCGGCACGCGCCTGACCAATCCCGACCTCAAAGCGTACGCGGAAAGCTTTGGCATCAAGGGATACCGTCCGCAGACGCTCGCTGAACTGAAACGGCAGTTGCGAGAGGCGGTGACCTCAGGTGAGCTCTGTGTCATCGAGATCCCCATCGACCCAAGCGTGAATGTGGAGCTGATGAGAAAACTGCACGCAGCCGATCGCAAGAGATGACAGCGATTACCTCTGTCAATCCAGCAACGGGCGAAACGATCCATTCGTACCCAGGACTCTCAACAAGTGCAGTGGAAGAGATCCTTCAACACGCGGATCGAGCGTGTGCCGCGTGGCGGCGTACCACGTTTGCCACGCGTGCAGCCACCATGAAAGCGGCTGGCGAGCTGTTACGCAGGCATACAAAGACCTATGCGCGCATGATGGCGCAAGAGATGGGCAAACCTCTTGCCCAGGGCGGCTCAGAGACTGAGAAGTGTGCGTGGGTCTGCGACTACTACGCGCAGCACGCTGAGCGCTTTCTCTCTCCGGAGGTTATTGCAACCGATGCCGCGAAAAGTTATGTGACGTTTGAGCCGCTCGGGATTGTCCTGGCCGTCATGCCCTGGAACTTTCCATTTTGGCAGGTGTTCCGAGCAGTGGTGCCAGCCCTCATGGCCGGGAATGCGGTCGTCCTGAAGCATGCCTCAAATGTCCCTGGGTGTGCGCTGGCCATCGAGGAGCTCTTTCGGCAAGCGGGATTCCCTAAGGGGCTATTCAGAGTGTTGCTTGTGAGCACTGATCAGGTTGCGGGGTTGATCGAACACCCTCTCGTGACGGGCGTCACCTTAACTGGCAGCACGTCGGCTGGCCGGGCGGTCGCCGTAAAAGCGGGTGCGTCGCTCAAGAAGACAGTCTTGGAACTTGGGGGCAGTGATCCCTATATCATCTTAGAGGATGCTGATCTGGAACCGACCGTTGAGGCCTGCGTGGCCTCGCGGCTCATTAACAGCGGGCAGAGTTGCATCTCGGCCAAACGTTTCATCGTCGTGGAATCCATCCGGGCTCAGTTTGAGGAGCGATTTGTCCAGCGCATGCATGCCCAGAAGGTTGGCGATCCCTTCGACAAAGCGGTGACTGTTGGTCCCTTGGCCCGGCACGATCTGCGCGACGCACTCCATGAACAGGTCCGGGCAAGCGTGCAACGAGGCGCTCGCGTGCTGTTGGGCGGAACGATCCCAGATCACAAGGGCGCCTACTATCCGCCAACGGTGCTGACGGACGTCGCTAAGGGAATGCCCGCGTATGATGAAGAAACATTCGGTCCGGTCGCGGCCATCATTCCGGTCAAGGACGAGGCTGAGGCGATTCGTACCGCCAACGACTCTGTGTATGGCTTGGGTGCAGCGATCTTTACACGTAACCGTGAGCATGGGGAACGGCTCGCTGCGGAGCTGGAAGTCGGCTCTTGTTTTATCAACGCCTTCGTGCGCTCCGACCCCCGTCTGCCTTTTGGCGGCGTCAAACAGTCCGGCTACGGTCGGGAGCTGTCTGTTTTTGGAATCCGCGAGTTTGTCAACATCAAGACTATATACGTTAAATAAGAATCACCATGGCCTACCGGTGTAACTATTCTCACCGCAGCACATCTACCCCCACGACTACCCGTGCGTCCTTTTGCGTCTGCTACATCGGCTACCATGAGTCCAGTGAATCTCCACGGCCTTAAAGGCCGTGGCCTCTCTTTGGCTGCGGCAACATGCCGCCGCGACTACGCTTCATCCCGTGCCTAAAGGCCGGGGTTTGCTAAGGCGCGAATCAAACCCAAGGTCACGCTCTCGGGGCGGAAGGTCAGTTCGAGCTGCTTATGTGACTTGGATCACATTCTTGCTTGACAAGCTTGTGTGTCCCTCCTAAAGTGCAGTTACCCGGTTTGCTGATCTCTCGCTGGGGAGAACATGGACAAACACCCTACTCACGTTGAATCACTTCTGGAGGCCACGCGTCCGCTGCGGGATCGGGTCGCTTCACACGAGGTCTATCGGTCGCTTGACACCCTGGAACACGTGCGGCTCTTTATGGAACACCACGTCTTTGCGGTCTGGGATTTCATGGCGTTGGTGAAATCCCTCCAACAAATCCTCACCTGCACCTCCGTGCCCTGGGTGCCCCACGGAGATCCTGTCAGTCGTCGTCTGATCAATGAGATCACGTTAGATGAGGAGAGTGATGACAGCGGGCAGGGAGGGTACCTCAGCCATTTTGAATTGTATCTTGAAGCGATGGAACAGTGTGGCGCAAACCCCTCGTGTATCAACGACTTTGTGGCACGAATCCGCACCGGGGAAGACGTGTCGGCCGCGTTACATCACTGCAACGCCCCCCAGCCCTCTCAAACCTTCGTTACGACCACCTGGCAGATTCTCTCCTCTCGGGTGCCTCATCAGATTGCTGCCGCCTTTGCCATTGGTCGAGAGGAAATCGTGCCCGAGATGTTTCAGGTCGTCATCCACACCATCCAGGAGCGCTTTCCAAAACACATGACGCGGTTTGGGTACTATCTGGAGCGGCATATCAATGTCGATAGAGAGCGCCATGCACCGATGGCGATGCGGATGCTAGCGAAGTTGTGCGGAGACGAGATCGACAGGTGGCAGGAAGCGACTGAAGCAGCTCGAATGGCGCTTCAGGCCCGGCTCCGACTGTGGGATGAGGTCAAGGAACACATTGCTCACTCACGTGTTCAGGAACCAGCAGCTGTCTAAGCTGGTTTGATCATGGACGGCACTTCCCGGAGGTGCGAGAGTCGTTGGATGGAATGTGGTCCTGAGCCGGGGAGAGTCGTCGGCGCCACCTTCAGTTCTCGCAGACAACGCTCCAACCTCTTCACGCTCCTGAAGTTGTAAGTGCTCATCTCGATTCCCTCAAACACCTTCATTGATTTCCCAACATACCCTCAAACCTCAGACAAGATTTTGCTCAGATCACTCAGGATGGAAGAGCGTTCGTAGCGTTGGCTCTCGCTCCCACGGCGGCACGGTCAGCCAGGTTCTAAAGGAGTGTACGAAGGGGGGTTCGTTTCGGGCGGTGAACAACCGCCCGTTCTTTTTAGCGAGATAGTTTATACTAGAGGCGCGATGGCACGATCTTTCTCTCGACGATTGATGACGCGATGAGCGTTCAGACCGGCGAAGCAGGTGAGAAAGCCAGCTAGCCCCATGTCAAAACATCCGCACGCACCACGCATCCCGCGACCGTTCCTCCCACTCATCGTGACACTCCTGATTACGGTGAGTGTCATGGTCTTGGAGGTGGTGGTCGGCCTGCTCGACGTGGTCATGCCGGGACTGGGTGGTCTTGCCACGTTGAAGAAACTCCTAGAGATTGACCCAAAACTCGGCGTGGTGATGGCGACCGGACAGCAAGACGATCAGACGGTGAAGCAAGCCATTGAACTCGGCGCATCCGGATATGTCCTCAAACCGTTCGATCTGCTGTACCTGGAACTCGTTGTACTCTCCCGCCTAATGATTGCGGCCACAGCTGCTACCTGACAGGGCCAGCACCCCCGCTGGTATCTCCTGGTCTTTTTAGCCAATAGACGCCGAACCTGGAACCTCACGGTTCGAAACCTGTGGGATACCCATTGGCACCTGCCTCTCTGATATTGAGCCGCCCGCAGCTTGGCCGTGGAAGATGCCTGGACTAAGGTACGGTAATTTGAATCTCCTTGAGAGAGGGAAAAACGGGCTGTAACCAGGTTCGAGGCCTATTCGCCGAGCGGGGCCCCACGCCGCCCGGACCCCCGCACGTTTGGCTTCGCCAAACGAAGCCGCGGGGGTGCCCGCCTCGGTCGCAGGACCCGCTGCCGAGAGGCTTTTCGACAGAGCATCCACCAGCCACTAACCGCTCTTCTTTGATCTCGTCGCCCGCCGCATTGACAAGGGTGCGCGTGGATGATTAAGATAACCCATGGCGAACCAGCCGTTTAAGATCCTTCTCGTTGAAGACAACCGCGCAGATGCCGAGCTGCTCGCGGAAGCCCTCACCAAGGAATACACGACCCCGTTTGAGCTCAAACGCGCCGAGCGCCTCTCCTCCGGATTAGAGTATCTTGCCGCCGGCGGTATCGACCTCGTCCTGCTGGACCTCCATCTTCCCGATAGCCAGGGCATTCAGACGCTCATCAAGACTCGCGCGCAAGCGCCAAAAGTGCCCATCGTGGTCCTCACCGCCTCTGATGACGACGTCCTGGCCGTCCAGGCGCTGCAGAAGGGCGCGCAAGACTACCTGGTCAAGGGTTATATCCAGGTCTACCGCAACCTTCTGGGCCGCTCGATGCGGTATGCCGTCGAGCGCAAGCGCACGGAAGAAGAGTTGCGCGGCGCCCACGCGCAAAATGCAGAACTCCTCGCGTCCATCACCTCGATCCTCATTCGCATCAACACCGACGGCGTCGTGACGTACTGGAATGCGGTGGCTGAGCGCACCTTTGGCGTGCGGGCGGCGGACATGCTTGGCCGGCCCTTCTCGGAGTCGGGCATTCGATGGGACGTGAGTCCGGTCCTGAAGAGTCTCAACGCATCCGACCTGCGCGGCGACCGGATCGACGTGGACGATGTGCCGTTTACGCGCGCGAGCGGTGAGGAAGGGTTTTTGGGGATCGCCATCATCCCCATGAAGGGCGATGGAGGATCACGCACAGGGTTCCTGCTGTTCGGAGCGGACATCACCGATCGCAAGCACGCCGAAGCCGAACGTCTCCGGTTGCAGGAGCAGCTCGGCCAGGCGCAGAAGATGGAAACGTTCGGCCGCTTCGCCGGAGGCATTGCCCACGATTTCCAGAATTTTCTGCAAATCATTTTAGGGTTTGCCTGGCTCATCCGCTCGCGCTACCGGGAAAATCATGAGCTCATCAGCGACCTGCAGGAGATCGTGCACGCCGCGGAGAGCGCCTCCGGCATGGTGCGTCAACTGCTCGCCTTCAGCCGGCGTCAGGCGCTGCAGCTCCAACTCATTGATCTGAACGAGACCGTCCGTGGCATGGGGCGGCTCCTCCAGCAGTTTGTCGGGGAGGCCATCCACATCGAGATCAGCCTGGCCCCAACGCCGCTGATGGTGAAGGTGGATCCGACGAGCTTCGAGCAAATCCTGATGAACCTCTCGGGTAATGCGAGAGACTCGATGGCGAAAGGCGGCACCCTGACATTTCGCACCGAGCGCACGGAGGTGGACGAGGCCTTTTTGAATACGCGGTCCTGGGCGAAGGCCGGCGACTACGTGCGCCTCTCCGTAAAGGATACCGGCACGGGAATGGATCCGAATGTGGCGGCGCGCATTTTCGAGCCGTTTTTTACCACCAAGCCGGCCGGGCGCGGGACAGGACTGGGCCTGGCGGTCGTCTATGGGCTGGTCAAGCAGCACGGCGGCTTCATCGATATTGAGACAGCACCCGGCCAGGGCACGGCCTTTCATCTGTATTTTCCCTACAGCACAGCCGTGCCAGGTGCGGAGCCGGGTCCGTCCGCCGCCGCTCCGAAGAAAGCCGAGGCGGAACACATCTTGCTTGTGGAGCACGATGACCGGATTCGCGGGTTTGCGGAAGAGATTCTGCGCGAATCCGGCTATCAGGTCAGCAGTTTTTCGGAAGAGTCGAAAGCGTTGGAGCTCTTCGGCCAGCGTGCGGCGGAGATCGATGCGGTCATCTGGGATGCGTCGCTGCCGCTGAGCAGCGGGGAAGTGATTGAACGCATTCGGCAGATCCGCTCGGAAACGAAAGTCCTGCTGGTCAGCGGATTTATTGACGAACGGCTCCGCACGCTCGAAGCCTCGCTCGAGGGGGTCCGGGTGCTCCAGAAGCCGTACGTGCCGGCCCAATTTCTGGATGCGTTGCTGCCGCTGTTGGATCAAGCGGGCTCCTTATCGAGCCCGCCGGCGAGCGCCGTCGCCTCCTCCGCCAAGCGAGGGAAGGTGCTGGTGGTGGATGACGACTCCTCCATCCGGTTATTTTGCGAGTGGGTTCTCAGAGAATCCTACGACGTCACCACGGTGTCTTCCGGGCGCAGCGCGCTCGAGGCCCTGCAACACGCGTCCTATGACCTCTTGCTCACGGATGTGATGATGCCGGAGATGGACGGGTTTGCGCTGATTGCGGAAGCGCTGAAAGTCCGTCCCAATTTAAAAATGGCCATCATGACAGGGTCGCTGACCAGCGAGACCGTCAAGCGCATGCTGCCGGGTCCGCTGAGCTGCGAAGTGCTTCAGAAACCCTTCAGCGCCGCGGCGCTCAAAGCCTCGGTGACACAATCTTTCTAGAACGCATTTCAACACCCCATGCGTCACACCGCAAAGGCGCGAAATCCCGCAACAGCGCAACAGAGTGCGTCAAGTTTCCCTTTGCGTCTTCGCGGCTTTTTGCGATGTTGCGGTGGCGAGAAGGTTGTGAAATGGCTTCTAATGTGTGCAACGAGTGGACGTGAGAGGGGGGAGTGATGCCGCAAGCCATGGTAGTGGATGACGAAACGACGATGCGGGAGATGCTCTATGATGTGCTCAACCGGCGCGGCTATGACGTGCTGGCGGTCAACTCCGGCGCACAAGCCCTCGAGTTGCTCAAAACGCAGCGGCCCCAGCTGATCCTGATGGATGTGGGCATGCCGGGCATGTCGGGACTTGAGGTCGTCAAAACCATCCGGACCTTCGATGACGAGGTGCCGATTCTCCTCGTGCGAGGCACCGGAGATCCCGAGGTGCCGCCGGATGAGCTCAAACGCTTGGCGATCACGGACGTCCTCCGAAAGGAGCTGGGCATCGAGCTGTTCGTTAAAGGGCTCGAGGCGTCTCTCAAGCAACTCCAGCAACGGCCGCGGGTTCCCGGAGTGCAGGGAACCGCGCATCTGCCGGGGACGCTGCTGATCGTCGACGACGATGACAAGGTGCAGCAGCTCTTGAAGCGGTTTTTCGAGTCGCGGGGGCTGCGGGTCTTCATCGCGGGCTCAGGAGAAGAGGCGCTGATGGCGATTAAGCAGAAGCCGCTGGCGGTCCTCCTCGACGTGAACATGACGGGGATGGATGGGCTGATGACCCTGAAGAAGATCAAAGCGATCCAGCCCGATTTGCCGGTCATCATGGCCTCGGGGGTCGGTGAGGAACCGACGGTCCGCGAAGCGCTCGAGGCGGGTGCCTACGACTACGTCATGAAGCCCTTTAACCTGGAGTACCTGGAGACGGTGGTGTTGACGAAAATTTTGCTTGGGATGGAAGGCTAACCG
>OBEQ011602939.1_pt1 | contig 13133 bp, 9 predicted proteins | sample 1670901 | NCBI WGS metagenome assembly OBEQ01 (sample SAMEA104232315, study PRJEB22302) | groundwater metagenome | biome: forest; feature: aquifer; material: groundwater | place: USA | collected 2011-08-07 | depth 5.4 m
CGTGAACAGGCGGAGAAATTTAGTTGGGAGAAAGTTGCAGCTCAATATGAAGATATTATGGAAAAATATAGATAAGTTTCCTCTTCTTATCATCAGTGCCGGTCTTATTTTGTTTAGTCCGGGTTTTATTACCTATTTTCATCAAGATGATTTTATCCACTTTTCCTATAGTCAAAATTTTCTGGAGGTAGTTTCGGCATTTAACATTTTTCAAAAAGGAGAATTTCCCTTTTTTAGGCCTCTACCTACCCAAGTTTATTTTTATTTTGGAAAATTAATTTTTGGCTTCAACCCTTTTGGTTACCATCTCATTAACTTTATCGTTTTTTCTCTAAATATCATACTCGTTTATAAGTTGATCAACCTTTTAAGTGGAAGAAAGGAAGTGGCCGCAATTGGGACATCTTTGTTTGGAATCAATTCAACTCATTTTGCGCCTCTTTATGGACCTGCTTATGTACATGAGTTAGTTTATGTATTATTTGGGATTTTGACTGTGTCTTTTTTTTATTGTTGGCTCATTAAAAGTTTAACTAAGGATTATATTTTATCAGTAATATTTTTTATATTCGCGCTTCTTTCGAAGGAAACTGCCGTAATTCTCCCAGGCATATTATTACTTATCTATGTTACCTATGGCAAGAACAAATCTGTCAAAAATTTTTTCAGTAATTTTATTCTATTTATTTTTATTGTCACCACTTATCTATTCGGGCATTTTTTTTATTACGGAATTGCGAAGGGACCAACTTATACAGTTATATTAGGTAAACAAACTCTAAATATATTAACTTGGTATTTTCTCTGGGCATTATCAGCACCAAATATTCTTATCGATTTTATCGGCCCAGGACTAAAAATTAATCCAACATTCTTTCAAGTATCTCAAATTCCGGGTTGGCTTTTCCTCATTGGATTTCCTATACTACTCGTTCTACTGATCTTTTGCATTATTTCAGCTATACTGAAAAATAGGATATTGGCTGATAAAGAAAATCAATTAATAACGCTGGGATTTTTATGGTTTATAATTGGACTTATTCCCTTAATAATATTTCCACTCCACAAGCTTGCTACCGAACAAGCTTTCTCGCTAGTTGGACTTTCCTTATCTTTAGGAATTGTACTACATCGCTGTCTTAAGGAGCATTCATTTATTAGATCCATCTCACTAGCCTCTATTGTCATATATTTCCTTCTAGCAGTGAATTCAATACTTCTGGCAAGGAAGACCCATTGGATAGTCAGAAGTAGCCGCATTGCTCAAAATGTAATTGCATATATTAAGACAAATTATCCAAGGTTATCAGAAAGCCAAACTATATATTTTAAAAATGGAGAAGTAAAAATTCCCCAGTGGGGTTCGTCAAAACAAGTCTATTATTCATTAGGAAACGGCAGGGCATTAAATATGATTTTAAATAAACCTAATTTGCTAACATATTATGAAGACATAAATCCTCTGGATCCCAAAAGCAAGATATCAAAAAATATAATCGTAATTGACTCCTCAAAATTACTCGGGTACTAAATTACGGTTGTTCCTTAAACCACCATCTAGCTGTGTCATTGAAAATAATATGTGGGCTCAGTAGTGTGAAGCCACTATTTGCAAATTGATCAGAAGACACATTATTGATATCGGCTAAATCACCTGATAGGTGTTTGCTATTTTTATTTTCACAAGCTGGGTTAAATATGGAAATTTTTACACCTCTTTCATCATATAATTTATGCATAGCCAGAAAAAGTACTAATGCCTGATTCCTCTCTCTGTCGTAAACTTTATTGCATTCATATATTGCAAATCTTTCCTGAGGGTAAAACTTTTTCAAAGTATCAAATCGAGCTCTGGTCTCTAGGTTGAATTTATCCGCTGAAAGATATTTTAGTCTATTGGGTAGAATAAGACATATAAATATCACTAAACATATTTTCGTAATAATCGGCTTGTCTATTTTTCTCAATATTGTCCAAATAACATAACCAGTAAAAATAAAGATATAAGGATGAAAAAATTGCAGGTAGCCAAAAAATTTCTCTCCGCGATAGTATCGAAGCATGACTAGTTGAATAAAAAAACTGAGACAGATAATAATAAACGCAAAGGATATTTTTTTCCTAAAAAAGTTGTTCGTAATTAATATTGCGAAGCTCAGCATGATTAATAATGATACAACTGGCACGGTTCCTATAACAAAAGACCAAAACTCCGGAAAAAACTTACCTATAAAAGTCAACCATCGGTTACTCGTCCAAACTCGATACTGTCCAATGAAAATATAATCAATAATATGTCTGCTATTAAACCAGTGGTTATTGAGTTCAAAAATTAAAATAGGAACCATACTAATAAATATGCCGATTAAAAAATGAACAATAAAACTTCTCTTTTTAGAAAATATAAAAAGTAGAATAGGAAGCGTCAAAAGAGTTACGGCTTGAAAATGTATATTCATCGCAATCCCAATGACCAGTCCCCATAGAAGAGAAAGTTTAGTATATTTCTTTGCGGATATTATTTTGATGAGTAAAAAAATGGCAAGCGATGATAAAAATCCTATCAGCGCATGTTGTTGAAGAAGCGTTGATGCCGATATTTGGGCAGGAGAAAAAGTTGCCAGGCTCGCCAACAACAATCCAAACCATTTCCCTTCCAAATATTTCCCTATTTTGTACATTACCAGTACCATAAACACACTTGCTAGCCCCACAGCCATCCAGGGCGCCCAAATAGAAGGAATAATGAAATCTGAAAGTGTTAGGTAGTAATAATACCAAGGCCCGAAAGTAATTGGCCCGATGGATGAAAAAGAACCAGTCAAAGGGAGTTGCATTTGCCTCCTCGCTTCAAATGAAACTATAGCGTCGCGACTACCATCAGCACCTATCCCATACCGTCGGCTATAATCCCAATATCGAAGAAGAATTGCTGCAAGAAATATGCTAGCAAATATGACAATATATAATCTTTTATACACAAACTTTAGGGCTGTTCCTTAAACCACCATCGGGTAGTACCCGAATAAACATCCAATGGTGTGAATAGATGAAGATCTGATTCTGCCAGTCTGTCAGCGGAAATATGATTTAAATAAAGCAATTTGTTATCCAATAATTTTCCTTCATCTACGTTACAAGAAGATGAGCCTATAGTTACTTTCTGGCCATTATTATCATATAATTTATTCAAATAAAGAATTAGTACTAACGCTTGTATCCTATCGATATCTTCATTTTTGCATTTATATACAGCAAATTTAGAATTTGGGTAATACTTCTTTAAGCTGACTAAGTGTCCTGATGTTTCCTTATGCATCTGATCAGCCCCTATAGCTTTTATTGTATTAGAAATAACAGAAAATGAATAAAGGAAAACAATTAATCCGATCAATATTGAATTTCTCATTTTACATAATATTGCATAAACTAATATTCCCGTATAAATAAATATATAAGGATGAAAAAATTGTAGGTAGCCAAAAAATTTCTCTCCCCGATAATACCTAAGCATCACAATCTGTATTAAAAAACTCAAAGAAATTATAATTAATGGTCGGGAAAGCCTTTTTTGCCAAAACCTTAACGCCAATAATATGCCCGACGTCAGCATAATAATAAAACTAATAATATACGGAGTACCAACTGTATATGACCAAAAATCAGGAATAAATTTACCGGCAAAAGTTAGCCAGCGATTACTCGTCCAAACTCTATACTGACCAATGAATATATAATCAATAATATGTCTAGTATTAAACCAATGATTATTTAATTCAAAAGTAAGGATTGGAATCATACTGAAAAAGAGTCCTGCCATAAATGGCAAAATAAACCTTCTTTTATTGGAAAATAATAAATACAGAAATGGCAGCGTCAGAAGACCAACCGCCTGAAAATGAGTATTTATGGCAACACCAATGATAAATCCCCATACTCCGGAAAACCAGTCAATCTTCTTTTCTTTAATAATTTTAATAAACAAATACAGAATTAATGAAGACATAAAGCCTAATAAAGAGTGCTGGGTAAGAGAAGAAGAAGCCGATACCTGAGCCGGAGAAAATGCGCTAATGAAAGCCAAAAGTAAACCAAAATTTTTATTTTCCAGAAGATCTCCGATTTTATACATTATAAATACCATTGCCCAACTAGCCATTGTTATAGTTATCCAAGGCGCCCAAACAGAAGGGATAATAAATGTGGAAAAAGTAATTATCCAGTAGTACCATGGCCCGAACGTAATTGGTCCGATTGATGAAAAAGAACCTGTAAGAGGAAGTTGCAGTTGTCTGGCAGATTCAAAAGCAACTATGGCATCTCGGCTGGTATCCGCCATCATGCCATAGCGATCTGTAAATTGAAAGAAACGGAGCACCAAAGCTGCCAGAAGAATAATAAACAACAAAAACCGATACAATTTCATAAATACCTACTCCATTGTAACCCATTTTAGTATATATTTTAAGTGTTTTTATGAGCTGCTACTTGATAAACATAGCCTCTGGGAAGTATGATATCAGCAAATTGAATAAAATTATGAAGCTTTCCTTACTGGTACCGGTATACAATGAAGAGCAAACCATCGATACCATTCTTGAAAAGCTCATCAAAGTTAAACTGCCTTGCACAAAAGAAATTATCATAGTTGATGATGCCTCAACGGATCGTACGAGCAATAAAATTCACAAAAGATTAAAGTTGCGAAATTTCCAAAAAATTGTCAAATATTTTAAACACCGGCAAAATAAGGGGAAAGGGGGAGCTATTCAAACTGGTGTCAAATACGCTACTGGCCAATATATACTTATCCAAGATGCCGACTTGGAATATGACCCTGGTGATATTTGTAAGTTATTACCTCCTATTTTTATAGCCGGAAAAAAAAAGAATAAAATAGCAGTTTACGGCTCCAGGTTTATGAAAAAAAACATTATGATTTCACCTTTATATTTATTTGGCAATAAATTGCTTACCTTTGTTACCAATCTTTTTTGTGGCGTGAAGATTTCCGATATGGAAACTGGATATAAACTTTTGCCAGCGACATTTTTAAAAGCAATTAATATCCAATCCAGACATTTTGATATTGAACCAGAAATTACTGTAAAATTAATTAAAATGGGTATACCCATTGTGGAAGTGCCGATTTCTTACCGTGGAAGAACTCATTTAGCTGGCAAGAAATTGACAGTTTTGGATGCTTATGAAGCCATAAAAGCACTTTTTTATTTTCGGTTTATAGATAATAATTAATCTTAATATTATATTTTTTTTATGTATACTTCTATCTCTCCGAACTGATTTCTAAAATCTGCTTTTGATCGGATAAGGTCTCTGTATTCTTTATATCCTTTTGGAGTATCACCGACTAACTCAGGGGTCAGAATAGTTACATCATATTGTGGGAGAGTAATTTTATCGGGTGTGTAATATTCCAAAAAGTACTGATCCATATAACTGATTGTAGGTTCTTTACCAAACATTGTGAAGAGATATCGGTATCCTCCTGAATACCAGCACGTCTGAAATGAATTTAATCTGAAAGGTTTATTATCAACTTTCGAAAGAGCATATTTCACCGCATCAATTTTTTGTTTAAAACCATAGGAATTTTCGCTTATCAGAAGCTTATATATATTAAAAAATGCAAAAAGAAATACACCTAAAATCACACCCCATTTCATTCTGGCATTAAATAATAATGAGAGAAAATATGAAGTCACGATGAAAAAGAAAGAAAATGTCGGAATGAGATAATACTCTGCCATTTCACCCTGGAATATATATGTATAAATAGATAGAGCGCTAAAATAAATAGTAAACAAAACAACACATAAAACAATTATTTGTGATGGTTCCTTCTTATCATGGCGTTTGTCCCATGCGTTCTTTGCCCCAAACAGTAATATTGCCATCACGGGAATTTCAAACAGAAAGGGAATTTGGTTTTGTTTAGACGAGAGATATTGAGGACAATTGGCGTATTGGATGGCGAGATTAGGAGATCCAAATGGGAAAATAGCTCGTGTTAATGTCCCGGGTATAAGATTATGGGCAAGGTAAGAGGATCGAAGTCCCGTTAAAGGAACATTGCGCTCGATCCGTATATTTTCTTGTGGGCGAAAATAATTGATAAAATACCGGGTATTGAGAAATTGATGGCGAATATCAAAAAGAATTAGTCCGCTTTGTGACAGCAGAAATACCACAAGGCAAAAAGCTAATTGTTTTCTTGTCAGAGGAATGTGAAAGAGCAAAAATGCGATAATGACAAATGGAATAAATAGAAGTGTTGCTACCTCAAATTGAGAAGCGGCAATTAGAGCAAATATTAATATAAATAACCACGAGACCGACCCCTTTTTCAATTTCAAAAGAGAATAAAAAATTGTAAGAGCTATAAGAGAATGGAAACTAACCTGCCAACCCCTTCTATCATACAAAACAGTAAAATAGGAAAATGAATAGAAAGCTAGTGCTAATAATCCGGCAACATTCGATATTCTCTTTCCGATTTGGTATATAAGAATCATTGTAAATATACTTGCCAAAACACTTATATATCCCCAAACTAGTGGACTCTGACGAAATATTTTATAAACTGGTGCTAGAAGATAATATAAAAGTGGACCAAGTCGAAATCCGATAGATGAAGGATGTCCTACCGTGGGAAAATGAGTTGCAGTAGTTATACCACGTATAATATATAATCCTTTTTCTTCATCGATTGCATAGTAAAACAATTCATTAAATCGATATAGGCGAAGACTCAGGCCGAGTATTATAATAAAAGTAGCAATCAAACTCTGATGATTTTTAAAAAAGGTGAAAAACCTCTTCATAATGAGAAGAATACTAGAAATTATTAAAAAAGTGAAATCTATCAAGTATTTCGACCTTTATTTATTAATTCTACTTCTTATTTTGGCCGTGAGTATTTACTCATTTATGGCCATTACACTGCATAATCATTTTTTGACTTTTGGGCTGGATCTGGGCAATTTTGATGAAATTCTCTGGAAAATAAGCAAAGGAAAATTTGCTTATTCTGGAGTAGGATGCAATTGGCTTATCGAGGATCATTTTCAACCTATTTTGTTTCTGGTCGCACCCCTCTTTTGGATCTGGGACAATGTCCGCGTGATTCTAATCTACCAATCATTCGCGATGATCTTGGCAGGACTCCCTCTATATCTACTTGCCAAAAAGATAACTAAACAGGTGGTATTTTCCTTCGCAGTGGTATTTGCCTATCTATTTTTCATCGGCACCCAATTTGCTATTCTAAATGAATTTCATCAGATTACCATTGCTCCTCTTTTTATCGCTTGGGCTTATTATGCACTAGAGAAAAAAAATATCCGTTATTTTATATATGCGATGATTGGGCTTTTGATTACCAAAGAAGACTTATCTCTACTAGTAGCCAGTATTGGGGTAGGATTAATTTTCACAAAATCTTATAAAAAGTTAGGAATTGCTACCGCTCTGTTTGGAATATTTTGTTTCTTTTTTTTAATCTATATTTTTATGCCAGCCATCTCTATCAAAGGAGTGTATGATCATTTTGATTTCGGAAGCGTCGGGTTTACACCTGTTGATGTTCTAAAAAAATCACTAACTGATCCCGTTTTTATCCTCAGATCTATGTTGACTCCAGCCGTCAAAATCAAAACATTGTTTCAATCATTTTCAAGCTTTGCTTTTCTTCCATTTTTTTCACCTCTCGTCTACCTCATACCCCTTGTCCAAGACTTTTTCGTACGATTTATTTATTCTGGGCCTCAATATACCAAATGGGGCCTCGTCAATCATCATGCTGCTACCGGCGCCATCCTTCTTTCTATCGCCACTATTTATGCCGCTTCAAGAGTTCATTCCCATCTAATGACAACGCCTAAATATAGGTTCTATTTAATTCTTTCTATTTTACTTTTTATTTCTACCATTGGTAACGATATTCTATTTCATGGCCCCGTCAATTCATTGGGTAAGCGCTCATTTTATCAGGAAGAAAAATGGGTAAAGGATAACAGAGAAGTTATAACACATGTTCCACCATCTTCCTCCCTTGCCGGCCAAAACAATCTCTTGCCACACTTAACTCATCGGGACAATATTTACAGAATTCCTTTTGGCCTAAATAGCGAATATATGATTTTTGATCTCCACGATGGTCCCAATAAGTATTCTCCGCTTAATTTTCAGGAGACAAAAAAGTTTGTGAATGATTTACTTAATTCAGGTCGATATTCTCTTATCTATCAAAGAGGCGATGCGCTCCTGTTAAAAAGAAACTACAAGACGGATATTACCAAAAGTAAATATTACGGCGATACTAGGTATTGTTATTATTCATACGAAGAGCGCTAGTTTTGCGTTGTGAATGGGCGGATTGTACAATACTATTAATGGTTTCAGTTATTATTCCTGCCTATAACGAAGAAAAATCTATTATTGGTTGTCTTTCTTCTCTTGCCCAACAATCATATTCCTCCCTGGAGTTAATTGTTGTCGATGATGGATCAACCGACAAAACTTTCCAAATTTTATCGGAATTTAAATTTACAAAAATCAAATTTCAAATTATAAAACAAAAACACCTCGGACCAGCTGCTGCCAGAAATATCGGCGCACGACATTCTAAAGGAGATATACTTGTTTTTATAGATGCAGATATGACGTTTGCTAAAGATTTTATAAAAGATCTGGTAGAACCTATTGATGTAGGTAAAAGTATTGGGACATTTAGCAAAGAAGAATATCTTCTAAACAAAAATAATATTTGGTCTCTTTGTTGGAACATAAATAGATATTTCATTAATGGATGGAAATTAGATAAAGAAGTTTATCAAAGAATTTTGCCATCCTATTATCCTGATTCACAGCCAGTATTTCGGGCGATAAAAAAAACAGAGTTTGATAAAGTAGAGGGCTTTGATAATATTGGTTATACCGATGATTGGACGCTTTCTCGTAAGTTAAAGATTTCAGCCACAGTTGTTGATGGTGGCATATATTATCATCGAAATCCAGATACTCTCAATGAAATCTACCGACAAGCAAATTGGATTGGTAGAAACGAATTTCTTTCTGGCACGATTATCAGAAAATTATATAATCTTATTCGCTATTCTTTTATTAGCTCAGTTATTATTGGATCTGCTATAAGTATAAATCTGCAAATTCCTCAATTTCTGCTTTTTAAAATAATCTATGACGCTTCCGTAACGCTTTCAATTTTATCCTCTTTTGTTGAAAAGTCAGCAAATAAAACATGATATATATTATTTTAATTCTCGCCTTTGTTCTACGCTTAATAACCCTTAATCAGAGCTTCTGGCTAGACGAAGCCATATCAGCTCTTACCGCCCAAAAGCCATTTCTTTACCAGTGGACCGGTATAACAGGCGATTTTCAACCGCCACTTTTCTACCTGATTCTCCATTTTTTCCTAAAATTAGGAATTACTAGTGAATGGTTTCTGCGAATTCCATCTGTGGTATTCGGAGTTCTTACTGTATTTGTGGCGTTTCAATTTACCCATGAACTTTTTGATAGAAAAACTGCCCTGCTTGCTTCAATTCTCCTTGCCACTTCTCAATTCCATGTTTATTATTCCCAGGAACTGCGCATGTATTCATTATTAGCGCTTCTCTCCTTAATTTCGATGTGGATGTTTTTCAAAAAGAAATGGATTTGGTTCAGCCTAACTAACATCTTCGGTTTGTATACCAGCTATATCTATGGGCTGATTTTTATTCCCCAACTATTTTGGTTACTTTTTGATTTCCTGCCTCGATGGAAGACAAGATCTAGCAATCGAAATGTACTCAAAAAATGGCTAATAAGTCTCCTTATCTCACTGATTTTTTTCGTTCCCTGGTTACCAAATTTTTGGAGACAATGGCAAACAAGTAGAGTATTACTTAATGATTTACCTAGGTGGAGTGCTTTATCCTCCCTGCCATTTTGGCTCCTTCTTCCGCAGTTATTTTTAAAATTTACGTTGGGAAGAATCAATTTTGACAATAAATTTTTCTATGGTGGAATATTTATTATTCTCTTAATTCTTTACGCTTATATTCTTAGTCACATAATAAAAACCATAAATAAAAAAGTGAGTTTTATAATTAATTGGTTTTTAAGTCCGGCAGTTACGGCAGTCTTAATTTCCTTTTTTATCCCCATTGCCGGGGTCTGGCGGCTGATTTTTCTCCTGCCGCCTTTTTTGATCCTACTTTCCACTGCTCTTTTGAGGATGAAATATTCTACTTTGTTTATTGTAATGATTCTTACGATTAATCTTATTGCTAATTTGTTATACTGGAAAAAGCCGGAATATCAAAGAGAAAATTGGAAAGAAGCAGTTTCCTATATTGAACAAGATGAAAGACCGATTGTCTTTGTAGTTGAGAATGGATTTGCGCCCTATCAGTGGTATAAAAAACGAGAAAAATTAATCTGCGGTCCGAAGACTATTGATAACTGTTTAAAAACTGGCAGTATTTATTATGTAGCTTACCTTCAAGCATTATTTGATAGCAAAAATAAAGTTGAAACAAAAATTCTTTCGAACAAATTCCAGCTCCAAGATACTCATGACTTCCCAGGTGTAGGATTTATAAAAATATATGAAAATAGGCATTGACATATCTCAAATTATCTACGAAGGAACAGGGGTAGGCAGTTATACCAAAAATCTGGTAGAAAATTTATTAAAATTGGAGGGTCAAGATGAAATCGTCTTATTTGGTTCTAGTTTGAGGCAGTATTATAAGCTTAACAACTTTTATCAAAAAGTAAGAAATTTGGGAAATATTGATTATAGTTTTTTTCATATCCCTGAGAAAGTCTTAAATATACTCTGGAATGATATTCACATCATTGGGGTAGATAACCTCCTGGGAAGCGTTGATGTTTTTCACTCTTCCGACTGGATCCAACCGCCTTCTAAGGCCAAGAAAATAACTACCATCCACGACCTGGTAGTTTATAAATATCCCGATTTATCAGATCCTTATATCGTATCTACACAAAAAAAGCGCCTTAAATTAGTCAAAAAAGAATGTGATCTTATTATCGCTGTTTCCGAGTCAACTAAAAAAGATATTGTAGAAATCCTGGGTATTCCAGAAGAAAAAATACGCGTCGTTTATCCCGGCATAGATGATAAATTTCATACGAGAAATGACAAAGAAATCATGAAGATGAAGAAGAAATACAATATATTGGGGGATTATATATTAAGTGTAGGTACTATCGAGCCTAGGAAAAATCTGGACAGACTTATTGAAGCGTTTAAATTATTTAGTAACCACTCACTGATTAAAACCCTAGACGAACCGATAGAACTCGTGCTCGTTGGCAAAACCGGCTGGGGTAGCCTACTACCTCTTCCCCAGCATGTGCGGAAACTGGGATTAGTAGAAGATGAACTTTTACCAGTTTTATATAGCGGTGCAGCGATGTTTCTTTACCCTTCTTTGTATGAAGGTGTTGGCTATCCTATCTTAGAAGCTATGGCCAGCGGGACACCGGTCATTACATCAGATCGCGGCAGCCCCAAAGAAGTTGCTGGGGAGGCTGGTTTATATGTAGATCCCCTAGATATTAAAGAAATCAGTATCAAAATGACCAATTTATTTATCGATAACAAAAGAAGAGAAAAGATGATAGAGATGGGATTAGCCCAAGCCAGGCAGTTCAATTGGTTAAAAACAGCCCGACAAACTCTTTCACTTTATCGAGAGTTATACTCAGATGAAGATAATAAATAGCCTGCTAATATTCTCAATTTTACTTTCCTTTCTGTTTACCATTTATCAGGGAAGACTCAATTATCAATTCAAGTTCGAACCGGAGAAATATCGCTCTTTATATGAAAGATCCCAATTTGCCCCAGATTCCGGCAAACGCACGACTTATATTTCGGATTGGGATCTTTATGCCTATGCCGGGTTGCTTTATATCCATGGAGTTGATCCTTCCTCCATCAATTTTGAACACCCGCCACTGGCAAAATATATCATTGGACTCTCTAGCCTCTTTTTAGGCAATCCCAATATGTTTCAAATTTTGGCAGGAATTGCATTTTTACTATCATTTTTTGTCTTAGCAAATTTATTTTTAAAAAATATAACTATTTCTTTACTACTGGTTTTGTTACTTAGTATAGAAGGACTATTTAAGCAACAAATTCAGTTCTCTCTATTAGATATTTGGCAAACCCTCTTTTTAAATATCGGTCTTATCGCCTTATCGAAATTAAAATCAAATAAAAACTGGTGGATTCTAATGATTATTTCTATAGTAGGTATAGCCGCTTCAAAATTTTTCATTACCGGCATATTGTTTGCGCTCTTTGTACTTCTTGATTTATTGTTTCAAAAAGATTCAGCCAATATAAAAAAATATTTATTTTATACCCCTATTATTTTATTTTTATTCATCATCATTTATCTGCCATACTTCCAAAATCACACGTTTATCGATTTTATTAATCTCGAATATCGTACTATTAAATTTTTTAAATCCTATGTCCCGGAATACCCATGGGGAGAAGTTTGGCGGATGTTATTAAATGGGGATTGGCAAACGTGGTGGGGAAACAAAGGAATCATCAAAACTGAATATTTTAATCCTCTTTGGCCGATACTGGAATTTAATTTTCTCGCAACTGTAATATTTTCTTTTAACAAAGCCATAAAGAATTTGAGTTTGCCTTTTCTTTGGTCTATAATATATCTTACTTTTACATCAGTTCATCTTTTATTTCCCCATTATCTTTTGCTTGCTTTACCTTCGCTTTATATTTTATTAGGATGGAATATAGAAAGAGGAATAATATATGCACATAGGCATAGATGGATATGAAAGCAACACAGATAAACTTGTGGGTATAGGGAGCTTCGCCTCGGAAGTGATTCGCCATCTTTACAATATTGACCGCAAGAATTCCTACACTATTTTCCTTCCGACATCACCTCTCAGTCATCTTCCAAAAGAGAAAGAAAATTGGCAATATACTATTATTCCTTCAAAAGGCTTCTGGACCTTTACATCATTACCATTTAGCATCTGGACAGCTAGAGAAAAAATTGATGTATTTTTCTCGCCCACACACTATA
>OBEQ011972883.1_pt1 | contig 13133 bp, 15 predicted proteins | sample 1670901 | NCBI WGS metagenome assembly OBEQ01 (sample SAMEA104232315, study PRJEB22302) | groundwater metagenome | biome: forest; feature: aquifer; material: groundwater | place: USA | collected 2011-08-07 | depth 5.4 m
CAAGACGCCGACGGTCGATTCAGAGTCGTGGTACCGAAACGCGAGGTTGCTGAGAAGCTCGGTTTGAAGAACAAGCAACGAGTACGGGTCTTCGTTGATGTACCCCGTCGTCGTTTCATATATCAGCTCGTGGAAGAGGGTTAGAAACACATGAAGCCCGACGTACTTGAGGTCTCCGGTTTCCAGCTTCAGGAACAACCCCAGATTTACGTCGCCGCCATTTCCGGCCCGTGGCTGCTTCAACGGTGTACCCCTGTCTGGCGCATTAACGATCCAGTCCAGGGGTTTCAGAGGATCGTACGAGAGTCACGAGCTCGAGAAATCGCTTTAGCAGTTCTTGACCAGCACCGCGTGTTTCCCAACGCGATCGTCCTCGCGACAGATCGGGGGGCATTTGAACTGGGCAACGGAACCTTGCGAGTTCCTTCTGCCATCAAACTCCTCGTGGTCGATGGTCAGCATAGGTTATGGGCACAGAAATTCTCCACGTTCACGGCTGACTATGCCTGCATCATCCACACAGGTCTGACAGAAGTCGCGATGGCGCGACTGTTCCTGGAGATTAATGATACTCAAAAGAGGGTCCCATCTTCCCTGAGGTGGGATCTCGTGCGCCTTGTCCGACCAGTCGAGAACCCCCTAAATGTCGCCGCTGCTGACTTGGTTTATCAGCTAGCGGTTGAGGAAGAAAGTCCACTCTTTCAGAGGATTGATCTGACTGGTGAGCAGCCAGAGATCCAGCTTAAGCAAGGGTCCATCGCTCCTGAACTTAGGAGGCTTCTTGGAAAACGATCCCCTCTGGGTCAGTATTCTTTCGAGCAACAGTTCTCTGTGCTGTCTCAGTATTTCTTTGCGATCAAGGAAGTTGATCGTGAAGGGTGGCGTTCAGGAAAATCCAGTTTCTTTGAACCGCGTGTGCTCAGGGCACTTCTCCGGCTACTGGGTGATATCGCGAAGGGGCGGCCAGTCGATCAGCTAACGGCGAAGGGTTTCTTGCCCTTCCTCTCTAGGATTGATGCGGCATCTCTAAGACCAGAGCTCATCCGAGGAGTCCAGGCGAGTGCTGGCGTCAAGCTGATATACGATCAGTTAAAGGCCCAGGTCTTCCAGGGAGCTTGACAGATTCACATGATGCTATTTGGTATCGGCGAAGCTAAACACTACTGCGCCTCATTCAGTGGCACGTCGGGCGCCTCCATGGGTTCATTGAAGGATTTTCAGGCGACCCTACTCGGAGGCCGCGTGTCTGTACTCCGTGAAAGCACGGCTATATTTCAAGAGTTTCGCGATTGCTCACTTCGGGATGTCGAAAGGTCCCTGTTGTTCTCCGCGAGCCAGTACAGGCGAGCTCTCGATCTAATGACCGGAAGTGCTTCGCCATGGGCGCATGTGACTTTGTATTACGGCAGTTTTTACGCTGCCCGCGCACTACTCGGTATGTTTGGGGCCGTTGTCTTCAATAATAGATTCGTGGTGGACGTAAGCAGAGGTACTCCGGGGCGACAGGAGCTAAACCTCCGGCAGGAAAGCACGACGTACTCCGGCTCTCACCAACGCTTCTGGGATTTCTTCTACACTTCTGTCGGCAGTTTGCGTCCATTCGTTGCGCCTCGCTTTGCTGCGGTTCTCACTCCCGTGAGCGGGGATCCAGTCTGGCAAATCGACAGGAGAAATGAGGTCAACTACGACTCCGCCGTTGGGCTCAATCTCGCGCGGGACTTTGCCCAAACGTTCTCGAAGACTGCGTTTCCAGGATCCCTACCGGGAGTGCTGGGAACGCAGTTTCGTGTTTTCGAGACTCTGCTCATGCTGACGTATTCCTATGCAACCGAATTCGGCTTACAGACTGATGCCCTCAACGGATTAGGGACACCTGGAAGCTTGCGTGACAAGGTCAGGACATTGGTCTACAACGAGAGGTCACCAGCATTGGCATTGATACGACAGACAAGGAAATCGGCAGTGACATGAACCCCTCCTTCAACGTGGCCGAATAACCTAGCCCGAGCGTTCGCGTTCCAGTTGACAGGTTCGCCCCTGGGAATATGCAAGGCAATCACTAGGCATGGCATGATACAAGCTCTGCTGTTCGACTTTGACGGCCTGATCCTGGATACGGAAGGCGCGGCTTTCCAGGCCTGGCAGGAGATTTACAACGAGCGCGGCAGTTCGTTGCCGCTTTCCGTCTGGGCACAGGCCATCGGCACGTCGGACGCCTTTGACCCCTATTCTTACCTGGAGGGACAGCTTGGCAGACCGGTGGACCGGGAGGCGGTGAGGGTCAGGTACCGCCAGCGTACAACGGAGCTCATAGAGGACCAGCCCATCCTCCCAGGAGTGAAGGAATATATGGCCGCTGCCCAGCGATTGGGCTTGAAGCTTGGCGTGGCCTCCAGCTCCTCGCGGGAGTGGGTGACGGGTCACCTGGCCCGGCTTGGCATAGCGGACGCCTTCGCCGCCGTCAAGTGCTCTGACGACGTGAGGCTTACGAAGCCCGACCCACAGGTCTACCACGTCCTGCTGGCTGCGCTTGGCTCGCTTGCCCACCAGGCCGTGGCCCTGGAGGACTCACCTAACGGGGTCATGGCCGCCCAACGGGCAGGCATCTTCTGTGTAGCGGTGCCGAATGCCTTGACGCGCCAGCTTTCTCTGGACCAGGCTGACCTTCGCCTGGCCTCTCTTGCGGATATGCCCCTGGAGCAACTGCTGTTGGCGGCGATGCGACGGCAAGCAGGTAGGGAAAGCAAGTAGACACAACTTCAGCGCAGCTAACGGTCTTTTGTTCGACTACTTTGATACGAACGGAATATACAGCTCTGCCCTACATCAAACCCCACTCTTGCAAGTAACATGGTACCCCCATCCCGCCTACGGATTTGCTGAGCATGGGCATCGATGACCCAACCCATCCCGAGAAGGGGATGGGTGACACGCTGCCCCTTGTAGACTTGCCGACCCTTGGCTAATGTGACGATGTCACGATCCTGACGTTCGGCCTCTTCACGTTCCTTGGTCACCTCTAGGTCATTGCTAACAGCCTCTCGAACGCTAATGCGCGTCATCGCCTCGGTAGCACGAGCGAAGTAGCCGTAGTCTTGCATGACGTTCACCCACCTATCAGGAATCGCCATCTGGCCCTTGAGGGCTCCCGCCATGGCCCCCACCATTGCACCTATAGTGTCCGTATCTGATCCATACATGTTGATGGCGTTCAAAACTGCGTGCTCGTAGTTTCCTCCATGCCTCACGAACAATGCGATAGCAGCCGCCACAGTACCCGTACCAGATCCCTTGGTAGCGGGCTCGAAGCAGCCAAGCGCTTTGTAGGTCTCTCTCAACGGCTGTGTCCTGGCTGAGTGGATTACCGTCAATGTGTCGAGAACTTCCCGACGCGTTTCGTCGAAGGCCTCTTCGAAGGACCGATGAGCGTGGTCTCGCCATCTGGCTAACCAACCTTCCATTCCCCCGTCCAAGGCGCTCAGGTCAAGGTCCTGGACAAACAAGCTCAGGTTGTCAATGAATGTTTCTAGGCTACCGCGCCGCCAATTCAGGAGCACCAGGAGACACTTCCCGTACAGTAATGCACCCCATAGGGCCCGAGGATGTCCATGCGTTATCACAACATTCCGCCAGATGCCTCGTAGGGCTGCACTTTCGTCAAAGATATTCGCTAGAGCATGAGGAGCAACTCTCATGGCACCCCCGTTGGCCCCGGCGTTCACATATTCTGAGCTACGTCCCCGGCTCTGAAATGCAAAGAAATTATTATCCCATGATGCATCTCTACGGCCAATCGCTTTGGCTGCGCGGGTGACAGTGCCTCCCGCGCCACGAGCGTAGTCCGGCCAATGACGCAGTTCTTTTTTGCTGAACCGTTCCGCATCGAAAGTCCCATCCGGAAGGATGCAGCGGGCCGTACAGAGCGTGAGCTGTGTATCGTCCGAATACTCCCCTGGCTGGATATAGTCAATATAGGTATTGAATCGGCCACCCGTGCGCTTCTCCCACGGTACGAAGTCTCTAACTTCACTTACCTTGAACAGCTGCTCCGCCTGTTTGGAGGTCTTGACGAATTCGGTGGGCCACCCGAGGGCATCAGCGACAGCAGCCCCTAGGAGGACACCTGCGATCTTGTCCCTGGTTCCCTCATACCTGTCGATCGCATCCGGAGTCATTTCTTGCGCGGACGTGAGAGCGAATTCCTCGGTGGCCATGATGCATCCCCCTCGCTTGACCTGCGGTTGTCACCCTCCGAAGTCGTACTTGGAAACAATGACTTGGAAGTAGTCTACTACGCTACGGCCAGATGGCAGAATGATCCCCCTGCATTCATCGGCTACCTTTTGACGAGCAGCTTCGCTGTAGACGTATAGCCGTGGCAAGAACTCAGCCAGCGGAACGCAATCAGGTACCAGGAATTCGCCGGGGGCGGGCGACGGAAAGTTAGAGTCCCTGGTAGGGAACATGATCTCAAACGCCTGCAAATCTGTGCCCTCGCGCCTCAACGCCTCTAATGTGATTTCGTTGAAAGAACTCCACCTACCGCTAAACAGAGTCCCGTTGCGGCATAGGGTACGTGGTTGCAGAGTAATCAAGGCCCTTGTTTCAGGATCCTGGCCACTCATACCCCATGGGCGAAGAATCGAGCAGCAAATGTAGTCCCGCATCTCCCTTTCCTTCACAGGATTCCCCCAGCTGCTCATACCATAGGATATGCCAAGCCCTTCCATCTGGGACCTTGAAAGAAGCGCACCCACCTGGAAGATAGCTGGCAACTGGGCTAACCTCGTCAGGTGCCATACCCTTCCGATAGGTCGTCTCTGAATGCTTTGCCAAATGGCCTGTGCACTCGATGACGAGACAAAATCACACCCAATGAGTATCCTGGCTGTCATTCAGATACCGCGCATCTCTCGGTCTGTCGCGCGCTCCTCCCCCCTACTTGACGGCCACGCCGATGAGGCTGCCGATGGTAAAGGTCACGGCGGCGGCAATGCCGCCCGCCAGGAGCATACGCGTAGCGCCCCACCACACCCGCTTCCCGGAGAGGTAGGCCAGGAGGGCGCCCACGGTCACCAGAGCGCCTCCACTAAGAACGATGCTGGTAGGAAAGGCTGCGCCTGACCCCAGGACCAGGTAAGGGAGTATGGGCACGAAGGCCCCCACGGCGAAGGCGGCGAAGGAGCTGAGAGCCGCTGCCCAGGGGGAGCCTAGCTGAGAGGGGTCCAGCCCCAGCTCCTCGCGGGCGTGGGTGTCCAGGGCTACCGCTGGGTCAGCCATGATGCGCTCGGCTACCGTCTCGGCCTCTTGCCGGGTGAGGCCCTTGCCCTGGTAGATGAGGACCAGCTCCTCCGTCTCTTCCTCGGGCTCTTCTCGTAGCTCGCGGGCCTCCAACTCCAGCAACCGCTCGGAGATGTCCCGCTGGGCCCGCATGGAGACGTACTCTCCGGCGGCCATGGAGAATGCGCCCGCCAGCAGCCCGGCCACCCCCGCGAGGACGATGAAGCGCAGGTCTTGCCCGGTGCCGCCCGCCACTCCCATGACCAGGCTGAAGTTGGAGACCAACCCATCGTTGACGCCCAGGACGGCGGCGCGCAAAGAGCCGTTGTTCCATAGTCCCAGTGTGATTTCCCGTTGCTGCGAGAGAGGCTTTTGGCTCACCTGTTCCTCCACGAGGGCGCCGGGAGGCGCATTGGGAGATGGGTCATGGAGTGGAGACGATGGCTCCCTGAAGGTTAGTGCTTCCGAGGATGGTGGGGCACCGCATAGGCCACGGCCACGGGCTCACCCCAGGGGGCCTTCACCTGCTGGGCGTGCAGGGTGTAGCCACCCACATCGTCGTCCATGCCCGTGGTGGCACGCTCGGCCAGGTATGCCTTCAAGCGGTCTTCCGCCTTAGCGCCTACGAAGTGGACCTGGCCGCAGCAGCAGTGCTCGAAGTTGGCCTCATCGGCGCCCCGCTGATACTGGGCCCGGGGCTTGCAGCCACAGAAGCAATCGTAGCGCACCTCCACCACGTCCGCCTTGTTGAGGGGGGTCTTGACGATGAACTCCATGCTTGCTCCTCCTGATAAGCTGCAGCTATCGTAGCACCCGTGTCAGGCCCAAGGCAAGGCGAAGGCTTCGCCTTGAGCCTTGTTCACATTCGCGGCACAGGAGGGGCTACCAAGAAGGAGGCTTGCTGAACATGCCTTTCGTATCGGTTAGCGTAGGGGGAAACTGACAGCGCTGCAATGTGCTAGGCCGGAGACGTCTGGTGAACGTTGCTGCCTGGGTGAGTTCGGCAGGCGTGAATTGTTTTGGATCTGCGTTAGGATTTACTACTCCAATTGGAAATTTGAGAGTGCCGCGCACCATGGTAATCGCCAGCGCCAGGTCTGAATCGTTAGAGATCACAAGAGCTTGCTCATAATCCTTGTTGAACCCGTCAGCGAGGAGATAGGTCGCCAAGTTAACGTCTGAGCCTTTCTCCTCGAAATACTCGACCTCAACGTAATGAGGAAGGCCGGGTACAGGGTGTCTTAGAGGAAGCGTGCGCCACCTGCGTTTGAATTGACCTCGATGCACGGTAAGGTTTGGGATTGTCTCCAATGCCCGAATAAAAACCTGCTGCCGCACAGGTACATTTGGGTCGTTCGGGAGTGGTTGTGCATTAGCAGTGAAGTACCTAATTCGGTTGATAGTATGGGATGGTAAGAGTTCCTGGCAAACCTTGGATATGTCCAGCCACTTATAGGGAGTGCCTTTGACGGCACGGTAGTAGAGATTGAAGCCATCTACATACACATTGGTCTTCATGGACGGTCTCCAATACAAACAGAGACCGCCTTACGGCGGTCTCGACCCTGCCACCTAAGCGACAGGGGTGGTAGCAGGATCATAGTATGCTAAACGGTGACGAAATGTCAATGGGGTTAAGGTCTGGTAGGCTGATGACCCGCGGGCCGGTTATAGACTCCACCTTGCTGGCCCCCTGTACGTATGCTACACTCCGCTGCGATTAGGGGAAAGGGACCAATGAGTCGAGGACGCGTCTTCTCGGGCATGCGCCCCTCGGGGCGGCTGCACATCGGCAACTGGATGGGCGCACTCGAGAACTGGGTGGCCCTCCAGGACGAGTACGAGTGCATCTTCTGCGCCGTGGACGTCCACGCCCTGACCACCAGCACCCCCGCCGACACCCGCGAGATCCAGGCCAATATCCGGGAGATGGCCCTGGACTGGCTGGCAGCGGGCATTGACCCCCAGCGCAGCATCGTCTTCGTTCAGTCCTGGGTGCCAGAGGTGATGGTCCTCCACACCCTCCTGGGCATGGTGACCCCCCTGGGCTGGCTCCTCCGAGTGCCCACGTTCAAGGACCGCGTCCGCCAGATGGAGGAGACCGAGGAGAGCGTCAACTACGGCCTGGTGGGCTACCCCGTGCTGATGACCGCCGACATCATTCTGTACAAGGCGGACACCGTGCCCGTGGGCGCAGACCAGATGCCCCACCTGGAGCTGGCCCGGGAGATCGTGCGGCGGTTCAACCACCTCTTCGGCCCCACCTTCGCGGAGCCCAAAGGCAAGCTGACCGAAACACCTCTCATCGTGGGGCTGGACGGCCAGCAGAAGATGAGCAAGAGCCTGGACAACCACGTGGAGCTGGCCGCATCGCCCGAGGAGACCCGCCGCCGGGTGCTGACTGCCTTCACCGATCCCCAACGGCTGCGCCGCACCGACCCAGGGCGCCCCGAGGTGTGCAACGTCTATTCCCTCCATAAGCTGTTCAACCCCGACAAGGTTGAGGACATCCACCAGCAGTGCACCGGCGCCACTCGCGGCTGCGTGGAGTGCAAGGGGATTCTGGCCGAGGGCATCAATAACGCCCTGGCCGAGTTCCGGGAGCGGCGCAGGGAGATCGCCTCCCGCTCCGGCTACGTCGAGGAGGTCCTGGCCGAAGGGGCCCGCCGCGCCTCGGCCATCGCCCGGGAGACCGTCGCCGAGGTGCGGGAGAAGATGGGCCTCCTGGGGAATCCTTCCCAAACAGCGCTTCGTGACTCCTAACGCCACCCCCCCCACCCCACTCCCCTCCGCCGCCAGCGGCCGCACCGCCCGCGAGGTGGCCCTTCAGGTGGTGATGGAGGCCGGGGCCCTCTTGCGCGAGCATTTCCAGGGGGCGCTCCAGGTCACGTCCAAGGGGCGCGGGAACGTGGTCACCGATCTGGACCACCTGGTGGAGGCGCAGAGCATCCGGCTCCTGCGGCGCGAGTTCCCCTCCATCGGCATCCTGGCCGAAGAGTCGGCCGAGGTGCCATCGGACTCCGGCTACACCTGGGTCCTGGACCCGCTGGACGGCACACGCAACTTCGCCTCAGGCCTGCCTGTCTTCTCCGTGGTCCTCGGCTTGGCCCGGGGAGATGAGGTCGTGCTGGGCATGACCTACGATCCGATGCGGGACGAGCTGTTTCTGGCCGAGACAGGGAAGGGCGCCACCCTAAACGGGAAACCCATCCAGGTGGCGGGCCAGGCCCGCGTGGAGGATGCGGTGCTCGCGTTCGACATGGGGTACAGCGACGAGCGGGCCCACAACGCCCTGAGGCTCATGGTGCGGCTGTGGCCGGGCATGCAGACCATTCGCATCCTGGGGTCGGCGGCCCTGGGGCTGGCCTACGTGGCCAGCGGGCGGATCGACCTGTACTTCCACCACCTGCTCTCGCCCTGGGACATCGCCAGCGGCATCTTGCTGGTCCGCGAAGCAGGGGGCGTGATCACGGACAGGGACGGCAAGCCCGCCACCCACGCCAGCGAGAGCATCATAGCCGCCAACCCTGCCCTTCACGACCACTTCCTGCGTCTGACCGAGGGCAGCGAGTGGCGGGACGCTACCGGATCGTGACGTGAGCGGCGGCACCCCGCACGTCTATCATTACCACGTTTTTGGTAGTGGCAAGGTCAGGGGACTCGTAGCGGTCGCCCACCCTGGGGAAACGCTGCTCGTCCACGTCGAAAAAGCAGGCGACACAGTTGCTGGTGATCCTAGCGTCCACTTCTGGAGGAACGACGAGGGTGATGTTCCCCGCACCGGCGTGAATGAAAACAGAGCTGACATAGACCATATGACCGTCGATCGCATCAGGGTACAGGATTGCTTTGGCAGGCAAGAGGACTTCGACGTTTGCCGCCCCTACCGCCAAATTGAGGCCAGACACTTGGAGTTCGCTCAGATCCAGGGTCACGGCTGCTGCTCCCGCCTTTAGATTCAGGTAGATCGAACGCACCTGGGACAAAGCCAACGCCCACTCTGTGGAGCGTTGGCCCCAGGGCCACTGGCCCTCCCCCATCGAAAGACGTAGATAACGGTTGTCCCGGATAGCTCTGCCGCCCCATCTCTCCTCGCCAGACACGCTGAGAATGCGTGAGAGATCGTGGCTGACACGGGCACCGCGCCCCTGGAAACGGCCCTCGACAAGGTTCGGGGAGGCGGCAGGTAGGGCGCCTACGGTCAGCCTCCCCGCGCCGAACTCTAGGAAAAGTCCCAGATTGCGCGCTTGACCCCAGTAATTTGTAGGCTCTGCCAAAGGCTCTGTGAGGGTGGTCACTGTTTCCTCCTGCCAAACGCCCGCCATCACCACGGCCACTCCTACTGCACCAACGAGCAACACCGCGATCACAACGGCTGCCAGCCAGGGCGCCCGGCGGCCCAGGAGCACCTGCACGCCCAGGGCGATGAGGAGAACGGGCCAGAAGCGCCACAGGCTGCCCCAGAGGTTCCAAGGGAGGACGCCCGTGGTCTGCAGCAGGAGCACTCCGCCCAGCACGATGAGCAGGAGGGGAAACAGAAGGGCTGGCGGGGAGGGCCTGAATGGGCGAGGCGGGCGGGACATCAGGCGGCTCGCATCCGGCGGGCGAGGATGGCAAGGCCTATGAGAATGAGCACCACGGGCCACCAGGTGCCCCAGTCCCACCAGGCGAAGAGTCCGAAGTTAGCAAGAAGGAGCAGAATGCCCGCCACTATGAGCAGGAGCCCGAACACGCTGCGCCCGCGGGCCCTTCGCGCGGGTCCAGAGGGCTCGGCGGCCTCAGCACCCGGGGCAGGGCTGCCGCGAATCGTTTCCTCCACGCGCCGGGCCGCCTGGGCCACCTCGCCAGGCATCTGCTCCAGGTTCTCTCGAACCACCTGGGCAGGTGCAGAACCCTGGGCCTGGGCTCTGGGCATCAGGAGGGCCAGGGCCACGTAGGCGAGGAGGCCTATTCCCCCAGCAAGGGTGAGCAGGATAAAGGCGAGGCGGACCAGGACCGAGTCGATGGCGAAGTGCTCGGCCAGACCCCCCGCTACTCCAAAGAGGACCTTGTCGTCAGCGCTCTTGCGAAGCCTGGTGGATCCCGCCACGTCATCCCCCGAGAAGGGCAAGAAGTTCGGCCGCCCAAAGAGGCTCAAGGACTCCAGAAAAAGCGTGGCGCGACGCCGTAGCCCGACCGGCCGATCTGTGCCGATGGATTGAAATGGGTCCTCTAATCCCGCAAACGCAGCTCCAAGACCAGCACATCCATGGGCTTCCCAAGCTGGTCTCTCTTCTGGCGAAAGAAGAGAGCTGTTCCTACGAAGCCCAAACGCTCTGCCTGCCGGACCGCCGCCGCCTCTGCACTGGGCTCTAGCTCGAAGAGGACGTGCTCCAGGTTGATCTGCCTTGCCAGTGCTATCAGCTCCTGGAGCATCTCACGAGCCAACCCCTTGTTGCGCACGGCCGGGTCCACTACGATCCGCACCTCTGCCGCATGTGGCCGGTGCGGCTCCCTGCTGAGGTGGAGTGTGGAATCGGCGACCACTTTGCCCCCTATTTCGCAGAGGAGGGGCAGGACGCGGGCGTAGTCCAGCTCCCTCGTCCATCGCGCGATCAGCTCGGGGGAGGTCACGTCGTCCTTCAGGTAACGGCGGTCCTCCTGGGGTACGCGCCGAAAGAACTCCAGGAGCTGCGGGCCGTCGGCGGATGTCATGGGACGCAGCGTCGCCCTGGTTCCGTCTCCGAGTCGCACGACCTTCGGAAAGCCACTGAGATTGTACTTGTGAACCTGTCCCGCCATGCTGATGTCCTCCCTGCCTTATCTCAACTGACACTGGCTGTCCAGCTTCCGGACGGCAACATTGTACGTTCTCGACAGGGTTCAGTGCAAGACAATGTCCACACCGTGGGCGCCCGTTGCCGGCGCGACCCTCGCCGGTCTCATGGACCGTATTCTAGGCAAGGGGCTCGTCATCAACGCCGACATCCAGGTGAGCGTGATTGGCGTGGAGCTTCTGGGCTCGGCGCCCGGCGTGGGCAGGGCAGCCTGCTAAAGGGCCAACCTCAGAGGCCTTTCCCTCTACAGCTGCAGGAAAAGAGCGCCTACGCCCACACCGACTACGAAGATAGCGAGCCCGAGGAGCAGGGCCACCCGCAGGCTGCGAACAGCGCCCGCCACTATAGCCAGACCTGGAACGCTGACTGCGGGCAGGGTCAAGAGAAGCGCGGCGGCGGGCCCGGACAGGCCCTCCCTGATGAGCCCCGCCGCTATGGGAATCTCCGTCCACGTGGGGACCATGAGGAGGGTGCCAAAGGCAGCTGCGGCGACTACCCCGAGCAGATCGCCGCCGGGTGCGGGCAATGCACCCACGATGGCGGCCGTCACCACAGAGCTGACCAGGAGGACTGGCACGACAACTCTGGCGAGCCTCCATGCGAGGGACAGCCAACTGGAGACCAGGTCCGCCGGGGAGTCCACGATCCTTCCAAGGTCATCCCCGAAGCGGAACAACCGAGCATAGCCGTCCAGCAGCTTGGTGGAGGCCTCCACGAGGCGGTTGGGCCTGGATACCACCGGTGGAATCGTCACCCACCGGGAAGCCACCAGAGAAACGGCGTAGGTCAGGAGAACGCCCACCGCCAGCCCGCCGGCAATTCGGAGCAGGGCGTACTCGCCGGGCAGGAGTAGGGTAGCCAGAATCAGGCCAGTGGGGTTCAGCATGGGCGATGACACCACAAAGGCCAGGGTCGGCCCCAAGGCAGCCCCTCCCCGATAGAGGGCTGCTCCGACGGGCGCCGCACAGCACGAGCAGAAGGGCTGGGGAACAGCGAGAACGGCCCCTGCCACATGGGCCTTGAAGCCCTTTCCCCCCAGCAGTGGCTTCAAAAACTCCTGGCCGACGCATAGGAACAGGGCGCCAAGAAGGACCCCCACCACGGTGGCGTGCCATACCAGGGCCAGGTAGTTGATGCCCTGACCTAACGGCAATAGCCATCCTCGAAAGACATCTGGCGGGATCGCCTGCCCCACTGCCAGCTTCCCAGCCGCGGCGATCCTCGCCGCCGGGACCCCTCGATAGATGAACAGGTCGGCCACCAGCAACACCCCGATGGCAACGGCGAGGAGTCTGGCCAGGGTCCTGAGGTTTGATCCGTGGCCTTTGAGGCGCTGCTCCAGTCGGACCATAGAGCTGTAGGCAAGCCACGCCCCCAGGACGCCCAGGAGGAGCAGGGGAACGTGGCGCGCGTCAAGGGACAGAATGGAGGAGGGAGACCCGACCCTGAAGTAGTCAGCTGCGGGGAACAGGAACGCCCTCCGAATGTCGACGACGGTGAGAAGCAGGAAGGCCACAGATGCAACAAAAGCCGCCAGGCTGAGGTAGTAGCCCCCTCGCCGCTGGGTCGCGGCCTGCACGCCTTGTGCGACCATCACCTCTCCTTATCGCGGGCTTTGCCCCAAAAGTCTTAGCAGGGCCGCAGTCCTCGGTTAACTCTGCGGTTCCACCATCCCCCTGGCCCCCTTCCTTCCAGGAAGGGGGGAGTAGTAGCTATGGGGGACACCCTCATACCCCCGTCAGAGTCCCGACTTGTCGGGACTCTGACCTGCTCCTCTCCTAGACTTTTTCGGCAAGGCCCTCCTCCGCCTTTTGGTTCAGGGCCGGACCTGGCCGCTTCCCATGACCACCCATTTGTAAGAGGTGAGCTCCTGCAGGCCCATAGGGCCTCTGGCGTGGAGCTTGTTGGTGCTGATGGCCACCTCTGCGCCCAGGCCAAACTGCCCTCCGTCGGTGAAGCGTGTGCTGGCGTTGGCGTACACCACGGCGGCATCCACCTCGTCCAGGAAGCGCATGGCGGCGGTGTAGTCCTCGCTGA
>OBEQ012691313.1_pt1 | contig 13133 bp, 10 predicted proteins | sample 1670901 | NCBI WGS metagenome assembly OBEQ01 (sample SAMEA104232315, study PRJEB22302) | groundwater metagenome | biome: forest; feature: aquifer; material: groundwater | place: USA | collected 2011-08-07 | depth 5.4 m
CGTTCGCTCGCAATGACATAATCAAAACAAGGACGGGTCTTTTGATTTTTTCGCGGAGGATAAACCCAGGTGTTCATAGGCGAGCGCCGTCGCTTCGCGGCCGCGGGAGGTCCTTCGGAGATAACCTCCCTTTAAAAGAAAGGGCTCGACCACGTCGACGATCGTATCGGCCTCTTCATTGAGCGTAGCCGCCAAAGATTCGATGCCCACCGGCCCGCCGTCGTACATTTCGATGATCGCCTTCAGTACTTTCCGGTCGAGCATATCCAAGCCGGAGGGGTCAATGCCATGGCTTTTCAGCGCCTTATCGACGGCTTCCAAATCTATTTTCAAGTATGATTTTACCTGCGCATAATCTCTCACGCGGCGTAAAAGCCGGTTGGCGATACGCGGCGTGCCTCGTGAGCGCTGGGCAAGCTCCGAAGCCGCGTCCGCGTCGATGGCAATGGAAAGAAGTTTCGCGGACCGGGTGATGATCTGGGCCAAGTCCGCGGGCTCGTAAAAATCGAGATGAAACGAAATACCGAAACGGCCTCTAAGCGGCGAGCTGATAAGGCCGGAACGGGTTGTGGCTCCGATCAACGTAAATTTTTTGAGCGCGAATTTAATGGTCTTGGCGTACGGTCCTTTGTCCACGACAAAATCGATATTAAAGTCTTCCATCGCGGGGTAAACAAACTCCTCCACGACCTTCGGAAGCCGGTGGATCTCATCGATAAATAAGATATCCCCGTTTTCCAGGTTGGTCAGGATCCCGATCAGATCCCCCGCTCTTTCAATCGCGGGACCGCTGGTGGCCACAATCTTGGCTTTCATTTCATGCGCCATGATGTGCGCCAAAGTGGTTTTGCCGAGCCCCGGCGGACCGGATAATAAAACATGCTCGAGGGATTCTTTTCTTTTTTTGGCCGCCAGAAGCGCGATGCTCAGGTTTTCCTTTAAAGATTCCTGGCCGATAAACTCCACTATCCGCGTCGGGCGCAAAGACAGCTCGACGATGCCGTCAACCTCCTCGGACTTTTGCGTCAAAAGCTTCTCGCGCTCGACACGCTCAAAACTTATCTTCTCGCGGTCCAAATTTTTCTTTTCTTTTTTCATGGTTTTAAACTTTTTGTTTACGCTGGCGGTAGACTTCATTCAAAATTTCTTCCACGCTTGAAAGATCGGATTTTCTCTGGAAGGCCTTTTGAATCATTTGGCGCGCTTCTTCCTTTTTATATTGAAGCTGAAGCAAGACCTCGAGCGCTTCTTCCTGAACGTCTTTCTTGGGGATCCCTTTCTCACGGCCCGCGGGACCCGCCTGCATGAGGCCGAACTTCCCCATCTTGCCTTGAAGTTTCGCGATGATTTCCTTGCCGCGCTGTTCACCGATACCCGGCAGCGACTTGAGAAACAAAAGATCCCCTGCGTCAATCGCCTGCGCGATATCGGGAATCGGAAGATTCAAGGCCCGCACCGCGGCCTTCGGACCCACACCGGAAACCGTGATAAATTTCTCAAAAAAATCCTTTTCGATCTGGCTTGAGAAGCCAATAAGTATGGGAATACTTTTAGACGGGTCCGTCTGGTAATAATGATAAGTCACGAGAGAAACCGGGGCGTCTTTCTCAAGCTTCCCGTCGAATCCTTTCATGACGGCGGTGGGAATAAAAATTTCGTAGGAAACCCCTCCCACGCTCACGTGAAGCGTATTCTCTTCAAAGCTGTCTACATTTCCTGAGATACGAGAAATCACATGTCCAACCTTTTTATCATGAACTCCTCAATGCCGTCCCAGACATGTCATTGCGAACGTGGTCCCCGCTGCTTTCTTGCGAAAGCAAGAAGCGGGGACGTGGTGAAACAATCTCAAGGTTTGAGATTGCTTCGTCGCCCCCGCAGCTTCGCTTTGCGAAGCAAACGGCGGGGGCTCCTCGCAATGACGGTCGTCGCGTCCCCCGCGGCTGGCATCCTTCCATTTTTCATCATATACACATACGAAATCGCTATCGCCAGCGCGTCTGACGCGTCAGCCGACTCTGGCGCTTTCTTTAACCCCAAATAATGCTGTACCATGCGTTGAACTTGTTCTTTGCCGGCGTGCCCATGGCCGGTCACGGATTTTTTCACGTGCGTCGAGGCGATGCTCGCCAGCGGCAATTTTTTTGCCCCGCTCAAAAGACACACCACCCCCCGGACGTGACCCATCAAAATCGCCGTTGCGGGATGCTTGTAATGCGCATAAAGCTTTTCGATAACCAAAATATCGGGCTGAAGTTCGGTGATGAGCTCAAAAAGCGAATTATGAATTTTTTGAAGACGGGCCGCGATACCGTCTGAGACTTTCGAGCGTATAATCCCAGCTTCAATGAGGTCCATTTTCGCATCTGCGTGAAGACCCTCATCAATCGAAATAACGCCGTATCCGGTTATTCGAAGTCCCGGATCAACGCCTAGGACTCTCATACGTCATTGCGAACGTGGTCCGCCGCAGGCGGACGTGGTGAAGCAATCTCAGCCCTAATGATGAGATTGCTTCGTCGCTTCGCTCCTCGCAATGACGGTTTCATTTTATTTATGCGGACAACTGCTGCAAGACTTCGTCGGAAATGTCGGAATTGGTGTAAACGTTTTGCACGTCCTCGTGGTCTTCGAGCGCTTCAATGAGGGCCAAGACGGATTTGGCGTCGCCGACACTGAGTTTCACGGTGGCTGAAGGAAGTTTTGTCCCCTCGGCATTTTCGGCGGAGATTCCGGCGTCCGTAACCGCTTTTTTGACTTTTTCAAAATCATGCGGCTCGGTGATGATTTCATAATGCTCTTTTTCCGCCAAAAAATCGGACGCCCCGGCGTCGAGCGCGATCGCCATCAGCCTGTCCTCATCCGCAACGTCTTTTTTGACGGCAATAAAACCTTTCTTGTGAAATTGCCAGGCCACCGAACCGGCGCCGGATAGGTTGCCGCCTTTTTTTTCCAGGATATTGCGAATTTCCGAAGTGGTGCGGTTTTTGTTGTCCGTCAGGGCGTCGATCAAAATCGCCACTCCGCCCGCCCCATAACCCTCATAACTTATTTCATCATAGGTTACACCCGGCAACTCGCCCGTCCCTTTTTTGATCGCGCGATCTATGTTGTCCGCCGGCATGTTGGCTTCTTTGGCTTTGCCGAGCGCGGTCCGCAGGCGCGGGTTGGCATCCGGATTTCCGCCGCCGTTGCGGGCCGCGGCCGTGATTTCCTTGATGACCTTGGTAAAAAGCGCGCCGCGTTTGGCGTCGAGGGCGCCTTTTTTATGCTTGATCGTGGCCCATTTGGAATGTCCGGACATTAATTCCTTTCAGGTCATTGCGAGGTCGCCGCAGGCGACCGAAGCGATCTCCTCGGTAATTTCTCTATGAAATTATAGCACAGCGCGAAATAGCGAACAAAGCTATACTTCGCTTGCTTTAGATAGCTATATGCTATATACTTATAGCAAAGGAGAAACCTTATGAAAACTCATCAATTAAATGCACGCATCAATACAGCGGCCTACACAGTCTTGGAAAATCTCAGTAAGAAATTACACACAACTAAAGCCTACCTCGTCGAGAAGGCGATCTATCATTTGCAAAACCAGTTTGAAAAAATCGAAAAGACTTCTTCAGTCAACAATAAAGAAGATCTTTTTCTGTCCTTGTTGAATAAAAGCATGGAGCAATATGATTCGCTTTATCGTCGGCTGGCTAAATGAAATATCCGACAATTGACGATATCATCACGATTCATGAAAAGCTGATTCAACAATACGGCGGATCTCAGGGCATTCGAGACCATGGATTGCTCGCATCAGCCATGCATCGCCCGCAATCAACTGTTTTCGGAGAAGACGCTTATCCGTCCCTATTTGATAAAGCCGCGGCTATTTGTCATTCGTTTCTTTTCAATCATCCATTCGTAGACGGTAATAAGCGCGTTGCCTTTGCGGCTTGCCATCTTACGCTTTTAGCCAATGGTTTTAATATTAGTTTGAGCTCCGCAGAAATCTATAAATTTTTAATTGATGTCATAAAAACTCATAAAGACGTCACGTATATTTCCGCTTGGCTCGAAAAACATTCCAAGAAAATAAAACCGTAAAAACAAAAATAACCACGCTCGTGAGCTGCGGAACCGTAAGACCCAGCGCCGCCGGTTTATTGTCGCCGCGGAAAAACTCCAAAAAAAATCTTCCCGCCGGATAACCCATGAAATAGACAAGCGTTCGGCGGCCCGAGCCTACTTTATTTATTCTCCAAATAACAATCAAAAGAATAAAGTCAAAAAAAGCTTCGTAGAGCTGAACGGGGTGAACCCATTGATTCACCAAACTATTTTTGACGGCCCACGCCACCGTCGTTGGGCTGCCGTAGCAGCACTGCCCCGCAAAACAGCCAAAACGGTTGAAAACTTGGGCCAGAAGAAGCCAGGGAGCCAGAATATCGAACACTTTAAGTGCGGGTAATTTGACTGTTTTAGAAAAAAAATAAACGGAAACGGTGCCGGCCAAAATCCAACCGTAAAGCACGGACCCTGCGCCATCCATCATGGCCGTAAAATCTCCGCGCTCGTAGGGCTCCTTGCCGTAGAGATGCTGAAGAATATACCAAAACGTGCTTCCGAAATAACCGGCAATCACGGCGAGAATCGTGAGCGGAAGGATTTTTTTTGAGGGCAAGCCTGCGCGATGACAAGCGTAAGTGCCAAATACGATAAAGCTTAAGATGCCGGTTGACTTGAATATCAGGTAGAAGTCAAAGTCCATATTCGGCCAGTATAACTACCGAAAAATCAAACCTCAAGGAAAATGGGTTATAAAAATTTTACGCGGAAACGGCGAATTCGCGGAGGTTCTGCTTTTTTATCTTCACTTCAGGCGAGTTCTTTTTTTATCTGCCGGTCAAGAAATATCTTCATGAGAGACTGATAAGGCACGTCTTTTTTATGGGCAATCAGCTTAAGCTCATCCAGCATCGAAGCCGGCAAGCGGATGGAAATATTCTTAACGGACGGCGAAAGATTCGGCAAAACGACTTTCTTGGCTTTTGACCAATCAACATATCCGGTCGAATCGTGCGCGGACCAAAACCTGCGCTCCTCAGCCTCGCTTTTAAACTTAGGTAGTTTTTTCATGTTTCCTATAAACCTCGCTTTCCTTGCGGTTCATGTCCCGGGCGGAAATAACCCTTATAAGCTTTCCTCTCAACGTGAAACAAACGAATAAGAGACGCTTCTTTTCGGTCTTCCCCAGCGTAAAAAACCTTTCTTCGTCCTGTGAATGCCACTCATCTTCTCCAACTATCAACGGCTGATTCAAAAAAATCTGTTCCGCTTCCAACGAACTCACCTGATGTTTCAACCAGCTTTTTAAGCTATTGCCCTCATCCCATTCAAAGCCCTCACATTTTAAAATCGCTTCACCAACATCTTCCATAATTTAATTGTATACTATAGACATATACTTTTCAATGGTTAAAATTATGTAAAATGGATTTACCGGTTAGGCGGCAATAGCTGAAGTATGGAAACTGGTCCACATGTCGGTCAAATACTTCCACATTCTTTGAATCCAATTAAACTCGTCTTTCTTCAGGCCTAAATCTTCCGCAGCCTTTTTAGCTTCGTCCTTAGTATAATTGATAAACGTTACTTTCACTTTTTCCGGCGACAGCGCGCGCAAACCAACGGCTGCATAAATTTCCCCGATGCCCGCCGGCGCATTCTTGTAGACAACCCCAAAGACTGTTTTTAAGATTGGCGATTGGGCCGTCAGGCCGTCTTTAAGAAGTTGAGTATTGGTGGCTTCGCCGCCCAATGTGATGGAAATATTTCTCGCGGCCGGAGCGATTCTTTGCACTTCTGTTAGGATCTCACCATACGTACCGGCTTGGATCGTAAGAACGTTGTAATCATTCAATTTCTTTAGGCTCATTTCAACTTCTGGATTTGCGGCAAGCCTCGCCTGCGGGACATAGATCACAAGGCGGTTATTCATGTATCCTTTCAGTTCTCTAAAGACCCTTTCAAATTCAGGCTTGATCTTTCCTTCCGGAGTGGCGACTCTGTCGAATTCCAAGAGATAAACGTCATGGTTGTCACCCGGCATGCTGCTCAAATACCGTTTCATTCCCGCAATAAAGAAGTTTTCTTCGGCGGACATTCCTTTGACAAATTCCGCTTGGATTTGTCGCGCCTCGTCCGGATGAATTCCCAATTGGGCAAAGAGCGCCGGCAGTTGTGCGCTCTGGTTTATCGGCAGGGCAAGCCCAAAGTTACCCGCAAACGAGCGGCGTCCAAACCCGGCCGCAAGGCGTGCACCAATATTTATGGGGTTGACAGGACCGAGCATCATGGCCTCGTTTACAAGCGTTTGAATGGGCGTTGGGCTGGCTTTCGCAACAGGCAACACATTCTCAATAAACGATGTCTGCGTAGTCAAGCGGGCGGCTTTCTCTTTATCGTCCGCCCCCGGCGGCTGCGGAGGCATCGTGACACCTACAGTACCAACCAGGGGTCTTCTACCGCTCACTTTATTTTTTACAGGTGGCGGAGCGCCGCCGGCAACTTTGACAGTCTGGTCATTCTCCAAGACCGTTGACAAGCGGTTGGCTTTATCGTCATTTGAAAATTCTCTGAGCGGATTCTCACTTTTATGCGGCACCGCAAGCCGTGAACCTTGTGCGTCTGTAGGCGCGGCGGGGGTCGTCTGAAATGTCTTGGCCGCTTCGCTTAACTGGACCGGCCGTATGGAAACAAAATTGTAGGCCTGGCTACCCTCGTTTTTCAGCGTGTCTTTCTCAAGTTTCTTAAGATTTTTTTCGAGCGTCTCAAGGAAATCTTTACCCAGTTTGGCAAAAATGATGTTCTTGGTGTTGGTGTCAATTCTACGAATATCCGTCATGAACGCGCCGCGGTCGCGGGCATAAGCATGGAGTTCGGTGAGTAAAAGCTCGTATCTTGGTTTGTCTTTGGGATCCTTGGCATCCATGGCGACATCATACTGAAGTTCCTGCAGAAGCTGTTTCACGCCTTCTCTTTGTTCGGGCGTCAGTGAGTCCCATATTTTTTCCAAGCCGATGCGGAATTCTTCCGAAGTGAAATAGAGACCATGACCCAGGAACTCGTGGTTGATCGTGTCGCGCAGGTACTGCTCGCCTTTGCGCCAGAGATCGTCGATCGAGGCGCTTAAGACCGCGAAATTTTTCACGGCTTCATAGCCGATGAGTTTACCTGTATCATTTTTAATTTCTTTTATCAAACCCTCCTCGATCAGTGTTTTCACAAGCGCCTTCTCGGCGTCGATCAGATCTATGCCGGCGTTGAGATAGGCATTCAGGAAACTCACGATATCTTCATCCTTGTAGTCATGTCCGGCGATCTGCACGGCATAGTTCTTCGCGGCTTTCTCGTCAGCCGTCCGGCCTTTATAGTCTTTGGACTCGATGAAGAGATAAAGCCGTTTGAACGTCTCGTCGGAGATCTCCCCTTTCTTGAAAAGAAGGAAGAGGCGGTGTTTTAAATTATTTTCAACCGTGCGCTCATCATTGAATACCTTCATGTCCTCTTCCGGACCGAGATACCCTTCGTTCATGATGTGCTCAGCGGGAGAACCCTGGCCCTGGGCTTCGACGGAAGGATTGGTCAGCGTATACAACTTGTTAAAGAAGCGGTAGGCCTTCTTTTGAGATTCTTTCGTGAAGAGTTTAATTTGCTCTTCCTGATCTTTGGAAGGCTGCATACCGCTAAAATGGTATCTGATATCTCTATTGACCATTTCATCCTCAAAAGTCTTGATTTCAAGATAACGGTCAGAGCGGCCCAGGAGTTTTAAAATCTTCGTCACGGGCGTAACCAACGTCCTCACATTGGCCCCAAATTCCCTCCGGCGTTGAGCGGCCACGGCCGGACTATTGCGATAATCCGGAGTGTTGCGATAGTTTTGCCTAAGCGATTCCATCGCTTTTTCATCCAGGTTGAATCTTTGCTGATATTTTTGCCACTGCTTTTCACGTCTGTCCGACTCAGGCGAGCCCGGAATTAAATTTTGAGTATTGAACGCCAGAGTCCGCGCCACGGTCATGAGCCACCGGATGGCCGCAACAAAGCTCTTGGAGCGGTTGTCGATCTTGCCTTTTGCAAACTCGGCGATGATCTCATTGGCCAATTTCTCAAAATCCTGCTGAAGCTCGGCCGCTTCCGCGGGATCAATGGATTTCTCGTGACGCGTTAAAAGTTCGGCTCTGGATTTAAGTCCGCGGGCGCGGATCTCGAACGCTTGGACTTCCGGAGCAAGAGGCTTATCGGCCTGCGGGAACTTCGCGTTAAATTCAGGTCTGCCGTTGACAGGCGTGATTACGACCTTCGTTTTCTCATTTTTATCCTCGCGGTTGCGGGCTGGGAGGACCTGCAACTGGACCCTGAGGTTCGGATATTCTGTGGCCAAATCATTTAACTGTTTGTCCAGATCTCCATAAGCCACAGCTTCCGTTTCGGCACTGCCGGCGCGATATTCGTATTGGTCGGACGGATCGAAATTGCCTTTCAAAGTTTCGCGTTTGCGCATGCTTTCAAGCTGTTTCCTGGCGCGAGTAATAGAATAAATATCGCCGACCGGCAAACCATCCACGCTGTGGCCGGCAAAGATGCCGACGTCTCCGAAGTAACGCGCGAGCAGGATATCGTCGACCGTACGGCCGTCGTAAAACAAGGCTTCCACGGCTTTCTGCGCTTCCATATATATTCCGTATTTGCGCGTCTCTTCATCTTCCGCGCCCACGTCTACCGCGCGCATGAGCCTCTCTTCTTTGCTCCTGCCGGCCTCGCGGCGCGTGAGTTCGTTGGAGCCTTCATCGAGATACTCATCGAGGAAACCGTTCTGCTGTTGATGTCTTCTTTCATGGTCCACGGTCTTCCAGATCTCGCCGCGATAGTGAGAGCGTGCATCCTTGCGCATTTTCTCAAGAGAGGCCGCTATTTCCTTATCCGGCATGCTCTGCGCCTGCATGGCCTGTCTCATCATTCCCATCTTCTGGTCCAACTTGGCTTCAAATTGAGTGTCAATTCCGATCAAGCTGATACCGAGCGCATCGTTGAACCAGCCAAGCGCACTGCCAAACTCTTCGATCTCCTGCATCTTCTTGATGTCCATCATGAACACGCGGCCAACAATCGAGCCGCGGCCTTGAGGGAGCGGTTCCTCGCCGGCTTTTTTGACGATACGGTCATATTCTATTTGCCCGACCACGTCGTTTCTCTGAATCAGCGATTCGTACGGCCTCACATATTTATCGTAATCTTCTGAACCTGGCATGATTACATTGGGCAGGGCTTGGGCAAAAATAGTCAAGTAGCGGTTTATACGCTTTCTTATTTCATCGTCAGTCCAGTTTTGACGATAAGCACTGACAGCCAGTCTGTGCATGGCTCTCTCAATATCCTGATCGTATCTTTGGCCGCCATCATTATCTCTCTGCTTGATGCCGTCTATAAATGAGCCCAACCGGCTGCCGTTTTGTTTGTCAATTTCCTCATCAATCCGGGCCACTTCTTCCTTCCAAATATCACCATATTCTTTTGCTTTAGCGGCAACTTGCCTCTTCTCCTCATCCGTCAATTTCGCGATCGTGTACGTATTGCGAAGATTGAATTGATCGCCTTTAACGCCGGCCTGGTATTCAGTGGCGACACGGATCGCCTCACGCTCAAAATGCTCCTCTTTGTCATAAATACGCTCAAAAAGTTTCTTGGCCACGTTTTGCGTGAACTGCGCGGCGTCTTTGCGCCGCATCACGGCGAGGATCACATCTTCGGGCGTGTAATCCGCGAATAAACGGCCTTCCAGCAGACCCTTAGTTTGGCCGGCTTTTTTGAGGTCCTCGTTGTTGACGCGGACAAGGTCTTCGTAGATATACTTGGCGACCTCTTTATAGTGCTGGTCTTCCGGAGCCGAGAGATACGTGTAAAGCTGGTAGAGCACAAAGAGCGCGGCGATCGGCTTGACGCTTGTGCCGTCGTATTTTTCGAACATGGAACGCAGGTGCGCCGTGATTTCGATGAGGAACCGTTCCGCGATGGAAGAAATGGCCTGAGCGTCCCTGTCGTCTTTTCTACCGTAAGTCATTGAGGTTGTGGCGTAGTAATTTCGGACACCCCTTGTTAATTCTTCAAATCTCGGGTCGGTCCTTTGGTTGGCGTGTTCGCCTTCGTGAGAGAGCCAGATAGGGTCAATGAACTCATTGATGATCTCTTTCACGGTCTTATAACGGCCGTCGGAATTACGAAATTCCTCGCCGATCGCCTCAAAGATCTTCTCGATCGCGCCCGTCTTCGAGGCTTTCTGTCCCTGAACCTGGATCAAAAGATTTCTTTCAACGAACTGGCCGAGAGCGCTCTTGTTCTTGATGATGAGATTGCCATACTGCTGGTAAAAATCGGGGTGCAGGGAACGATAGCCGTCGATCTGGACCGTGGCAATCTCTTTGGAGTCCGTCGGGCGGCCTCCGCGTGCGGCGACTGTGGTCGTTGATTTTTCCACCGTATCGATGATAAGTTTTATATTGAATGCATAGAACTGGGGCTTGTTGGGGTCCGTCTCGGGATTGAGTTGGGTGTCAAATCTCAAAACGCCGTCGAACCCTTCGGCCTTGTTCATCTGGTTCATCAAAGCGACAACCTCGGCGTGGTCGGTTTTCTTCGTGAGCCATTGTTCAAAAAGTTTCTTAAGTTCATCGGCGCGGACCTCAACAGGAGTTTCTTTTTCCTGGCCGGGCTCTGCCGCTTTCATGACCTTGACCTTGATCCCGTCCAATCCCTCCATCTCATTCAAAAGTTTGTTCGTAAGCTCAAAAGAATCGGAGAGCTGTTCCACGGTCTGGGAGATCTGATTCACCTGGATCGGGTTGTTTTTAAAGCGCTCGTCTTTTTCCGCGGCTACCTTGAACGCGACAAGCGCCTGCGTGACCTTGGCCGCGTCGCGTTTTTCCGCCGAGAGCTCACCATAAAGCGTCTCTGCGGCATTTTTGAGCGCGGCGCTGATATTGGGCGTCTTGAGAATCGCCTTGATAGACATAAGCGCCGGGACACTCAACTCTTCCAACCGCAGGATCGAAGACGTGAGAAGCCGCAGTTTCCTGAGGCCTGCCGAGTTTTCGGGCGATTCAGCTTCGGCTTCCGGCCCCTGTTGAATGACCGCGTCCGTCCGGTGCAGAAGCAGATTCGTGGATTCGATGATACCGGCCGTGGTCATCTGCCGTTCGACAAAATCGGACTGTTGTTTACCGTCGTTCCAGATGCGCGCGGAAGCGTTGGACACCGCCATCTGATAATCTTTCTTTGTGTTCGCCAACGTTTGCGCGTCGAATACGCTGTGATGCAGTAATAAACCCGCCAAAGTCGTGAGGGACTTCGTAAGTTTTTCATCCTGGAATATCGCCGGCGTGCGCAAAATGGCCTGGCTCAAGGCCTCGGCCTGTTTTTCGTGAAGCTGTTTGGTGGTGTCTTTGTCGAGGTCCGTCTTATTCAAACTTTCTGTGATCACAAAAAACCGGCTTGAAGCCAGGTCCGTCAAAAATTGGGCTCGAAGCGTAAGTTGATCAAGGCCTTCCTGCAAAGTCCTGATGTCCGCCTTTCTCGCAGCGATCTCCTCGTTCTTCTTAGCGATGATGTCCGCGCCTCCCTGCTTGGCTTTTGTCTCCGTGATCGCGCCGATGGCATTCTGGATATCAGTCTGGATCTCCTGGCGCTTTTCCAGGAAATGCGCCTGGATCGCCTTGTTGAACTCCTGCATCGCGCGGTAGAGTTTGGCCTGATTGCCCAGATCTGAAGTGTCGAGCCTGAACGCTTCGACAAGCTCCTTGAGCGTCTCCATTTCTTTGAATGACAACTTCTCAAACTTCTCACCGAGGATGAACTGGCTTATTTTATCGAACGCTTCCGACCCGTTTTGATGAATGGCTTCCAAAATTTTCTGCGAGTGCATCGCTTCAAAAAGATCTCCGCGGCGGATCGAGCCGTCGAGCGCCTCGCGTGTCTTCTTCAGGTCATCGTCCTTGTAGTTGGCCCTTTGCAGGAGAAGCAGGCCCTTCATGTTTTCGACGGCCTTATCGTTCACGAGCGCCGCGGCCATGCGCGCGCGTTGGATGTATTTCTCGGAGCGGTCCGTGCGAAGCGCCCACTGGGAGCTGTTGCTGACCTGGTTATACACGCGCCACATCGCCAGGCGCACCACGTCGTGGCCGAGAAAATACTTGTCGGCCAACAGCTCATGCAGGGCCATATCCATTTCATAATCGTTACTCTTCGTGATCACGCTTCGGATATCGTCGAAGGCGAGTTTGAACGAACCCGATATCTCGGCCGTCGTTGCCATGACGTCTCTCAAATATTCCAGTTTCTGGACTATATTTTCGCCTGGCCGGATGAGACCATTGTCATCGAGAAGAACAAAGGCCGTCTTCACCGCCCTGGCAAATTCATCACCGACACCCGCATAAGCGTTCAAATTAAATCCGGCAATCCGATCGGCAAATTTATCATGGATAAATGTGATCACTTCATCAAACCGGTCGTCATTGGAATTGTTTAACAGGAGATTCAACGCGCCCAGGGATCTCTTGCCCTCCTGCGTCAAATAAACAATCTCTTTTCCGTTTTGCGTAATAGTGTACGAATACCGTGTGTCGCCCTTGATAAAGCGGATAAGCGACATCCTTTCGCTTAACCCGTATTTCAAGGTGGGCATAATTTCAGAAACTCCGGCTACTACCGTTTCCGACTTGATCTGCGCCACACGGTCCATGCTTCCTTCGGCCTTCGGCAGCATTTCCTCGGCGAGGATCTTCGCGGCCTTGATCCTTTCCTCAGGCGAGGTTGCTTTCGCAAAAGACAAGCCTTTCCTCCTGTCTGCCTCCGTAACCGTCACGGCGTCCCAATCGAGCGCCATGTATTTCTGAAGCAGTATCTCCACGGCTTCTCTGGCACCACCCTTCTCGCTGAGTTTCTCCGTCTTTTGCTTGCCGAGGCGCTTCTGGCCTTCGAGAAGCTGTTTGAGGATGCCAATAGCCTCGTTGCGGCTGGATTCATAGATCGCCTTGCCGCGTTCGTTATAATCCTGCCAATCCTGGCCGCCCTAAAGCCCCGAG
>OBEQ010659469.1_pt1 | contig 13132 bp, 9 predicted proteins | sample 1670901 | NCBI WGS metagenome assembly OBEQ01 (sample SAMEA104232315, study PRJEB22302) | groundwater metagenome | biome: forest; feature: aquifer; material: groundwater | place: USA | collected 2011-08-07 | depth 5.4 m
CCGAGCTGAGGGGGGCGTCGCTGGGCTCGGCCACCCCCATCGAGGCCGAGCCGAGCGTGCCGCACTCTCTGGTCGACGTCGGCGCCGAGGACAAGACCGCGGCGCTGCGCTCGGGCGGTGGGGTGCCCGTGGTGATCTCGGGTCCGGCCGCGACCACGTTGCCCGTACGTCGCCCCTCGCCGCCGCCATCGTCGCAGACCATGCCGCGCGCGACACCCGCGCCGCAGCTCCTGGCCGAGGGCACGCGGCCGCTGCCCATGCCTCCGCGTCCTGCGCCGCAGGCGCCGCCTGCGCCCGCGCACGCGCCGAGGCTGTCCGCGGCGCCGCAGGTACCGGTGTGGATGTACCCGGTGGCGTTCGTGCTGTTGCTGTTCGTGGGGGCGGGGATGCTTTGGCTGATGGGCGCGCTCTGAGCTGAGCTGAGCTGCGTCGGCGTTTGTGGGGGCGGGAAGAGCGCCGAGAAGCTACGGCGTGATGCGCGGCGGCCCGCAGGTACCCGCGGCCTGCTTGGCCAGGGTCGCGTCGTAGAACGCCTGCAGCGCCGCCATCGCGCCGCCGTCGTCGATGTTGAACTGCGGGTGCTCCAGGTAGGGGAACACGTTGGTGCCGACGCGCACGAACAGGTCGCGGTTGATCTCCATCTTGGCATTCGCCACGTCGGTGACGTTGGGCGAGAAGAACGCGAGCATGTAGTACTTGTTGCTGCTGTAGACGCCGAACATGCGCGTCGAGTCCTCGGTGGCCATGAAGCCACCCTGCGCGTTCACGTGGCAGGCCACGCACTGACCCTGGTTGGTCTGCTTGCGCGCCCACTTCTGCGCCACCTGGGCCGCGTCCCAGTCGGCTTGCGTCATGCAGCCCGACCACGTGGCGATGAGCTGCTTGGAGGCCTGGCCGGGCGTGAGCGGCGGCGGGTTGCCCGGGCCGGGACCGGGGCCCGGGCCAGGATTGGCGCGCGCGGCCACCTCGGCGTCGAGCCAGGCGGAGATGGCCTGCACCTGCGCCGGCGTGTAGGCCACGTTGTTGTAGTGCGGACCGGGCGCGATGCGCGTCAGCATGGGCGCGACCGTCTTGTCGAAGAACCCGACCACGCGGTCGTCGTAGCTGGTGACCACGTCGTAGTAGTCAGCCATGCTGGGCGGCAGGAACTTGAGCGGGCTGGTGCCCGTGCCACCGTGGCAGCCGGCCAGCGCGCAGCTCGCCTGCAGGATGGGCGCGACGTCGGAGTCGAACTGCGGCTTGGCGTTGGCGCTCGGGCCGGGGCCGGTGCCGGCGTCGGGTGTTCCCGGACCGGGGCCGGGGCCGGGGCCGGGGCCAGGACCAGGACCAGGGTTGCTGTCGTCGTCGCCCGCGGCCGGGTCGCCCGAGGAGGAGTAGGTTCCGACGCAGCCGGCGGCGAACAGCGCTGCGCAGGCGCCGGCGAGGATCAGGTTGCGGTACATCATGGGCATTTGCTCCTTCATCCGGCGGTTACGAAGCACGACGACGACGGACGAAGTAGAGGGCGGCCAGGCCGGCCAGCATGACGAGCGCGCTACCCGCGCCCGCCTGCCCACCCACGGCCACCGAGCAGCCGAGCATCGAGGGCGGGTTGCCCACGGGAGCGTCGGGTGTGGGCGCGGCCGCAGGCGGGCCGGCGTCGGGGCTGGCGGTGGCGGTGCCATTGCCGGTGCCGTTACCCGTGCCCGTGCCCCGGCCCGTGCCCGTGCCCGTGCCCGTGCCCGGCGTGCCGTGGCCCGGGGTCGGAGGCGGCGTATCGGCCGGCGGCGCCGCGGGCGCCGTCAGCGACGAGATGGGCATGAGCGCGATGTACGACGACGGCTTGAGCGCCGGGTTGTCGACGAACTTGGGGTCCTTGCCGGTGAGCGCGTAGGCGTCGAAGAACTTCACCGTCGAGCCCTTCTGGCCCAGGAACGGATTGGCGAGCAGCGTGGCGCCGGCGAAGTTGCGGCCCTGGTTGCCGGGGTTGTTGCCCAGGTAGTTGGAGTACAGGTGGCGGTCGTACTGCGCGCCCGAGGCATGCGTGCCCAGGTCGACCCACTTGTTGGCGGTGCGGTCCCAGCCGATGGCCTTGACCTCGGCCTGGCCGACGCCGCCGCCGTTGTGGCTGCCCTGCAGCAGGGTGAAGCCGGGCATCGAGGTCGCGCCGTCGCCGAACAGCGCGGGCGCCACGCTCAGGTGGGTGGCGTCGATGCCGAGCAGCATGTCGGTGGTGTTGGTCAGGGGCGAGACGTAGGTCAGGCCGTCGCGGGTCGCCTTGATGACGGCGAACTGGAAGGCGCGGTAGGTGCCGCCCTTGCGGTTGTCGTCGTTGTTGCGATTGGAGAGATCGGCGCTGAAGAACATGATCTGATCGGTCTTCTCGAGCGTGCCGTCGGCGCGCGGCGCCAGCACGCGGGCCTGGTTGGCGCGCACGCTGTACGTCTTCTGACCGTCGGGACCATTCTTCTTGCCGTCGATCTGCTCCTTCCACAAGAGGCGCGCCTTGGCGTCGGCGCCCTTGGGGCCATTGGGCGAGATGTCGACCGCCGCCATCCAGGTGCCGTCGCGCTGCGGTTGGTTGTTGCCCTCGGTCCAGGTGCAGATCGCCGTGTTGGGGTCGGCGTCGGCGACGCTGCAGCGGCCACGAGAGCGCTCCTCGCGCTTGCACAGCGAGATGTCGAAGTTCTTGCTGATGGTGCAAGCGGTGGCGTTGCCCGCGGCGTCGTTCTGGCAGGCCACGTTGATGTCGTTCAGCCAGCCGTCGTCGGTGCCGTTGCCGTTGCAACCGGCCCACAGGACAACGTGGGCCGTGCCATTGGCGTCGGTGACGACCTCGCCGGGGCCTTCGCCCGACTGGTGCATGTCACAGTCGTCGTTGTTCTTGTGCATGATCTCGATCTGCTTCTTGGTATTGCCATTGGCATCCTTGACCGTGATTTCTTTGCACTGTGCATCGAGGACCTTGGCATAGCGGATCGTGTCACTGCCATTGTTGGGCTGGTAGTTGAACATGAGCAGCATGTTCTTCCCGCCATTGATGGACAAAAGCTCTGGCTTGTTGGCATTGCGGTGCTCGTTGCCCTTGTTGTCGGTGACGAAGCGCTCGCCCGGCTTGCTCACGAATGCCACGGTGCCGTCGGCAGCCTGGGTCAGCTCGACGGGCGTGCACGCCGCCTGCATCTTGTTCTGCGGCTTCTCGCCCGTGGACAGGGCGCCCGTGCGCATCTCCACGTACAGCCCGCTGGTGCCATTGCCGAGCATCTTGACCACGGCCTGCTCGTTGGTGAACTCCTCGTCGGTCTTGCGCAGACGGGTGACCCCGTTCTGCACCTTGGTGCGCGCGAGGTCGTTCGGATCGGGGTCATGGACGGTCAGCACGGTGGGCTTCCACGCGTTCTGCGCCAGCGCTTCGCTGGCCCCGAATGCAGAGAATCCCAGGCCTGCCATGGCGGTCAACGCGACCGTCATCACGAATCCACGGGTCTTTCCAGCAATGCAGTTCATGGTGAGCAAATCCCTTCGAACCCGGCGAAGTGTTCGATAATCGGGTGCAGAGCAAGCAGCATGCCGCCGGCATTTGCCCTGTTTGCTGCAGGTTCCCCCCGGCAAAGTGGGGAGTGCCTCCCCAGTCCGGAGACTCGGGGTCACACTCTTGTAACAAGCTCCCAGGGCCAGACCCCGCGAAATGCCCGTTTCTCGGCCTCCTGGGGGCAGCCAGTGGGGGCAACTGGCCGCTGTGGTAGCGTCAATGGGCTTCATGGTCGACGACAAGCAAGGCGCGCTCGAACAGACGCTCACTGACGCCTCGCTCGACGTGCAGCCGGCATTGCCCGAGCAGCCGCTGGCGGCCGTCGACAGCGCGCGTTACCAGCTGCGCGGCGAGCACGGGCGCGGTGGTCTGGGCGTGGTCATGCGCGCGCTCGACCTGCAGCTGGGCCGCGAGGTGGCCATCAAGCTGCTGCAGAACCCCAGTCGCGAGGCGGGCGCGCGCTTCCGGCGCGAGGCCACCATCACCAGCCGGCTGCAGCACCCCAGCATCGTGACCGTGCTCGACGTGGTCAGGTGGAGCGACGGCTCGCCCGCCTACACCATGCCGCTCTATCCCGGGCGCTCGCTGCGCGTGGCCATCGACGAGGCGGGCGGTGCCAGCGGACGCATGGCCCTCCTGCCCAACGTGCTGGCGGTCGCCGAGGCCATCGCGCACGCGCACGGGCGCAACGTGATCCACCGCGATATCAAGCCCTCGAACGTGCTGCTGGGCTCGCTGGGCGAGACCGTGGTCATCGACTGGGGCCTGGCCAAGAAGCTGGGCGACGCCGAGACCGACACCGTCGACCAACCGTCGGGCGATGGCGACCTGGCCGAGACCCGCGTGGGCCAGATCATGGGCACACCCGCCTACATGGCGCCCGAGCAGGCGCGCGGCGAGTCGGTCGACAAGCGCGCCGATGTGTACGCCCTGGGCGCCGTGCTCTACCAGCTGCTCGTGGGTCGCTCGCCCTACCAGGGCAGCTCGGCCGAGGTGATGAGCAAGCTGCTCGACGGCCCGCCTGCCGACGTGGCCGTGCTCGCCGACGGCGTGCCCGCCGACCTGGCCGCCATCGTGCGCAAGGCCATGGCGCGCACACCCGACGAGCGCTACCCCGACGCCGACGCGTTCGCGCGCGACCTGCGCCGCTTCCTGACCGGCCACCTGGTCGAGGCCCACGCGTACACGCCCGGGCAGCTGGTGTGGCGCTGGCTGGGCCGGCACCGCTTCCTGGTCTCGGTGAGCACGGCCGCGCTGGTGCTGGTGGTGGCGGTCGTCGCGGTGGCCTTCCGGCGCGTGCAGCGCGAGCGCTCGGCGGCGCAGGTGGCGGCGGCGAGCGAGCGGTCGCGCGCCGACGCCATGATCCTGACCCAGGCGGCCACCGCGCTCGACCGCGACCCGACCGAGGCCATCGCCTGGCTCAAGACCTACCCGCTCGACGCGCCCGACTGGGCGCGCGTGCGCGCGCTCGCGCGCGAGGCGCAGCATCTGGGCGTCGCGCGCCACGTGCTGCACCGGGCGCAGAACCTCGACCACACCATGCTCGCGCGCGCCGATGGTGGCCACCTGCTGCTCGCCGACGGCGCGCGCACCCTGGTCGTGTGGGACGTCGCCAGCGGCGCGCGCCGCAACGTCTGCTTGCCCGGCACGGTCAGCGACGACCTGCGCGACGAGACCCACGGCCACGAGCTGGTCACCCTGCTCACCGACGGCCGCGTGCTGGTGTGGAACGACGACCTGAGCGTCGCCGAGCAGGTCGCCTTCCTGCCCGGCGCGCTGACCGCGTCGCTGTCGAGCGACGGCCGCTGGGTGGCGCTCACGCGTCGCTCGGGCCTGGTCACGCTCGTCGATCGCGTCGGTCTCTCCGAGGCCATGCTGGGCGTGGGCGACCTGCCCGTCAGCGAGGCGCGCTTCGTGCCCGACACGTCGCGCCTGCTGGTGCGCTCGCAGGCGGGCAAGGTGCTGCTCTACGACGTGGTGGCCCGGCGCGTGGTCTGGGCGGGCGCGCCCGGCGTGAGCTTCACGGCGCTGTCGCGGCGCGGGCCGCACCTCGTGCTGTCGCGGCGCGGCCTGCTCGAGTGGCTCGACGCCGCCACGCTCGAGGCGCACGGGCTGCCCTTCCGGCTCAACTACTTCAACCCGGTCGACTTCTTCAGCGACGGGCGGGTGCTGCTGGCGCCGCGCAACCCGGCCACCGTCAACGTGTGGCACCCGCACACCGGCAAGCTCGACGAGCTGACCCTCTTTCCCGGCCCGGTCGCCGCGGCGCCGGGTGGCCACCGCGCCGCCGTCTTCGACGCCAGCAGCAACGTGTGGGTCGAGGACCTCGACAGCAACGAGGAGCGCACCTTCCACGGCCACCGCAACGAGCTCAGCCGCGTCATCGAGTTCGTCGGCGACGACCTGGCCGCGTCGATGCAAGAGACGGGCGGCATCCGCCTGTGGAACCTGGTGCCGCCGCCCGCCGAGGTGCTGTCGCTGGGCGGCATCCGCTTCGAGCCGGCGCACGCGCTCGCCCAGGACGGCCAGGTGCTGGTCATGAGCGCCCAGGACGGTCGCGTGCTCCGCCGCGATCTGCGCCGCAAGACCCAGGAGGTGCTCTTCCGCACCGAAGGGCCGGCGCTCGAGGTCGCGGCCAGCAACGACGGCAACGTCGTGATCGCGCTGCAGCAGAACGGCGACCTGGTCCGCTTCGACCGCCGCACCGGCGGGCAGGACGTGCCCTTCACCGGGGTCGGGCGCCTGCAGGTGCTGGTGGTGAGCCACGACGGTCGTCATGCCGCCGGCGCCAGCTTTCACGAGAGCAGCGCGTACTTCTGGGATCTCGAGCGCAAGACCGAGCAGCACCTCGAGGACATGAACGGCTCGTGCGACGCGCTCGTCCTCGCGCCCGACGACCAGGCGGTCGCGCTCGGCTGCGCGCTTGCCGGCGAGCTCGGCCTCACCTACCACGACTTCGAGCAGGGAACCACGCGCGTGCTGCGCTCGGCGTCGCCGGGCGTGCGCCTCATCGGCTTCACGCCCTCGAGCCGCCACGTCTTCGGCATCGCGCTCGACGGCCGGGTGCTGCGCTGGGACGTGGCCACCGGCGCGATGGTCAGCCGGCAGGTGCACTCGGCCGAGGCCAAGGGCGGCAGCATCGTGGGCGAGGACCTGCTGCTCAGCTCGGGCGCCGACGGCCTCCGGCTGTCCCTGTTCTCCTTGCCGCTCGCCGTCGACATCGACGCGCAGACCGATCTGGCCAGCAGCCTGGTCTCGCGCGACCTCGCCATCGTGGGCGGGCGCAACCACAGCAGCCAGGGCTACCTGTTCTGGGACCTGGCCACGCACGAGCGCTGGAGCGTGCCGCTCTACGAGGGCAAGCGCCCGCCGCTCATCGCCCACGACGGCAGCGTGGTGACCTCCAGCCTGGGCGGCGATATCCACATCTTCGCGCCCCCCGGCCGCCTGGAGGAGACCCCGGCCCAGACCCGCGCCTGGCTGGACTCGTTGACGTCGGTTGGTCTCGGTGACGAGCGGCGCCCGCGCCCGACCTGCGAAGATCTCTAGGGCGTGGCGTCCTCGTCGGGGAGGATGGTCGGCAGCTGGTCGTCGCGGACGGGGCGCGAGTGCAACGCCAGCGCGGAGGCCGGAATCTTCGCGTCACCGATGAGGATCTGGCCGCGCGCGGCGGGGCTGGACTCGAAGGTCGCGGCTTCCAGCTCGGCGCGCCCGATCTTCTCGCGCCGGCGCTCGTCGCGGATGAGCCACGCCTCGGTGATCCTGGAGGTATCGATGCCCTGGGCGGCGAGGAAGTCGAACAGCTTCCAGCGCGGCTTGGAGGCGTCGAGCAGGCGGCGCTTGATCACGGTGGCCAGCCGGTCGTCGAGGTAGATGCGGATGCCGCCGCGCATGGGCTCGCCGTAGTAGGGAATGCCGTCGACGGGCTGGCCGTCCAGCTCCATGCCCTCGTTGTAGACCAGCTTGGGCGGCGCCTTGTCGATATAGACCATCACGCCAGTGATCTTGTCCGGGCTCTTGCCATTGCCGAAGGCGCGCGGCACGAGCGGAATGGGCTTGCCCCAGACCTCGCCGCCGAAGTGGAAGAGGAAGTCCTTGCCGCGCGCGCGCAGCTCGGCGCCCGAGACCACGATGGCCTCCGAGATGTGCGGGCCGTACACGTGCAGCTCCTTGACCTTGCGCAGGTCGACGCCCAGCGCGGTCAGGTAGTCGGTGAAGCGGTAGTAGCGCTGCTTGACGATGCGGTAGCCGGGGTCATCGGAGTGGGGCCGCTTGGGCGCCGAGGCCTGCTGCTGCTTCCATACCGGCTGCAGCGTCACGGGCAGCTCGCCGAAGCTGAGCACGCCCACCGGCTGGCCGTCGACGTACACGCCGGTGTCCTTCCAGCGCGCCGCGCCCGACTTCTGGTTGCGGGCCACGCTGTCCATGGGGTCGGCATCCTCGCCGGCCAGCGACGCGCCGGCCTCGGGCGCGGATGTCGGTGCCGGGGCGAGTGCGGGGGCGGATGTGGGCGCGGCCGTGGCCGTGGCCGTGGGTGGTGCCGTGCGCAGCTCGCCGCTGCGACACGCGCTGGTGGCGCAGAGAGCGAGGAGAGCGCCGATGGTGAGGCCTGCCTTGGTCGCGTGCATGCTCGACCCCGCTGCATGCGACGTTCCAGCCGCGCAAGCCCGCGAATTCGCATCTGCGAGGCTCGAATGGCAAGTGGACAGTTCTGGACAAAGTGGGAACTCGAGTCACCAGTCGAGCGAATCGACGCTTCGAATAGTGTGGCATTTTCGATTGGCACGTTCGTTGTAGATGCCAGTCGCCATGACGCGTCATGTGCAAATGCTCTGCGGGTTCTTGGTTGTCGCTGCACTGGCTGCCTGCGGGCCTCCTGGCGGCAGCAGCGAACCGCCCGGTGGCTCCGACGAGGACCGCAACATGACCCTGGGCATCATCTGCTCGGGCGAGCTGGCCATCACCGGACACTTCGAGCTGGGCGCGCCCCAGCCCGACGACGTCTTCGGCTGCTGGCCGGTGGGCACGTGGACGTTCAGCGCGTCGATGGTCAACTCCGACTGCAGCGACACCTCGGGGCTGCTGCCCGAGTACAAGATCGGCGTCGCGCGCGACATCGACGAGAACGAGACCTACATGTACCTGACCGACCCGGCGCACGAGAAGGTGCGCCTGAGCGTCACCTCGGGCGGCAGCGGGCTGTGCGAGGGCAACTTCGAGGTCTACAGCAACGACGGCAAGATCCTGGTCAACCTCAAGCCGGCGCTGAACGCGGACGGAAGCATCACCGGCAACGGTGAGTACGAGGTCTACGGCTCGGATCAGTGGTGAGCCGGCCTGCACCCACGATGCGTTCGCAGCGATGGATTCCCGCGCTGCTGGTCGCGGCGCTGCTGGCCGGCCTGCTCTGGCAGGTGCAGGCATCGCGCGCGCGCACGCGCGCCGCCCGCGCGCGCGGCTCGTCGAACGGTACGAACGCGGCCGCCGCGCAGGTCGCGCCCGGCCAGCGCCTGCTCGCCGTGGCCGGCGAGGTCGCCGACGCCGAGCTGCAGGAGCGTGCCCACAAGCTCAGCCCGCGCGCCGCCGCCTTCATCGAGCGCGTCGACGATCTGTACCCGCGCCACCTCTACGCCGCCGCGGCCGGCTGCTACGAGGGCGGCATCCAGCGCGACTACAAGATGCGCTTCGCCTACAAGCTGGCCGGCGTGGGCGGCGAGGTCCGCGTCACCGACGCCAGGCTGATCTACTCCAACTTCGAGGACGGCAAGCTCGAGGGCTGCATGCGCGAGGCCATCCTGGGCGCGCACTGGCGCGACGACGAGATGCCCGACTTCACCGACGAGGACGAGTTGCTCGTGCGCGTGCGCGGCATGAAGAAGTACCTCCAGCCCGACGACGGCGACCCGAGCGGCGCCGATCTGGACGGCGGCGCTGACGGCGACGGCGACGGCAGCGGAGAAGCGGACTAGACTCGGGACGCGTGAGCGAAGCGCCGTCGCCCAGGTCGATCGATCCCCGCCTCCGCGTCCTGTACCTGCTGGCGGTGGCGGTGGGCGTCTTCTTCGTGCCCCGCTTCTGGGTGCTCGCGGTCCTGGCGGTGCAGCTGGTGCTCTGGTTCGCGGTCGGCCTGCCGCCGCGCCGCCTGCTGCGCCAGGTGGTGAAGCTGTGGGGCTTCACGCTGTTCATCGTGCTGTCGTACGCGCTGGTGGCGGACGATCCCAGGACCGACCGCTGGGTGCCCGTCGATCTCGGGCCGCTGCACGTGACGCTCAACGCGGGCGCCGCGCTCGTCGGTCTGATCATGGTCCTGCGCGTGCTGACGGTGGTGCTGGCCTCGCAGGTGGCGCGCGCCGGCGATCCCCGCGCCGTGGCCGCCGGGCTGGCCCGGCTGGGCGCGCCCGCGAGCATCTCGGCTGCGCTCGACACCGTGCTGGCGCTCATGGGCGACGGTGAGCGGCACGGACGCGGGGGAGGACGTGGCAAGGGTGGCGGCGGAGGCGGCGGTGGGGGCGGCGGTGGCGGGGGAGCCGAACGCAGCGAGGGCTTCTGGAAGTCTGTCGGACGGATCATGCGCGGCGACGTCGCGCCCATCGTCCAGCGCCTCGACCGGCAGATCGGGCGCGCCGCGCAGCATCTCGACGAGGGCGGTGCCATGCCGCGTGCGCAGCGCTCCCTCGTCCGTGACGTGGGCGTCATCGCCGGCGTGGCCCTGACCATGCTGGGCATCAAGGCGCTCAAGGTGCTGCCCTCGATCCCGTTCGCTCCCGGCCACAAGCTGGTCATCCTGACGCCGCTCTACATCGTCGCGCGGCTGCGCACGCGCTCCCGCCTGGGTGCCACCCTGACCGGGCTGACCATGGGCACGGTCGCATTCCTCATGGGCGACGGGCGCTACGGCATCTTCGAGATCCTCAAGCACGTCACGCCCGGCCTCATCTGTGACCTGATCGTGCCGCCGCTTATGCGCGGCGGCCGCCGCCCCGGGCCCATCGTCTGGTCGATCGTGGGCGGCCTGATCGCCGCCGGCCGCTTCGCGACGATCTTCCTCATCACCCTGTCGGTACAGCCGCCAAAAGTGGCATTTGCATTCCTGATTCCAGGACTAACGGTGCACGTGGTGTTCGGGGTACTCTCCGGCTACGTGAGCCATCACATCGTGCGCGCACTCCCACCCTCGGAGGAGCGCGATGAGAACCGCAAGGAGGCCGCGTGAGTAAACTCGTCGCCGACGATGGCCGGACGCACATCCAGTCGAGCCTGATGAAAGAGTCCCTGGTCGACCGCAACGTGGTGAAGCGCACCCACTCCGAGCGCGAGATGGAGATCATCCCCGACGTGGTGATGATCGGCCTGGGCGGGCAGTCGATCTTCGACCGCGGCAAGGAAGGCGTCATGCCGGTGGTCGCCGAGCTGGCCCGAGCCCGCGCCGACAAGCGCCGCCTGGTCGTGGGCGTGGGTGGCGGCACGCGCGTGCGTCATACCCTGTCCATCGCACTCGATCTGGGCATCCCGACCGGCGGCGTGGCCCAGCTGGTCGGCGCCATGGAAGAGGCCAACGCGGTGTTCCTCAACGCGCTCCTGGCCAAGCACGGCTCCATCGTCATGCAGCGCGAGCACTTCTGGGAGCTGCCGCTCTACCTGGACGCGGGCATGATGCCGATCGTCATCAGCATCCCGCCCTACCATTTCTGGGAGCCGCCGCCCGAGGACGGGCCGCTGCCCGCGCACGGCTCCGACTTCGGCCTGTTCATCCACGCCGAGGTGCTGGGCATGAGGCACATCATCTTCGTCAAGGACGAGGACGGCCTCTACGACAAGGATCCCAAGCAGCACAGCGACGCGCAGCTGATCCGCAAGATCAGCCTGGAGCAGCTGCTGGCCCGGCTGCCCGAGGAGCTCATCCTCGACAAGCAGCTGTTCATGGCGTGGAAGACCGCGCGGCACGTTCGCCGCGTGCAGATCGTCAACGGGCTGCGCGAGGGCGAGCTGACCCGCGCGCTGCAGGGCGAGGACGTCGGCACCGTCATCACCAAGGAGATGGCGTGATGGGTGGCGAGCGCAACACCATCGACAGCACGCTGGCAGGTGCCACCCTGACCTCGACGGCGGTCAAGTTCGACTACAACCCGGTTGCCATGATGCCCGACGTGCGCGTCATCAAGGTGGGCGGTCAGTCGATCATGGACCGTGGCCGGGCAGCGGTGTTCCCCGTGCTCGACGAGCTGGTCGCCATCAAGGACAAGTACAGGATGCTGCTGTGCTGCGGCGGCGGCACGCGCGCGCGCCACATCTACGCGGTGGCCAGCGACCTCGAGATGCCCACCGGCGTGCTCGCGGCGCTGGGCGGCTACGTGCCGCGGCAGAACGCACGCATGCTGCAGATGCTGCTGGCCAAGCACGGCGGCCTGTTCATCATGCACGACGACTTCGAGAAGCTGCCGCTCTACTTCGCCATGGGCTGCTTGCCCATCATGACCGGCATGCCACCCTTCGGTTACTGGGAGAAGCCGGGCGAGAACGGCCGCATCCCCGCCAACCGCACCGATTCGGGCGTCTTTCTGTCAGCCGAGGTGCTGGGCGCAAAACGAGCGCTCTTCATCAAGGACGAAGACGGGCTATATACGAACGATCCCAAGAAGGACAAGGGCGCCAAGCTCATCCCCAGGATCGCAGCCCAAGAGCTCATCGACATGGACCTCCCCGATCTCGTGCTCGAACGGGTGGTCATCCAGTACCTGACGCGAGCGCGCTTCTGCACCGAGCTACAAATCGTGAATGGAACCAAGCCGGGAATGATCACCAGGGCACTCGCCGGCGAAGACGTGGGCACCATCATCTACAAGGGATAGTTGAATGGCCGATGTGGGGGTAGTTCTGAAGGAGCTCGAGTCGCTGGGGACCGAGCAGTTTCGCAACACCTACCGTCGGCACGGCGCAGCCGAGCCGCTCTACGGGGTGAGCTTCGCCAATCTCAAGGCGATCGCTCGTCGGGTGAAGCGTGATCATCAGCTGGCGCTCGAGCTGTGGGGGACCGGCAACACCGACGCGCGCCAGCTGGCCACGATGATCGTCGATCCGGCGCTCATCGACGCCAAGACCGCAGACACGTGGGTCAGCTCGCTCAGCTATTACACGCTGGTCGACCTGGCCGCCGGTGTGGTCGCACGCTCGCCCGTGGCTCTGGCCAAGGGCGACGAGTGGCGCGTCTCCGACAACGAATGGGTCGGGCAGGCCGGCTGGGTCATCATCGGCTGGCTGGCCATGAACGACCCGCGCGTGCCCGATTCCTACTTCGGCGCGCGCCTGGACGAGATCCAGGGCGGCATCAAGACGGCCAAGAACCGCGTGCGCCACGCCATGAATGCGGCCTTGATCGCCATCGGCGGCGCGCGCCCGGCCCTGAAGGCGCGCGCGCTGGGCATCGCCAAGAGCATCGGCAAGGTCGTCGTCGACCATGGTGAGACCGGCTGCGTCACGCCCGACGCCGTCGAGTACATCGCCAAGATGTCCGAGCGCACCGAGGCCGCCGGCGGCGGCAGCATCGGCGCCGCGGCCAGCATGTCGGATGGCGGCGGCGGTAACGACGACGAGGAGGGTGGCGGCGGCGGCGGCGGCGGCGGC
>OBEQ011189483.1_pt1 | contig 13132 bp, 11 predicted proteins | sample 1670901 | NCBI WGS metagenome assembly OBEQ01 (sample SAMEA104232315, study PRJEB22302) | groundwater metagenome | biome: forest; feature: aquifer; material: groundwater | place: USA | collected 2011-08-07 | depth 5.4 m
AGCCGCCTCACCTCCGCCAACGCGTCCAAGAATCCGCACATACCAAAGATTGATAATCGGTGAATAATCGACTGATCCGTCCGACAAACGATGTCGGCTGGTATACCCGGGATCACGCAGGAAGTATTCCCGCATCCGAGCCTCGGATACACCGTTGATAATATGTTGAGTCCAAATCGCTACCCCAACCGGATCAACCCCACCCAGAAAATCAATATACGCTAGGATAACCACCGGTGAGTAGTCGACCGATCCATTCGGCAGTTGGTGCGTCAGCGCATAATCGGGATGGCGCAAGAAAATCTCTCGAATTTCCGCCTCAGTCTTCCCGGCAACCATTTCCTGATGCCATCCCAAGAGTCCACCCGGATCGCCGCCATCTGCCCGACCTAATACCTCACGATAGGCAACTGAAACTCTGGGACGAAAATCGGCTGTACCTGGAGGAGCCGCTCGAAATTCCGCATCAACGTTCGCAAGTCCAGAAGCCGAACCAAGACCACTCGCAGCCAAACAAACAGCACCGACAACGACAGCAACTCTGAATCGAAGCATACAATTCCTTGTTAAGGATCGCTGAAACCAGTATATGCCCCGTACTATTAAAATCCATCTTGCGTAAATATGCAGATATTGTATAATCAGTCGTCGTTGTTTAACAACCAAAAGGAGCGTTTGTGAACGAAAATCCATTTCGCTTGTCTAGCGAGGTAGTGCCGACAGACTATCGGATTGCCATTAAACCAAACTTTGAAACCTTTACTTTCCAGGGCAAAGAAACTATCAGTATCTACCTTAAAAAGACTACCCGTTCAATTACGCTCAACGCCGCTGACCTTATTATCACTTCGGCTTTAGCGAGCTCTGTCCCGGGGAGTTCTATTGGGCAAGTTGTGGGCAGGGAGTCTATTGCCTACGATGCCAAGCATGAAACTGTAACTATCACCTTCCCGGCAGAGCTAATCTCTGATTGCATCACATTAACTCTTGAATTTGATGGGGTTATCAGCGACAAGATGAATGGCTTCTACCGTACCTGGTATATGGTCAACGGAGAAAAACACTGGGGCGGAGCTACACAGTTTGAGGCTACCGATGCCCGGCGTGCCTTTCCTTGCTTTGACGAACCGGCCTTCAAGGCTACCTTTGATATCCGTATTCTGGCTCCGGCTCACATGACGGTTTTGAGTAACATGCCGGTCGCATCACACGATGTCCAGGGCAACACACAGGATGTTATTTTCGAGACAACTCCACCCATGTCGACCTACCTGGTTGCTTGGGTAATTGCCGAGCTTGAATACCTGGAAGCCAAGACTTCTCGAGACCTGCCAGTGCGCGTCTATACGACGCCCGGCAAAAAAGAGCACGGACAATTCGCGCTAGAGACGGCTATCGATACGCTCAAATACTTTGAACAGTGGTTTGGCATCCCCTATGCACTCCCCAAACTCGATATGGTAGCCATGCCAGACTTCGCCGCAGGCGCTATGGAAAACTGGGGACTCGTAACCTATCGTGAGACTGCTTCCCTCGTAGACCCGAAGGCTCCAACCGCCGCCGTTAAACAGCGCGTAGCTGAAGTCGTGGACCACGAGTTGGCTCACCAATGGTTTGGCAACCTTGCCACGATGCTTTGGTGGAGTCACCTCTGGCTCAATGAAGGCTTCGCCTCCCGCATGGGACCCAAGGCAATCATCCAACGGTTCCCTGAGTGGGATTACGAAACGCAATACGTATCTGAAGATCACCTATCCGCCCTACATGAAGATAGCTTGGTCAACACCCATGCTATTGAAGTTGAAGTCCAAAACCCCGCCGAAATTAGCGAGGTCTTCGATGCTATCAGCTATAGCAAGGGTTCGGTCGTCAATCGCATGCTTGAGTATTACCTTGGAGAGGAGACCTTCCGTAAAGGCCTCAATCGCTACCTGACTCAATATGCGTACCGCAATGCAACCACGGATGATCTTTGGCGGGCTCTGGAGGAAGCTTCAGGTAAGCCGGTCATGGCAATCATGGCTGACTACACCCGCCAGCCAGGTTACCCCGTCGTTGCGGTTGGCCGCCAACAGAAAAACGCCACGACCGCCATCCTTACCGTTGTCCAAAAACGCTTTATCGCTGACGGTTCAAACATTGATAACCTCAAATGGCACATTCCACTTGGAATTACCACCGAAAAAAATCGAACCCCAACGTATCACGAGTTCACTGAATCCGCCATGATCCTCGAGGTCTCCGCTGGGCCAGATGAGTGGATTAAGATCAATCCCGGACATAGTGGCTACTATCGAGTCGCCTACAGTCCGAGGATGCTTGAACAGTTGATTCCAGCCATCGAGCGCAAAGAGTTGGGACCAATCGATCGACTCTGCATCCTGGATGACACGTTTGCTATCGCTAAATCAGGCATGATCCCAACTACCGACGCGCTTTCGCTTCTCAAGGCCTACTGCGACGAAGACGACTACAACGTACTTACTACATTGGCTGGTTGCCACAATACACTCGACACACTTCTGCAAGATGAACCGAGTGCTCCGGCACTTGCTCGGTTAGTTAGGCAACAGTTTAAACCAACAGTACAGCGATTAGGTTGGTCACCCAAGGAAGGTGAGAGTCACATCGATGTACTCACCCGCTCACTTGCCTTGAGTATGTACGGTAGTTTCCTCGGCAATCAAGTCGCAGAAAAAGCCAAGGATCTCTTCTGGCATTTCCGGAACACGCCACAGCTCCATCAAGACATTAGGAGTGTTGTCTATACGCTGGCAGCTCAATATGGCGACGCCGATGAATACGTGGAATTTGTGAAAATGTACCGAGCCACGGATCAACAGGAAGAGAAGGTTCGTATCTTACGATCATTGGGCCGCTTCCGAGATTTTGACCTCCTTGAAAAAATCACCGAGTTTGCTCTTTCTAGTGAAGTTCGTGGACAAGATACATACATTCCCATCCTAAGCATGGCCAGTCATCCGAACGGAGGTCAGGTCGCCTGGGAATTTGTAAAAAATAACTGGGAAGAACTCAAAAAGCGTTTCAATGCCGGGGGCTTGAAAATGATGGGCAGTTTCATCGAAGTTCCGGTCGGATTCAATCAAGAATTTCTATTAGATGATGTCAAAGAATTCTTCGCCAGCCACCAGCTTGAAAGTACCAAGCGTGGTATGAAACAGGTCGTCGAGACGATCGAGATGAGAATCCACTGGCTCGAACGCGACCGTGAAAGCATCAACACCTGGTTTGCCAGTCAAAAATAAGCCAACCCCCGCAGACGCGGGGGTTTTACTTTGTCGAAAGTACGCTCACGGCCACCCTTCTAGTTAAATTTCAAATGCAAGGTAAGGTTCTCTGCCAAAGTATCCCGTATCGCCCTCTCTAGATCTGGAGCAATCTTTTTAACTTTTTCTCTACTTAACTCTACCAGTCCTTCATTTTTCTTACCCCGAACGCTATCGAGGACCGTTTTTAGATCCTTGTGGTGTTTAATGAAGTTACTGCTAAAATATTCGACAAATATACCTTCAACATCGTTATTTTTTGTAATGTAAAGTCCTATCTCATCGTCAAAGTATTTTATGCGAGCATCGCGGGAAAGTCGAGGTTTTGTAACCGAAAAGGAATCGCTTTCGGTATCGTAACGAGTCACCCACTTATGCTTCTCGACAAAACCTCTTAGGTTTGCGGATAGGTCTAACAAATTTTTATTGTTTCTAGTGGAAGTTGTCATATCGCAGAATTACCGTAACCTTCGTAAACCAGGATATTTAGTTTCCTTTATCCAGTTTATCTCATACGCCGTTACTACTTCATAAGGGATACTCGTCGTCCAAATAACAACCTTAACATACGACACGGTTGAGTACTTCTTATAATAACACGCTTTATTCTTTTTATCACTATACTCTTCCCATACTTCTTGTGGTTTTCTGATGGTTTCCTCTAGGTTTTTTAAAAATGTTTTGTTGTTGAGTTCTGGGTGTTGGGTAGCTTTTTGCCGTCGCTTTCGTTCAGTAAATATAACACGACTGCCAGTATCGTCTTGAGTATCAATAGCTAGTTTTTCTCCTGATTTCATTGGTATTATACAGCAACTGATTTTTATACAAAATCAGGCTATCAACATACCAAAACTAAGTCAAATTGAGTGGCGCCCTGTGCCGAGAGTTCTATAGAAGGGCGGGCTGTTGGCGACGAATAATCCCTGACCGAGCTAAAAATCTATATAATCTGAACCGGAGAAAACGCGCATCCAAGTCGCGGATATAGGCTCTGACTTTCCAGATAAGTGTCTTTGGGTAGACTCTTGGTGCTTTCAGTCCATCCAGTGTTTCAGAAATCCAACCGGCATCTAAGACTGAATAGGTCTTACGGGTCAGGCTTGGCACGAGAATGCGCTTGAAGCCTCGGCGTAAGAAAAATCCTACCGCCGCCAAGACACCTACACTTACAAAATTCCAATCTGCAATTGGATCGGTAACATCCCGGATATTCGTACGAACTACGATCAGCTTGATATTCTGCGCATGTGCGATCTTCCCAATCCGTTGTACCAAAGCCGAATCGCCATACGCTCCGTTAAATCCTGCCACGAAAATCAGATGCGTAATTTTTTGAGATACTTTAAATCGTTTTAAAAACAACCGGCATGATTTTTCATCACCCGTAAAAAAGCAGGCCCGAAACTTCCCAGTCCGATCAGTCGTCAGGACAGGCGCAACAATCCGAGCTGTCCCGAAATGCCGACTCCGGCGACGTACCACCCGATTAGCCGTCTTGAGCTCCTTAACCAACCGCCCAGATACAGCCGTATCCATCGAAATAGGCTGGCCCATCTTCGCCATTGGCAAGTGCATAGCCGCCAAAAAGACTGAAGCATCCTTGGCGATAAGACTCGCGTATTTCCGATCTACCGCAAAGTAAAGCACCTCGTCGGTGACGCCATTTTTAATTTCAGTTGATAGAACCGCCTTTTTGCGCGTAAGCGCAAGTTGAGTTTGCGTAATAATCATTACGCATATATTACTCCATAGTTGACACTGTGTCAACTATGGCAGGCTAGGTATCTCTTCCCATGAATTTACGACAATTTCACTGCCCGGCTCGGAAACAACGACTTTCAAATTTGTATAAGCGCTTTTACCAGATTGCGGATATCGCGCTTGCGTCTTGATGGTTTTTGGAAAAGCACCAGTTGAAACAGACCAAATGGTGCATTGATCGGTCCCAACCAAAACCACCTCACCCGGCGGAGCCGGCGGTGTGTAATTCATATCACCCTGTAATTTCAAAATAGCCGTATCAGCGCAGGCCTCAGCCAAGCTCAAACTCACTTCTTTCAGCTCCGAATCAAGAATATTAAATCGTCCAAAAAATCCAGAAAGATTCAGCGCGACCGTAATCGAAATCAATAACGACGCAATAATAATCGCCGAAATAAGTGCGATAAATCCGCCTTGTGGTCCCACTTGGTTGTATCTCATTTTATTCATTAGCGCAGATATTTAGTGCTGGTAAATGGCTGGCTAATTTTGCCATCTCGCGTAGTGGCCGTAAATTTAGTAACCACGCCTTGCTTTGCCCCTACAGTGATGAGTTGGAACGACAGGCTCGATACAGTGACACGCAAGCTATTTAATGAAACTCCGCCCTTTTGAAAGTCAGTACCGTTCAGAGTAAAAGTAACCGCCGCCGGACTTCGGGTAACCACTAACTTTGGCTGGGGAGCCGGCGTTGCCAAAAGAGTAGCTCCTGTCAGCGCCCAATCCAATTTGCGCAAAATGAAATTTGCTTCTTGTTCCAGAATAGTTCGTGAAGAAGTGCTATCGGTACTTTGAATCATCTGGTATGCCGCCGCTACACCACCGCCGATAATCATACTAAACATGGCGACATAGATGATCGTTTCGATAAGCGTGAATCCTTTTTCCTTGTGTATCGTCATTTAATTTGGTCCTACAATCTGGAGAGCTTTTTGACTACGTTGCGCGATGTACATGATGTTTCCATCACAGTCCATGCCTCCGGTTGAGGTTTGCTGAATATTTAAAGACGCATACAACGTCATCGCCACCGGATTACTGATATCCCAGATTTGAAAACCTAAGTTTGGATCGCTCGTAACCAGAAAGGCCAGGTTACTTCTAACCGTAATCGCATTTACCGTGGAGGCAATATCATGAGAACCAAGAGTGATGATCCCGGCAGGATTGGTGATATTCAGCGCAAAAAGTTCGTGATTGGCGACTTTATTAACACCTCCGACCGTACGTCCGAAATACAGCGTTGAACCAACGAGATACATACTCGAACCATCTTGCGTAGCCGGATCAGCTGCGGTAAAAGTTCCAATGCGTGTAATCGCAGCTGGATTGGTGATATCCAGAATACTTAAGTTTTCTTTTTCGGGCGTACTTGGCGTTGGTTGGGGACTTCCTACGTAGGCTCGATTGCCGTTAATCAAAATCGCATTGACTTGGGTATTTGTCTTATAGCCACCCAGGTACACCGGGCTGGCGGGATTACTCACATCAATAACCGCAAATTCAGGTGCGCCACCTGTCGGTGTTTTAGTTAAACCCAAATACACCTTACTATTTTTGTAAAAAACGCTGTTGCCAACCGCTGTACCGGTATTCCCCGGAACCTTAAACGTCGTAAATTTTAAATAATTACGATCGTTCGGATCAATGTTAATAATCTGAAGCTGGCCGGTTGTGCTCGTATTCGCCACATAGGCGAATCTGCCCGCCACATGCACCGCATTCAGCCCCGGTCCGGTATTCACACTCCCCAGTATCGGCAACCCGTGTTTCGTCGGATCACTCACATCGAGGATAATAAAATCATCTTTGTTCGCAGCCGAAGCATCCGCCGTGGCGTATGCTTTTTTATTAAGCACATCGATATCAGTCGCTCCGTTGCTCTGTCCAAAATCTGCATCCCCCAAAAGCTGGGGATTACGCCAATCGCCTGTTAGCGTCGGACTGCAGGTATCACCGCCGGAAGATGAGCGCCAGTCGGCTACGATCGTACTTAACTCAACATTTTTTTGAGGACCGGAGCCAATCGCCCAGAAAACTTGGCTGGTCACTTTTTTAGTGTAGGTATCGATATCAGTCACCAACACCTTACGGGTATAATACGGATCAATCACCCCGCTGCACTTGGTAGCCGTACTGTCGTCGCAGTTCTGCACTAATGTAATATCCTGACGTGAGAGCGCACGCATTTTTTCAAGTTGCTCTTGGGCTTTCACAATCGCCTCATCACTGGTTTGAGAGGCAACTGCCGTAGATTGGTTACTAAAAGTAACCAAAATAACCGCCGTAAAAGCCAGCGTCATAATCATGAGCGCAATCATCAGCTCAAGCGTACTGAATCCCAATTGTTTTGTGTTTTTACAAATCATTTGTGTTGCCTGGTGGGGGTTCGCATATTTGCCCAAGTTCGCGGCGAAAGGTTTCGAGAATGATGAGCCGTACTAAAGGTACGGTGAGACGTTCTCGGAGCCTTTCAACAATGAAATTGGGTAAATATGCAACCCCGCTTACCAATTGATTTGGCCTTCAGCGTTTATGCTAATACTTGCTGTTTTCCCCTGCCCTGCCAGGGTAATCTTCAGGGGACCCGGACTACAGGTCACACAGGTGCCATCGACTTGATTGAAAATCGCGGCCGCTGATGCTCCACCCGACCAAGCCACCGTCATACTGGGGGCCATAGGAAATGTATCACCGCTGGTGCACGTATCCCCTTCAGAAATTACATAATTAGTGCCAATGACACATACCCCGTGCTTTGCTTGTGATACGTTGGCCATGGCCTGGCTACGTGCTCGCTGAAGCGCGCCCACCAGGAGGTTCTCCTCATAGTTGAAAGAATACCCACGACTGAAGTCCATACTTAAAAATAAAGCCATGCCGACAAGCACACTAGTGATCCCCATTACCATCAAAAGTTCCAAAATAGTAAATCCCGTTTCTCTAGAACCCGCAGTTCTAAATTTGGTAAAAAACGCCAGATCCGAGGCGCGGGGAAGGCGTTGAGAAGGCGTACTTGAAAGGTACGACGCCGAGGCGCCGGGGCCCCGCAACAAAGGAGGTGGCGCCTGCCCGCCTCTGGCGGGGAATTTCAGCGAATTCAAAAATTTAAGGGTGGAGGTGTTGAGTAATGTCATAAATCGGTGTTATCACAGAAACCGCCACAAACCCGACCACCAATCCAATACCAAGGAGCAGAGCCGGTTCAATCGAGGCTGAAAGATTTTGGGTCATGTCGGACACTTCGCCTTCATAATGGTTACTCAAATACATCAGCGTATCGCCTAAATTGCCGATCGTTTCGCCGATGGCAATGAGCTCTGGGACCATAGTCGGAAACATGTATGCGTGTTTTTCTAAGTGACTTGAAATTTTTTGTCCGCGTGATATCAGCTCGGTGAGCTTGTGGTACTCGCGTCGATACAAATCGTGTGGCGTGGCATCCGCCGTCATGCGCATCGCCCCCACAATCGTCATCTGGCAGTGAAGAAGCAAGCCGAGGGTGCGGCAAAAATTGGCCATCTGGTAGGCTTGTATGAGTTGCCCAGCTATCGGCATTTTCAACGCCACATGCTGCAAGGCAAATCTGACTTTTTGCACCTTCGCGTAGAGTATCATCACCACGCCGATCAGTACGAGTAACCCTCCCCCAAGGTACCAACCATAGCGCGTCAGAACATCGGTGGACCACAAAAGCCCCCGCGTAGCCAAGGGCAGCTGGGCATGAAAGCTCTTAAACACCGGCACAATTTTAGGAAAAATATAAAATGCAATGAGCCCGGTAATACAGATCGTAGCCACAATGATAAACACCGGGTAAATCAGCGCCCCGATGACCTTCTTCTTTAATTCTTGTTTCTTGCGCAGTTCTTCCGATAAATATTCCAGATTGCTGTCTAAAACACCGCCCTCTTCACCCACTCGAATCACGTTCAAGGCAAACGGGCTGAAGGCATTTTTGTGTTTTGCCAAACTAGCTGATAGCAACTGACCGTTTGAAACATCCTTAATTACCCGATCCATCATCTGGTTAAAATATTTTGACTTACTTCTCCGCTTGAGCATTTCCAGACTCTCGATAATCGGTACATTGGCTTTAATCAGAAAAGCCAGCCGCTTGGTAAATGTCGCCTGCTCGTATAACGAAAGTCGATTGAAATAACTGAAGGTGTTTTTATTCATGAATAACTCTTAGTATTTCTTCAAACGTCGTGATGCCTTGGACGGCTTTCGAAAATCCATCCTCAACCATCGTCGTCATGCCGTTCTGCACTGCAATCTGCTTGAGTTCTTCGGCGGATGCTTTGCGCAAGATCGCCTGGCGAATATCCTTATCGATAACCATCACCTCATAAATACCGATGCGTCCTTTGTAGCCGGTATTGCTGCAGGCATCACAGCCGGTACCTTTATAAAATTTCCGGCCACTTTTCGGACTTTTCTGGTGTGAGATATTTGCAAAACTTGCCACCTCGGCTTCAGTCGGCGTATAGCTGGTTTTGCAGGCTTCGCATATTTTTCGAACTAAACGCTGGCCGATCGCAATATTAGCAGTCGAAGCCACCAGGTACGGCTCGGCCTTCATGTCAAACAACCGGGGCAATGTGGTGGCTGCATCGTTGGTGTGCAAGGTCGACAACAGCAAATGTCCGGTCAAAGCCGTGTTCACCGCCAGGCCGGCAGTTTCTTCGTCGCGAATTTCACCAACCATGATAATGTCGGGGTCTTGTCGTAAAATAGATCGCAAGCCGTTGGCGAAAGTCAGACCCGTTCGAGAGTTGACCGGAATCTGTTTGATATTGTCGACGGCGTACTCAATCGGATCTTCAATCGTAATAATTGAAACATCATTACTGTTGAGCAATTTGATAAACGCGTACAGCGTCGTCGTTTTACCCGATCCGGTCGGACCGGTAGCTAAGATCATGCCGTAGGGCTTATGGATGGCCGAAAGTATTTTCTTTTGGTCGCCGGGGCTGAATCCAAGAAAATCCAAGGTCAACAAGACAGACGCATCATCGGTCAGAATACGCAGTACGGCACTTTCCCCGTAGTGCGTCGGGGGGATTGCCACCCGCACATCCACCGTTCCGCTTTCCGGTAAGGTCAAACGAAAACGACCATCTTGCGTGGTCTGGTGTTCATCCGTCCGGAGATTTGAAAGAATTTTGATACGGCTGATGATTTCCCCGTGCAGGCTTTTCGGTAACTCCATGAAGTCACACAACACGCCGTCAATCCGTAACCGGATACGCATCATTGTCTGCCGAGCATCGAAGTGCACATCCGAAGCTTTAGCACTATAAGCAGCCGAAATGAGGTGATTCACCAATGTAATGACCGAAAGCCCAGCGCCAAGTTTAAGCTCATCTTCAATTTTCTTCTTTCCCTGAATAGTCATAGAAACCCGCTTATCCTATACATTTTGAGCAATAAATCAATACCAAGGCCATAGAACTAGGCCAATACTATATATTTTATCATGTTTTATTAAACATGTCAAATCCCCACATTTTCTAAATTCCCCCACAAAACCAACGGCTCACACGGGTGTGAGCCGTTGATATTGTTATGTTTTAGAAGCTACAAGACGATATATGCTATACTGGTAGATACAAAATGAATACACCCAAAAAATACCTTATTGTACTAGTTTTGTTTGCCGGAGTGCTCGCAGGAGTATGGTTATTTTTTAGACCAAAATATATCCCGATGCCCACCGCACTGCCAACAACTGAGTCAGAAACACCCACACCAAGCCTGGATCCGAATCTACCCACCATCACCGATCGTCTGATTATCCCCACCATCGACGTCAATATGCCTTTATTCACTGGTACCAGTGCCAACATTCTCCTGAAGGGTGGCTGGGTATTCCCCGGCACCTCCACGCCACCAAACATGGGCAACACCGTCGTCTTCGCCCATCGCTTCCGCTACATGCCGCCTATCAGTAATACGTTTTATGCCCTGGATAAACTCCACATAGGTGACGTGTTTAAGATCACCTGGCATGGGAGATCCTATACTTATAGCGTCACTGAATCAAAAATAATCCAACCAACTGACTTTTCAGTCCTCGCCAGAACCGACCAAGCCCAAATCACCCTCATCACCTGCGCTCCGCTATTCTCTAGCAAACAACGCCTGGTCGTAATAGCCCAACTGATTCAATAGCCAAAATCGTCCAACCACCAAAAATAAACAGCTCGCCGTATGGCGAGTTGTTTATTTTACCAGGCCTTAGAACCCGAAACTAGACAGCGAATGGATGGTATAGATTGCGAATACAGAGACGAGAAAAGACAGGGCTCCAATAATATACCATCCTATATTATTTATCTGCTGCAAATGGTTGCGATAAATCAAGGCCAATGATCCTATTGGCACGATACACAGAATACCCAAGGTTAAGCTCCCATAGTCAGATGGAAGTGAGTTGGTAATCAGACTAGATAATACTGCTGGTAAGTAAAGAAACAAGAGTGTTGGTAGTGCAACAAAGATTGCAAATATTTTTCCTAAGCTTGTTTTCATTTCCTAATGATTCACCAGCCATACAATGTCGTTGCTAAGGAGATTATATGCCTGGGGGTTAATGGTACCCTTAGTATACTCCTTTTGCATTTCAGTGAAAATACGTTGAACTAAATCTATAGTAAGACTCCCCTGTAGAATGCTCACGATATGATTGGCACTTAACTGCCAACCTTTCTTAATCCAGGTATTTTTAAAGAAATCTGGCTTTATCCATCCCAAAGCATAGGCCCGATTAAAATCTGCTAAGGTGGTCGTGGCGCTGGCTGTCACCAAGAAATCAAAGCTCGCCGTGGCACGGTTGCCCGCCCGATCGTCAGCCACCACAAGCACCCGATGACTGCCCAACCCGCGGAAGAATAGGTCAACCGGCGAGAAGACAACCGGTTCACCGTCCAAAAATATCTGCTGCGAAGCCACGCCGGACTCGGTATCGGTGACCTGCGCCGTGATCGGCAACATGGTTGAATGGCTGTATGAAGTCGATGCCGGAGATTGAATCAGAATGCTCGGCGAAGTAATATCATTGGCCTGGGTTGCATTGCTTAGCATCGAACTGACGGATACCGAAGCAAATATTCCCGTACCGTTTGGATCGATAGAAATTCCCGATGGTGCCAGTCCATCCGAAAGATCGAACCGAAGATTGGTAGATGGGGTGACCGCCACATCGTTGAAGACCTCTGCGCCTGTCACAGCGCCACCGATATTATTCCTGATGGATAGATCAAATGTCCCCGTATCCAAACCTTTGCCGATCACTTGATAGTGCTGACCTGACGGAAGGAAAATAAACTTCTCATGCCCGAATATTTGATAATCCACTCCTGGAACATTTTCCTCAATGCCACCATTATCGATAGGACCAGTATGATTCCCCTGCTTGTCATATATATGCACCTCAACCGGACTCCGCCAGATCAACTCCTTACCCTGAATACTGCAGGAATCGCCGCTTGCTAATACATTTTCATAATTTCCCAAGGTACTTCCCGATAAAATATCGGCGATCAAATTACGGACGCCAGGTAGGCTGGGAAGTGCCGTATGCTTGGATTTGCCAACATAAAATTTATGGCCAGAAGTTAGTTGAATACTGTCGGCACTAATCAGGGGCACCGTCTTGTCTCCGTTGCTGTACTGAATCAACCCGATACTCCCATCCGGCCGAACTTCGTAACCGGCTTGGGTAGCCAAATCACATCCGGCGATATTATAGGTATCCACGCCGGAAAAATTGGTGTCTTCCAAGTCATGACTGAAGAAACCTTCAGCCGCAGAAAAGACCGGGGCCATCGATCCATGGTCCAGTAGGAGCTGTTTGGTTTGATCGTAGCTCAATAGATTGCCCGAAGCTTGGGGTATTGAGAATTTCATGTACGGCCCATGGTCGTCAAAATATGTCGGACCGGGAAGTAATTCATGCACTGCCACTGAATGATCGCCAATTTCTTTGATACGTCGGCTGTCGAGCCATGGGATGTCAAGACTATCTCCGGCTAGAATGATTTTGGCAGCCTTGGGTGCGCCTAGGTGCGGAGTGCCCA
>OBEQ010454301.1_pt1 | contig 13128 bp, 9 predicted proteins | sample 1670901 | NCBI WGS metagenome assembly OBEQ01 (sample SAMEA104232315, study PRJEB22302) | groundwater metagenome | biome: forest; feature: aquifer; material: groundwater | place: USA | collected 2011-08-07 | depth 5.4 m
GCGCGCGTTCAGGGCGCGGATCTTGGCCATCTGGGTTTTCAGCTCGCGCTCGCTCATGCCGCCGGCGACTTTGAGGTCCCGCTGTTCGACCAATCGTGGCAGCGGAACTCCAGCAAATCGGCCATCTGAGTGAAGAGTGCCGCGATGTCGCGTTGCTGCATTAGGACAACGCGTCTTGGAGCCAGGCGCGCCAGCCTTCTTCGAGGCGGGGGAGCTTAAGGTGGAACTCACTCGTCACTGCCTGATCGGAAGGGGTGCCCTGCTTGAGGACTTGCAGCAGTCGCTTGATGCGCCAAAAGCCGTAGCGCTCGACCAGATAGCGGACTTGGCTGTGGGCTTGTTCATAGGCCAAGGCGGCCTCTTGGGGCGACATCGAGCCTGCAAACTGTGCTGAGAACAGCTGGGTCCAGGGGATCAGCCGTTGCGCGGATACCGCGTGGTGGAGCATGGGCCAAGCGGGTGTGCTTCCCTTCCACGCTTCATATTCCGCCAGGCCTTCGTTCAGCCAGGCCGGACAGCGTCCGTCAGTCAGATCATGGATGACCGCGTGCGTGTATTCATGGTAGAGAATGTGCGTCACCGCTTGAGGGTTCAGCTCGCCATTGGGCAGCGGCACCCGGATCTTGCCGTCATACTGACCTGCCGCCCACTCCGGCGCGTTCTGGCGCAACTGGCGGAATTGCTCGGCGCTGTAGACCAGCACGACCAATTTGCGGCTTGGCCAATAGGTGAAATCGGCACCGATGGCGCGCCTAGCCGCGAGCAAGGTCTCTTGCAGATCAAAACCGGTGGAGCGCTCGAGGGTGTCGGGAAAGCGGATATCGAAGTAGGCTTGAGAGACCCGCTCAAACTCTGACTCCACCGGCAGCTCTTGGCTGACTTGCTTGAGCCGCTCTTTCACCTCTGCGAAGTCCGGCTTCAGCGTGAGGGCTTTCTGCCAGGCGGTTTTGGCTTCTTTCAGTCGCTGGCTGTTATATTCGATTTCCCCCAGCAACGCATAGGCTTGGGCGGTGTTGGGCTCTACCCTGAGGGATTCGACGATCGCTTCCTTGGCGCGAGGAATCTGGTTCGTGCGGTAGGCGTCTTGGGCGGCTTGCAGGTGCATCATGGCGAGATTCTGCCGCAACTGGGCATTGGCGGTGTCAAGGTGGGTGGCTTCTTCCAGCTGCCGGATGGCGTCGTTGAGCTTGCCTTGGTCGGCAAGCTGGACCGCGTAGTTGTTGTAGACAATGGCGAGTTGCTGGCGGAGTTCTGGGTGGTTGGGAAATCGGCTGAGCTGTTCCTGGAGTTGCGCGATGACCGTGGGCCAGTCTTGCGCAGGGTCGGCCTGCGGCTGGCCAGCGGCGGCTGTGCGGCTCTGTGTCGATAGGCCGAAGGTCGCCAGGAAGATTGCTATGGCGAGCAGGCAAGGGTTACGCATAGGTCTGGATCCAGTGTACCACTTCCTCCACCACGGTTGGTCGCACAGCTTCATGGTGCAGCTCATGGTAGCATGCGGGAAAGCTCACCAGCCGTTTGTCGCATGCGAGCCGCTCGTAAAACCGCTGGCAGGCGGCCACAGAGACGACGCGGTCCTCTGTCCCATACAGCAGGAGGGTGGGAATGCGAATCTGCCCGGCGTCGTCGAGTACCTGGCGCATCGCGGCTCGTAGGGCGGCGGCGCAGCGCAGCGTCATGCGATTGTGGACGAGCGGATCGTCCTGGTAGTCCTGCACGACCTGCGCATCGTGACTCAGCCATGCAGGGTTCAAGCCAAGCCTCAGGCTAAGCCGTGGACACCATCGCGCGCCTTGGTTGACCAGCGCCTCTTTCCATCGCGGCAACGGAAAACCGACCTCAAGCAACGGCGACTGGAGGATGACGGACCGAAGGCCTGCGGGGCGGCGCTCTGCCCAACGAGCGGCGAGCAATCCACCGAAACTGTGCCCGAACACCACGTATGAGGATGGCTCGCGCGCCGCTAGGCAGTGGTTCACGAGGGCCTCGAGATCGTGCAGGTACTCCTCAAACCGCTCGATGTCGCCCCGTTGTCCCTCTGAGCGGCCGTGCCCCCACAGATCGGCACACGCGACCGCCAGCCCATGCGACGCGATCGCGTGGGCGAGGCGTCCGTATCGACCGCTGTGTTCGCCGAACCCATGCACCAGAATGAGCCAGGCCCAAGCCGGCACAGGTTCCCAGATCCTGGCGAAGAGCGTATGGCCGTTGGCAGGGTTGCGCCAGCACTCCTCCCGAGGCTGGATGGCCTCAGTCATGGGGTGTGCTGATAGAGGCGGTGGAGGACCTCTTCGTACCTCGCGGCAATCGCGGCTCGCTTCGCTTTGAGGGTGGGGGTGAGCTCGCCGGCGGCTTGGGTGAATTCCTGCTCCAAAATGGCGATGGCTTTGACCTGCTCAAAGCTGGCCAAGTCCTGCTGTAACGCCTGGACGCGTTCCCACAACATCTGATGGATGCCGGGTGCGCGGACGAGTTCGCCAAATGACGCAAACGACAACCCGTGGCTCTTGGCGTAGTCTGTCAAGCGCTGGAGATTGGGGACGATGAGCGCCACGCAATAGGGCTGGCGGTCTCCGTAGATGAACGCCTGCGAGATGTAGAGGTCCGTGATGAACCGCTGTTCCAGTTTTTGCGGAGCGACGAACTTTCCCCCGGCGGTTTTGATGAGGTCTTTTTTTCGGTCGGTAATGCTCAGGAACCCCTCCGCATCGATGCCGCCGATATCCCCGGTATGGAACCAACCGTCACCCAGGACCTCGCGCGTCTGCTCAGGTTTTCGGTAGTAGCCCTGCATGACGTGCGGACCTCGTGTCAGGATCTCCCCGTCCTCGGCGATCCGGACTTCCACCCCGTCGATCGGAAGGCCCACCGTCCCGAATTTCAAGGCCTGGGGCCGGTTGACCGTGATGACCGGCGAGGTCTCGGTCAAGCCATACCCCTCGAGGATGATGACGCCAACACTGTAGAAGAATTCTCCGATCGTCTTGGCCAGCGGTGCGCTTCCCGAGACGAAGAACTGCAGCCGTCCGCCGAGTCGATGTTGGACTTTGCGGAAGACGAGACACGCAGCCAAGGCGTATTGCAGGGACAGGCCTAGCGGGAGGGGTTGGCGCTTGAGTCGATAGGCCATGCTGCGCTGCCCAACGGTGAGGGCCCACTCCATGATTCGTCGCTTGAGCGGTGGGGCCCGGTGAAGCCCTTCATGGATTTTGGTGTACAGTTTTTCGAAAAACCGGGGCACGCCCAGCATGACGGTGGGTTTAATTTCCAGCATGTTCTGAGGGATGGTCTCCATGTTTTCGGCGTAGGCCACCGAGGCTCCAACGCTCACCATCAAGAACCAGCCGGCCATCCGCTCAAAGACATGGCTTAACGGCAGGAATGACAGGTGGCGGTCATCGGCGCGGATCGGGATCGCGTTCAGGCAAGCCGTCACATTGGAGAGGAAGTTCTCGTGCGAGAGCATGACACCCTTCGGCTCGCCGGTTGTGCCTGACGTGTAGATCAACGTGGCGGTGTCGGTGGCGTGCAGGTCCTGGAGCCGCCGTTGGGCCAGCTCTTGAAACTGGGCGAGCACGGTCCTGCCCTGCCCCACCACCTGCAGCCACGCCTGTTCGAACGGCTGTTGAAGAGGGGTGGCGTCCATGACCAGCACGCCACGGATCGAGGGGCACTGAGCCTGGAGGGCCCTGAGTTTGCGCACCTGCTCGCCGCTTGAGGCCGCACACAGGACCGGTTCGCAGTCCAGGAGGATCTGGCGAATGTCGTGCTCCATGAGGCTGGGATAGATCGGCACCGTCCAGGCTCCGACGGCCTGAACGGCGAGGTCCGTCATCCCCCACTCCGGGCGATTCTCCGAGAGGATGACGATGCGCTCACCTGGCTTGATCCCGACGTGGAGGAAATAGGCGCTCAAGGCCTGGACGGTCTGGCGGGCTTGGTCCCACGTGATGGGTTGGTAGCGGCCTTGGCGCTTGACCCAAAAGAGCGGTTTGGGAGCCAGTCGCTTGGCCTGCTCAAAAAACACCGCGGGGATTGTCTTACAGAATCCCGGCTTCGAGCCAGCGATAGCGGTCATTCAAGACCGCTTGGGCGAGTCGGTAAGCTTGGCGGTCGTCATTGTCGTTGAGCCCATGCAGAGTCGTGCGGATGCGTCGTCGAGCTTGCCGGCAGAAGAGATCAGCCAGCTCCGTAGGACTGGGGTCATCTGCGCGTTGTTCGAGCAGGCGATGAGCCTTGGAGCAGGCGGCGACCATCGCGAAGAGCTCCGCGCCGATGTCGACCAGCCGTCCGAGCAGTTGCTGGCGATACGCCAGGCGGGCTTGATGCGTGACGGCACTGTGAAAGAGCGCCAGGGCGAGCTGGTGGCTGGTGCGCTCGACAAACCGCAGATGGCCCGCCAATGGGCCGAGCCACCGGTAGGACCGTGTCCAGTAGCGTGAGGTCCACTGCCTCGGCCACCACAGCAGATAGTAGCCGGTGGCGCGTGCGAGGGCTTGGAGCTTGACGGTTTGCGGCTGGTGCGGGTCCAGCGCTTTGCCGACGAGGCGCATGTGCGCGTCGAGAGCCTCGCGGGCGATGAACAGCCGCATGATCTCGCTGGTGCCTTCAATGATCAGGTTGATGCGGCTCTCCCGCATGATCCGCTCAACCGGGTAGGGTTTCTCGCCGCGAGCGCGCAGTGAATCCGCGGTTTCGTACCCGCGTCCTCCCCGGATCTGCACGGTGTCGTCGACGATCCGCCAGCACGCCTCAGAGCAAAACAGCTTGGCCATGGCCGCTTCCAGGCGGAAGTCGACGGTCTTACGGTCTGCCAGCGCGGAGGCCAGCCAGACCATCGCGTCCATCGCGAACACGGTGGGGGCCATGCCGGCGAGCTTCGCGGCGATTGCTTCATGCTTGCCGATCGGTCCGCCCCACTGCTTGCGCTCCTTGCTCCATTCGCGGGAGATTTGTAGGCAGCGCTTCGCAGCGCCCACGCAGGCCGCCGGCAGGGTCAGGCGTCCGGTGTTGAGGGTGATGAGGGCCAGCTTCAGTCCCTGGCCAAGTCCCCAGAGGATGTTGGCGTTGGGGACCTTGACGTTGGTGAACCGCAAGACGCCGTTTTGGATACCATGGAGGCCCATGAACCGGCAGCGATGCACGACGTCGACGCCCGGCATCGAGCGCTCGACGATGAACGCCGTGATCTGCTTGCGCTCTCTCCCCCTGATGGTGACAGAGGGCGTGCGGGCCATCACCACCACGATCTGGGCGACCGGTCCATTGGTGCACCACAGTTTTTCACCGTTCAAGAGATAGGCCTCACCACCGTCTACCGGGACGGCGGTGGTTTGCATGTTGGCCGGATCCGATCCGGCATCAAGCTCGGTGAGCGCGAAGGCCGAGATGGTGCCGGCCGCGAGGCGCGGCAGATACCGGCGTTGTTGTTCTTCGGTGCCGAAGAGCATGAGCGGCTGCGGCGCGCCGATGCTTTGGTGGGCGCTCAGCCAGACGGCCGTGGAACCGCAGTAGCTGGCGACGAGAGCGATGATGCGGTTATAGTTCACCTGCGACAGTCCCAGCCCCCCGTAGGCCTTGGGGATCTTCATGCCGAAGCAGCCAAGCTGCGCGAGTCCTTCAATGACGGCCGGCGGGATTTCCCCTGTGCGGTCGATCGCGTCAGGATCGACGCGGGCTTTCAGGAACGCTTCAACCCGGCTGAGATACTCATCGCCGATGCGGCGGTCCTCATCGCTCTGCTGTGGATAGGGGAAGACCAGTGGCGTGAGCAGGCGGCCCATGAAGAGCGAGCCGACGAAGCTGGGATGCTGCCACTCGGTTTCGCGGGCGGCTTCTGCGACTTCAAGCGCTTCCGGGGTGGTGTGGGATGATGAAAGGGTCGGATCGGTCATGAGGGTGAAGACAACCTAAAAACCGAAAAACCTAAAAACTGAAAAACAAACCCGCCTGGTTTTTCCGTTTTTGGGTTCCGGCTCATTTATCCTTGAATTGCGGCTGTCGCTTTTCCAAAAAGGCCTTCACGCCTTCTTTCGCGTCTTCGGTGGCAGCCACACGGCCGAACGCGTTGGCTTCATTTGCCAGCCCCTTATCGAGCGACTGCTCGAGGCCCTGCTCAATCGCCTCCAGGGCTTCCCGAACCGCGACGCGGCCTTTCGAAGCGATCTTACGCGCCAGGTCTTTCGCCACCTTCATGACCTGGTCCTGGGGCACCACGTAGTTGACCAAGCCCAGCCGATGCGCTTCCTGGGCGGAGATCACCTCGCCCGTCAGGATCAGCTCGGTGGCCTTGGCCTTGCCGATGAGTCGCGGCAGCCGCTGCGTGCCGCCGAATCCGGGGATGATGCCCAGACTGATCTCCGGCTGCCCGAACCGCGCGCGGTCTCCCGTCACCCGAAGATGGCAGGCCATCGCCAGCTCATTGCCGCCCCCCAGGCACACGCCGTTGATGGCCGCGATCACGGGCTTGCCCAGGCGCTGGATTTTCATGATGACCGCTTGGCCCACAGCCGCCACCTGGGCTGCCTCTTGACCGGAGCCAAGCTGGGCGATTTCCTTGACGTCCGCCCCGGCAATGAACGCGAATGAGCCCCCACCGGTGAGGATCACGGCTTTCACGGCGTCATCGGTCTTCAGACCCTCCAGGCACTGGTCCAGTTCCTGCACGACTTGCCGGCTGAGCGCGTTGACCGGAGGCCGGTCGATCGTGACGATGGCGAGACGGTCTTCCACGGCCACTTTCACAAATTGTCCTGTCGAGGCGACTGGCATGGCGCTCCCCTATGCGGTGTACTCGAAAAAGCCCTTGTGGGTTTTCGTGCCCAACTGGCCAGCGGCGACTTTGCGCTTCAACAACGGCGAAGGCCAGAACCGGCTTCCCAACTGTTTCGTGAGCCGTTGCAGCTCACCCAAGACGACGTCCAACCCGATCTCATCCGCGTAGTGGAGCATGCCGCCTTTGGACTGCGGGAATCCCAGCCCCGCGATGACCGCTAAGTCCACTTCGGCGGCCGTGCAGACGTGCTCCTCGAGGCAGCGGATCGCTTCGTTCACCATCGGCAGCACCAGGCGGTTGACCGAAAATTCCCCTTTGACCGTCGTGCCGGCGCCCAAAGCCTTCAGGATCGCGTCCAGCTCAGGGTCAGGCTGCCCTGCCCGGTCGCCATACAGGTAGAAGCCGGAGCCGGACTTGGCCCCGTAGCGGCCTGCTCGATAGAGTCGCTCCCAAATGCCTGCGGGCTGCATGCGCTCGCCATACGCGTCAACCAGGATCTGCACGACATCGCGGCAGACGTCAAAGCCGAGGCTATCCACCAGGGTGAACGGCCCCATCGGAAACCCGAAAGCGCTCATCGCCTCATCGATCTGCTTTGGGGTTGCCCCACCTTCCTGCGCGCAAAACGCCGCCTCATTCAGATACGGCATCAGGATCCGGTTGACCAGGAAGCCGGGACATTCGTTGACGCGGATCGGAAGCTTGCGCAGGCTCTCGGCGAAGGCCGTGATGTCCGCCACGGTTTCCTCTGAGGTCTCCAGCCCCGGGATGACCTCCACGAGCTTCATGATGTGGGCCGGATAGAAGAAATGCATCCCGATCACTTTATGGGGACGATTCGTCACGCCGCCGAGCGCGGAAATCGACAGCGAGGAGGTATTGGAGGCCAGGATGGCGGTCTGCGGGGCGGCCTCGTTGAGCTCCTTGAAAATGCGTTGTTTGAGTGGTAGGTTCTCCGGCACGGCTTCGATCACCAGGTCCACATCGCCGAACGGTTCGTAGGTGGTCGTGCCGGTGACCAGCGCCATCTTCTGCTCCATGTCCTCCGGCGTCATCTTGCCGCGGTCGACCCGGCGCTGGTAGATCTTGTGGATCACTTCAAGTCCCTTGTCCACGCGGGCTTGGTCCACGTCCTTGAGCAGGACCGGCACGCCGCTGAACGTAATCGCCTGCGCGATCTCCGCCCCCATGGCGCCGCCCCCGACGACCGCAGTTTTGTAAATGAACATCTATCTTCGCTCGAACACCATGGCAGCACCCTGCCCGCCACCCACGCACAACGTGGCCAGGCCAAGCGCCGCGCCGCGGCGCTTCATCTCATGCAAGAGCGTCACCACGACGCGCGTGCCGCTTTGCCCGACCGGATGACCCAGGGCGATGGCGCCCCCGTTGACGTTCGTGATCTCCCGGTTGAGCGTGAGGGCTTTTTCGCAGGCCAGGAATGTGGCGGCAAACGCCTCGTTGATTTCGATGAGCTGGATGTCCTTAAGGCTGAGCTTGGCTTTCTTGAGGACTTCCGGGATCGCCAGCGCCGGCCCGATTCCCATCCGCTCCGGCTCAAGGCCGACCACCGCATACGCGCGAATGCTCGCCAGCGGCGTGTAGCCCAGGGCCTTCGCTTTCTGGGCCGACATCACCAGCGTGCAGGCGGCCCCATCCGCGTTGAAGCAGCTGTTGCCGGACGTCACGCTCCCTGCCTCTTTAAACACGGCGGGGTATTGGCCAAGGAGCTGCTCGTTGAGCGCGGGGTTGATGCCCTCATCCTGGGTGAAGGGTTCGGGAGGCAGGGATTTCCCGTACGCTTTTTTCGGCACCAGCAGCGGGACCAGTTCATCTTTGAACCGCCCTTCGCGGGTGGCCCGGAAGGCGCGCTGGTGCGAGAGGATGGCGAACCGATCCTGGTCCTGCCGCGAGATCCCGAATTCCTCGACGAGGTTTTCCGCCGTGCGCCCCATGATCTGGCCGCAGACCGGATCGGTCAGGCCCTCCCAAATGGTGTCGATCATCTCGGCATGGCGCAGCCGTTTGCCCCATCGCAGGTCGCGGCTGACGTAGGGGGAGGCGCTCATGCATTCGGTTCCTCCGGCCAGTTGGATGTCGCGTTCCCCGCAGACGATGTTCTGGTGGGCGTTGATGATGGCTTGCAGGCCCGAGGCGCAGTTGCGTTGGACGGTGTAGGCCGGCGTCTGCTTGGGAATGCCGGCCGTCAGGGCCACGACGCGGGCGATGTTCGGGGCGTCCGAGTTCTGCCCGACGCAGCCGAGGATCACTTCCTCGACGTCGCCGGCGTTCAGATTGGTGCGCTTCAGGAGCCCCTTGATCACCGGCTCAGCCAAGCGCTGCGCCGTGAACTCCTTGAGCGCCCCGCCGAAGACCCCCTGGGGGGTTCTGACTCCATCCACGATCACGACGTCGGTCATCAGCACCTGTGCGGGCAAAACGTTAGAGTATCGTACCGGCCTCAGGAGGCCTTGTCAACGCGCCCGAGCTTAGGTTCGGGCGCCGTCGTGGTGGACGGTTCGCTCATCCCTACCAGCCGCTTGAGTTCCGGCAGGCGGCGCATGGCCTCTTCCTCGCCTTTTCGGATGAACTTCTCAGGGTTGTAAAACTCCAACCAGTGGGAGCCCGCGAGCGTGGGGCGCAGGATGAGGTCGGCTTCACGGCAGGCGACTTCGGCGATTTGGTATTCCATGGTTTGCATCGAGCGCATGATGACGTCGAAGATCAGCGGGGAAAAGGAGCGCTCGATTTCCTGGCGCAGCCGGGCCAGCAACCGCACCGGGAAACTGCGAGACGCCAGCTGCGCATCCCACTCGGCTCGCCGGCGTTGTACGTCTTCCTGGTGCGAGGCAATTTCCGCTTTCGTGGGAAAGACGTTGACGGCGATGATCCGGTTGACGCCGGAGCGTTTCAGGATCCCGACGGGAACCGGGTTGAGCACGCCGCCGTCCAGGCACAGCTTGCCTCGGTAGGTCATCGGCTTGAAGATGCCGGGGATGGACACCGACGCGCGAACCGCCTGGGCGATGGAGCCGGAATCAAACACGACTTCTTCCCGAGCGATTGGGTTCGTCGCGACGATTTTCAGCGGGATCCAGGTGTCTTCAAAGGTCTTGCCGGCGAAATCGCGCTCCAGCTTGGCCGTCAGCTGGGTGCCTTGGATGGGTCCCCCGACGAGCGGACCCATGAGCAAGCCGAGAAAGACGCAGACGATCAAGCCGAGCAGCAACCCTGCCCAGAATCCAGCGAGGAACGCCATGATGATTCCCGAGAGGATCCCGATCGCGAGGCTCAGGATCGGCAGGCCCAGGTCGAAGATGAACAGCCGCCGGATGTCCCAGGGATCCTTGAAGCGCATGGCCATGCGTTCCAGATCCTCAGCGCATCGGCCGGCCGCCCACAGGCCCGCCACCAGGGCGCCGATACTGGAGCCGGCGACGATATCGATCGGCACGTGCTCCCGCTCGAGCACTTTAAGGACCCCGATGTGGGCCAGGCCAAGCGCCGCGCCGGAGCCCAGGGCCAATCCCACCAAGACCCCACCCAGCTCCCGCGCGATGCGCCGGATGATGGTGGTGTAGGGCGACTCCCGGCTTTCCAGCAATCGCATGAGCTCTTCCGTGGTCAGCTCGCCGGCCGCTGAGGTGATATGGGGCAGGATGAAATTCGCCGAGTGCCCCACGGAGTGGGCGACCTCAGCCGGACTCAGGCGTTCGCCGCCGGATTCCATCAGGTTCAGGATGACCTTGATCTGCTCGTCCTTGTGGCTGACGGCCTCCCGCAGTTGATGCAACAGCGCGCTGGTCCGGATGACATTCGCCCGGGTGCAGTCGCTGACCAGGTAGATCAGGTCCGCTTGGGTCAGTCCTTTGAGGACCGTGGCGTCAACCTCGACCGGCAGATCCAGCAGGATGTAGCTGTAGTGATTGGCCAGCTCGCTGACAATCGGGGCCACCAGAGACTCGCCGGGCCCGGTCTCCCGGGGAGCGACATCGCCGGCATACAGAAACGTAAACCCCAACGGATGCTCATGGACGTCTTGTTGGATCGATTCCTCGGCCCACAAGCCGTGGCGGGATGGCGAGAGCCGATGCGGCATGTGCAGGAACCGGTTCGTCTCGCCCTCCGGCGTGCTGAAGTCCACGACGACGACGCGGCGGTTCGTCTCGCGCCGCAAGGTGGCGGCCAGGGCCACGGCGAAGAGTGTGCGGCCCACCCCTTTGGCGGCGCTGTAGATCGCGACGACGGTCGCTTCCCCGACGGAGGCCGAATGTCCTTTGGTGCGCAGCCGCTTGGAGAGGACCCGGCTCAGATGCAGCACGAGCGACGGGATCCGATTGATCAGGTCCTCGAAATCACGCTTCTGGAGCTCCAGCACCAGGGTGTCGTTGAGCGCTTCGACGGTGGCGGAATGGGTTTCCCCGGTGAGGAGCGAGATCTCTCCGAAGGTGTCCCCGTTATGCAACACGGTGAAGAGCTGTTTCTGGCCGTTGGTCACCGTGAACACCTGCAGGCGTCCTGAGGCAATGATGTAGAGCGCTTCGGCGCGGTCCTCTTCCCGGTAGATCGTCTCGCCCTTCTTGTATTCCACCAAGCGGGAACGCTCCGCGATGAGGTGCAATTGCTCCTCGGCGCAGGAAGCAAACAGCGCAATGCGCCTGAGGATGGTGAGTTTATCTTGCGGTCTGGGAAAGTCAGCAACCGTCATGCGGAAAGGCCTCGCGCCTCCAGACGACAGACCGGTTGGATCTGACCCGGTACGTTGGTGAAGATGCCATCCACTTCCATGCGCGCCAGGCGCCTGGCTTCCAGGGCGCGATCCACCGTCCACACATGCACACGCAGACCTGCTTCGTGGGCCCGGCGGACGATGGCAGGACTCACCAGCGTTTTGTGCAGATGCACGGCAACGCACCCGAGTCGGGTGGCCTGCGCGATCGCGCGCCTGGGGTTGCGATCACACAACACCGCCGTGGCGACGCGCGGAACCTGCGCGTGGAGACGACGAAGCAGCGCCAGATCGAACGATGAGATCAGCACCTGACGCAGGCGCCGGGTCCATCGCAGGCAGCGCACCATCGCCTCGACCAACACGACCGCGTGGTTCGTGCGTTTCAACTCGAGGTTCAACCGGCATGGCGGGCGCACCAGTCGAAGCGCCTGCGAGGCCAGCAAGATCCGCTCGTTGGCAAATCGCGTCGAAAACCACGACCCGCCATCCAGACGAGCCAGATCCCGATAGTGCCAGCGAGCGAGCCTCCCGCGGCCGTTGGTGGTACGCTCCAGGCGCGCATCGTGGAAGATCGCCAAACGCTGGTCACGCGTGAGCTGCACATCCACCTCGATCATGTCCACGTGTCGAGCCAGGGCGTTCAGGATCGCCGCCTTGGTGTTTTCCGGTGCCTCCGCAGAGGCACCACGGTGCGCGATGACGATGACCCGCCGTGCGACGTGCGGCATCACCCCCCAGGGCCACCGCCGAAATCCGTCATGAAGACGAGGGCTGGGAGGCGGTGAGCCATCGGTCGAAAAAGGCGGCGAGGCGATCCCCGTACCCGCGCGGGTCGAGCGCATAAATTCCGACGTGCGCGGCGCTGGGCTCGATCCACGATTCCGTGGGACCGTGCCAATGAGCCAAGATCGCTTGGGCCTGGTCCAGCGGGACCGTCAGGTCTTGTTGGCCATGGATGAGCAACAGCGGCTGTGTGAGGTGACGAGCCAGGATGACAGGATCGAGCTTGGAGAGGCGACGCCCGAGGGCGAGCTGGACACTCGCCCAGGTGATCCACGCCCAGGGAATGCGTGGCAAGTGGTATCGAGCCTTGATCGCCCGCGCGAGGATCGGATAGAGATGGGCGTAGGTGGAATCCAACACGAGCGCGCAGACAGCCGGGTTGCGCGCAGCCGTCTGGCAGGCGATGGCCCCACCCATGGACAGCCCAAACACCCCCAGGGGCAAGGACGCCAGCTCAGGCTGCCGGTTGCGCCAGCTGACGATCGCGTCAAGGTCGCGCGTCTCGTGGATCCCAAACGTGCACACGCCGCGGCGCGTGCCATGGCCTGGGAAGTCCCACACCATTACCGTGTAGCCCCGTTGGCGAAGGGCCTCGGCGATGCCGATGAGTTGGAGCCGGCCGCCCCGGTAGCCATGGCAGGCCACCATGACGCCGCGCGGATGGGGCGCCTCAAGGACCCACACCTCAAACGGCAGGCCGTCATGGCCGAGCAACGGGACGATCTTGTAGGCGGGAAAGGGAGTGGGTGCGGGAAACGTGCGGGGTTCCGGATGGAGCATCCGACGGGCGGAGCGCCAGCCCCACCCAATCGTGCCAAGCCCAAGAAGTGCCAGTCCCCAC
>OBEQ011105613.1_pt1 | contig 13125 bp, 15 predicted proteins | sample 1670901 | NCBI WGS metagenome assembly OBEQ01 (sample SAMEA104232315, study PRJEB22302) | groundwater metagenome | biome: forest; feature: aquifer; material: groundwater | place: USA | collected 2011-08-07 | depth 5.4 m
AACCTCACCTTTTTCAGTTTCGAACAAGAGAGTTTTTGTTGTTTTTTCGACAGGAATCTTAAGAAATTCAGCGAGTTCCTCCACTCCAATGATTCCTTTTCCCTTGACGTTCGTTCTAAGAAGAATTTTCGCATCTTTATAGGCTACTGGAGGAGCTTTGCTTGGAGCAACCTCTTTATTGTAGTAGAGATTCTTACTTTTTATATAAAATATGGTATCTTCTCCACTTTCACACAAAGTTTGGAATTCATGGGAATAATCACTAGTAAATACTCCACCTGAAGCCATACAAATGACAGTATCTTTGCCAAGACCTAGACGATCAAAAACTTTAAAATAAACTTTTTTTGCATGCTCATAATATTTCTTAAAGTCTTCTTCTGTTGTATGAAAACTATATAAATCCTTCATCCGAAATTCACGCCCTCTGAGAAGTCCAGACTTTGCTCGTGGCTCGTTGCGAAATTTCCACTGCATTTGATAAACGGCAAAAGGAAAATCCTTATAACTGGAAATGTAGTGCTTTGCAATGGGTAAAAGGATCTCTTCGTGCGTAGGATTTAGGATATATTCGGCATCATTTTTTTTGATTGAAAGCTCATTAGCTCCTGAGACTTTGAATAGAGCATCAATTTTTTTTATTCTTCCTGTTTGTTCCCACAATGATTTAGGTGAAAGAGAAGGCATGAGAGCTTCTTGTCCGATAGTATCCATTTCTTCTCGAATGATCTGCTCAATTTTATTAAGTACGCGAAGTCCCAATAAAAGATATGTGTAAACGCCAGACATTGTTTGACTAATAAATCCTGCTTGTTGAAGGAGTTTTGCATTCACTGAATTATAATCTGCTACTGTTTTTTTTGTTTTTGCGAAAAGTTTGGAATACAACATAGTTCAAATTATACCAGCATCCTTGACATATTGAAGTTGTGGTAAGTACATTGAATGTAGTGGTTTCGGTAAATGGTCTGGGGCGAACCAACCAATCTCATCCATTTTGCGTTTGTTACCGATTTTGACTTCTTTTGGATTGACTTTGACTGCAAAAAGAATAGCAATCCAATGGGTTTTTCTGCCATCGTGTCTGCGCAAAACATTTCTGAAGCCAATATGATCTAATCTGAGTGGTCGACAGCAGTATTCTTCCCTTATCTCTCTTTTCACACCATCTTCCCAGGTTTCACCGAACCGTAACGCTCCCCCTCCACAATCCCATCTGCCTCTTTCGTCACGACAGCTTTGACTTCTTTTATGCAGCAGTAATTTTCCCCTGCCGTTGTAACAGAAAAAAGATGTTGTAACTCCAATATAATCAAATCCTTGTTTCATATATTATTTTTCCTTGTCGAGATTTCTCGAATATTTTGGCTTATAGAGTGGTTGAGCAAGATCAATGAACAAATTTATCATTTTATCAGTCTTATTGCACGATTCAATGAGCTGTTGCGAAGAATTTCCAATAGATGAAATTATTTGATTTATGTTAGTGATAAAATGAATAGGTCTAATGGTAAATGAATCAAAGTCGTGCATAAATTGCTTCTCACTGAAAAAATATGTTTCATTTAAGGCATATAAGACCTGGATAAGATCGTTCATTATTCTGCTAAGGCATCCAGAAACAATTAAAACTTCTTCTCGGCTAGCAGATTTTTGCGCCTTTGATAAAGAGAATTGCGCATCCCAGAGAAATCCATTTATGATTTTGGATTTTAGTGCTGGCGGATAAGAATAACCTTTTGCTTCATGAAAGATACAATCTGTGATGGGTCATACAACGTTTTGCAGTACTTGGTCTCTGCATTGTAAATATAGCTATAAAATCCGAAAGCAGGCTGTTGATAATAATCGGTATGGTATTTCCCCTGAAGACACTCATCAATTGTCTGGTTAACAAAACCGATCTCCCGGTAAATAAAGTCAACTCTCTGATTGCCGATTTTTAACCATGTTCCACCATTCATCCATCTCCCCCATTCGCCAATTGTACAAATAATAGATGTTTTTTTAGCACCAAGCTTTTCTATTACTTGAGAAAGTTTATTAATATCTAAAGGATGCTGTTTTTCGTAATACAATCCAAAATCAATATCTGAATCAGATCGATTTAAACCTGTAGCATAAGATCCACCCAACACAACCGCCTTTATTTCTTTGACAGATGTAAGCTCACCTACTATTTTATTGATCAACTCATTTGTGTCCATTCACGCTTATTCTACAAGATGTTTGTTTGTTTTTGTCGCTTATAGTCCATTGACTTTAATCGATTAATCGTTTAATCAATTAAAGTATGGTGCACAATTCGATAAAACCAATTGAAAGAGAAATCATGCTAAGAATATATCAGCTGTTTTTTAATATTGTTAGAAAATCATCGAATAAAGACAACTTTGTAGAAATAATAACTGATTTTATTTCTCCTTCAGAGCAAGTAATGATTGCCAAACGAATTGCAATTTTGTACCTACTCATTAAAGGAATAAAACATAGTGCAATTGTAAATTATTTAAATGTTTCCTCAGCTACCGTCGCTAAATTTGCACTTCTTTTTTATGAAAAAGACACAAAATCAATACTAGTTATAAAATCATTGATAAAACAAGGTAAAGTATTAGCCTTTTTGGATGATATATTTTATGAGCTATTTACTCAACCTGGTGTAATGAGAGGCCATTGGCAAAGATATTGGGATCATGAAAGACAAAAGGTTAAAAGGAAAATGCTTGACGTTTAATCGTTTAATCGATTAAACGATTAAAGATTTATAGCCTGGAAATAACTCTTTGCAGTATTTTTTGGGGAGTTATATGGGTCGTGTCGATGATGAGATTATAGTTTTTTTTGTCGAGGAAATCGTTCCGGCTATAAATTTGCTTCAATTTATTGAAAACATTATTTTCTCGCTCTTTGATTCTTTTTTCTGCTTCGGAACTATCAATATGTTCTCTTTGTGCGAATCGAGATATTCTCGTTTTATCATCACACACAAGCAAAATTTTTAATATGCTCGGGTATGCGTCTGCCATTATTCCTGTCATCCAGCCCTCAGCAATTATATGTTTGTCTTTCTTTAATAGATCCCTTACTTTATAATCAACTTGTTTGGTTATTTTTTCATTTTGTTCATCAGCTTTTTCTAAAGATAGTGTATGTTTTTTTGCATATTCACGGAAATATTGACCGGTGGAAAAGACTGACCATTTGAGTTTATCTTGAAGGCTTTTATAAAGTGTGGTTTTTCCTGTGCAAATTTTCCCGGAGATGGTGATTTTGGTATATTTCATGGGCGAAGATTGCCTCTATAACCTAATTTATCCAACACTTTGCCAACCGTCTGCATCTGTCCTGATGAGTATGTATCGATGACGGTATCGTAATATTTTGGATCCCAAAAATCATAGTTTCCGTAGAGTTTCTTCCATTTTTTAAAATTTTCTTCTTCTCTTTGTTTAATCCATTGTTTTGCTTCTTCAACATCGATGTTTTCTCTGTTGACAACGCGGTCTATACGAACTGCATCACTTGAACAGATTAGCAAAATTTTAAGGACGTCGTCCATATCTTTTGCAATAAAACCGGAAAGCCAAGCTTCGTATATTACCTTTGTTTCTTTAGTAAGCATTTTCTTGGTCATCGCATCAACTTCTTTTTCATGAGAATCAGGTCTTGATAGCGCTCCTTGCTTGTTTTCGTGTATTCCGTGAATTTGATCATATTCACGTTGGATTGCACCCGCATTTACATACTTCCAGCCAAGTATATCCTTTAAATGTATGGCTAACGTGGTTGTCCCCACGGCAAATTGACCTGAAATAGTAATTTTTTGATATTTTAAATTCATATTTCTATGTTAGCCTTTGAAGTTCTTATCTTCAACAGAATGTCAACCTCGTAGGTTTTCATTTCGTAAATTTTTACTTATAAATTTTGATTATATCATGAATCGTCACGAGACCTGCAAGCGTCAAAAGGAGGGCAAATCCGGCAAGATTGAGTTTTTTTTCAAAGTCCTCATTCACTCTTTTTTTAGTGATCCATTCGTAGATAATAAAAACGAGTCTTCCCCCATCAAGAGCAGGAAACGGCAAAATATTGATGACTGCGAGATTTAAGGAAAGAAGTGCAAGAAGCTCCAATACTGCATTCAACCCGATTTTGAGGGCCTCTCCAGTGTAGCTTGCTATTCCGACGGGGCCGGAAAATTCGGCACATGGTTTGTGGAAGATAATAAGCTGAGAAATAATTTTCCCGAACTGACCCACAATTTTCCATGTAATATCGGCAGCCTGAACGAGTCCATAAAAAGGTGCCTGATACCATGGATATTTTTTGATCTCAAACGGCATGGTGAGTGCAACTCCCAAAGGTCCCTGACCTTTTGGAGGATTTTTTCTTGGTACGAGCTCGACCGAGCGAGTCTGACTGTCACGTTTAAGTCCCAGTGTAATCTTCTGATCGGTGAATCGCGACACCAAGCAGCTCAAATCTTCCGATGAGTCGATAGGAAAGGTTTTGTCCTGATATGAAAGCGACTGGACGACATCATTTTTCTGAAGACCGGCAGACTGGGCAGGCGAATTTTTGACAACTTTCTGTACCAGTACCTTGTTGATCGGGACAGGAACACCCTGCGTAAAAAGATATGACATGACAAGCCAACCGAGAAGAAAATTGCCGATGACCCCTGCCACAATTATAAGGGCTTTTTGCCAAGGTTTTTTATTAACAAATGCTCTATCACTCGTTGAAGTGGCTTTTGAATCTTCCCCACCTTTCATTTCATGATATTCCTCACCGTACAATTTAACGAATCCTCCAATTGGAAAAAGATTGATACTGTAAAGAGTTTCACCTTTTCTGATGCCAAAAAGCCGAGGTGGGAAGCCAAATCCGAATTCTTCAACTTTTACACCGCTTCTTTTGGCGGCGATAAAATGACCGAATTCATGAACAAGGACGAGGACACCTAAAATAAGAAGAAAAACTATAATATACATATTTGTTTGAGTTTATCAAGTAACAAGTTCATCAGGTAAAATAACAATGAACCTCAATCTTTATAACTTTACAAACTTTATAACTTGATAAACTTCTAGAGTTCCATTATTTCTTTTTCTTTTTTCTCTTTGATCGTTTGAATTTCGGACATCTCTTGTTGAGCTGCATTGTCTAACTCTTTTTCAATCCTAAATTTTTCGTCCTCCGAAATTTCTTTTGCCTCAAATTGTATCTTGATTTTTTTTCTCCCCTCATCACGATAATTTCGGATAATGTTTCTTCGTTCCTCCGTTTTTTGATGTACCAGTTTCACCAATTTTTCCCGTTGTTCTTGTGATAAGGGAGGGATTTTTACCATAATTCGATTTCCCTGGACTGCTGGACTAATACCAATCGGGGACTTGAGAATTGCTTTTTCAATGTCTCCTAGTGTCGAAGGATCAAAAGGCGCGATCACAAGAGCTGATGGCCCTTCAGTCATGATGGTTGCGACCTCCATGAGCTTTAGTTTCGACTGTCCGCCATATGTTTCAACGATAAGATTTTCGACTAGTGCAGAATTAGCCTTGCCGGTTCTAATAGACTTAAGATCCTCTTTCAAAAAACTAATGGCTATAAATGATACCTGCTTAAATTGTTCTACGATTGGATTCATAATTCTATGTTCCTAACTCCCATCTGGCAAATCTACCGATTTTAATGTTTTCACCAAATTTAAGTACAGCTTCTTTGATAAGATCAGAAACTTTCTTAGAAGGGTCTCTTATATATTGTTGTTCCAATAATTTTTCAGTGTTTTTAGCTTCAACTGATGCAACCTGCATTGCGAGCTCTTGGCCTATTTTTTGAAATTCTGAGTTACCAGAGACAAAATCAGTTTCGCTCATCAGTTCAATAAGTGATGCAACTTTTTTATTATGATGCACATAGGAAAAAATAGCTCCGGCAGAAGTTGTACGGTTCATTTTATCTTTTACTTTTTCCACACCCCATTGATTAAGAAGTACCTTTGCCTTTTTTAAGTCGTTATTTGATTGTTCCAAGGCTTTTTTACAAAGCGCTATCGAAATGCCTGTTTCCTCACGAAGCTTTTTTAGTAGCTTTATGTCTAGCATATGAGTCTATGATCTGACTTACAATGTATTCGACAGATGAAAGTGAATCATCGTTGGCTGGAATAGGATAATTAACCAAGTCTGGGTTGACGTTAGTATCTGTAATGGCGATTACTGGGACGTAAGTCTTTCCAGCTTCGTTTACCGCATTTTTTTCTTTCTTGATATCTATGACAAAAAGCGCATCAGGTAGTTTTTCCACAGGAACGAGACCACCGTAAGCCTTTTCAAGTTTGGTCATTTCTTTTTCCAACCTTACGCGATCATGTTTTACAAATTTTTGCCAAGCTCCATCAGTCTTGTCTTTTTTCATTTGGATTAGTTTTTTCACATTCTTCATGATGGTATCGAAGTTGGTAAGAAGTCCTGCCGGCCATTTGGTACTAACATAGGCGATGCTGTTTTTTTTACAGGCAATTTGAACTTGTGTTGAGGCAATTTTTTTGGTGCAGACCACGAGGAGAACTTTATTTTCTTTTGCCAATGTCGATACAAATTGTTTGGCTGCTTCAAGCAACGTCACTGTTTGAGTAAGATCGAGGACTGATATGCCGTTCTCAACTGAGTAAATATATTTTTTGGATTTGGGGTGAACTCTATTAGTTTTGTGGCCAAGATGAGCCTTTACATCAAATAATTCCTTCGTCTGCTTTTCTATATCTACCATCTGTTCATTTTATCAAGGAAGCCCGAAATATGCAATACTTCAATCTATAAGAGCATTGTGGCGTTTGAATGTCATTCTAATTACTTCTTATAGTATAATTATCACAATGTCTGAACTATTAGGATCAGAATTTCGGGAGTATTCTACCCAGCTTGAACGATACACACACGAGGAGATTAATGATGATACGCGGGAAGCGGCCATCGAAAATGATCATCAATTAGTTGAAGCAATCTTAGCTTTACATCAAAAACTAGATCCAAACGAGCAATTGGAACTTTCTATCGATTTATCTCACCTTGCTGCTTATGATCGTAAATTAAGTTCATATTCTAATCTTGTTTCTACAGCAGGTAAAGATTGCTTAAGACAAATTCAAGAACTTTTAAAGTTAAAAAAGATAAAACTCGGGAATTTAGCAGAAAACGCTCCGATTCCTCCTCATTTAACTATTCTTGTTCCTGCAAATATCTATCCTAAAGATAAAGGAAATAATACGAGTGGTTCGAGAGACGATTTAATGGGTGGACATAAAAGAATATATTTAAGTGGTACACAAATGCTTACTCATTTGTTAACGGTTAGTCCTAGTGGAATTTTTCTCCAACCAACTTTTTTCCTTTCATCCTTCATTATTACACGATATTCGAAGAGGTAGCTTAACTCAATCTGGCTCCTCTATTCCCACTGTGCAATTTAAATAATTCAGTTCCGACAATTTTGGTATGGGATCTTCATTTAGATTATTACAACAGTACATATTAATTATGGTAGAATTTAAGTTATAAGTTAATTATTATTTTCATATGACCGATTTAAGTAAAATACTCAAAAATGTGAGAACCGGTTGGATTGCTTTAACTCCTGATAATGAGAAAATGGTTGCTAAAGGAACATCTCTAAAGGAAGTGTTAAAGCTTGCAAAAAAAAAGGGAGTAAAGAATCCAAGCGTATTTAAAGCGGCTCCATTTGAAAACTATTTCATTGGTTGATGATATTCCCCTATATTAAGGTTTCTAATTTTGTCAGCCACAAACTGCGCGAAAGATATCTACCATGGGTAAGATTTGGTATTTACAATCCTATAAACAAATCAAAAATAGTTTATCCATTAGGTTTAGTTGATTCTGGTTCAGAAATTACATTTATAAATCATGAGCTCGGTGAACAGTTAGGATTCAATATTAAGAAAGGTAGTAAGCTTAATGTTAAAGGTGTTGGAGGTGGATCTATTGAAGCCTATCTTTTTTTAGTTGGCTTAACTATTGATGACGAAAAAACAAACGCTAAACCTCTTAATATAGTAGGTCAAATAGCTTTTACTTATTCTGATTTTCCTCCGACGATGCCTCAACAAACTGCAATTTTAGGAACTGCAGGTTTCTTTAAATATTTTAAAGTTACGTTTGAATTTCCAAGGTATATTGAAATTAATCTTATATCTCCTGCTAACTGATATTCCTCGTAAATTAAAGTAATAAACAGATCGTTGTTATAAAGGAAGATTTTTGAGGAATTTGCGGAATTCGCCGTTTATGTCAGGATGTTCGAGTGCTCGCTCCACCACGGTTTTCATATATTCAAATTTATTACCGGTGTCATAGTATTTGCCATTTTTGATCTCAATTGCATACACCGGATGCTTTTGTGCGAGTAAATCAATGGCTTCCGGCAGATAGTACTCACCGCCTCGTCCCGGCTTTTGCGAATCTAGGATGGGGAAAATGTCGGGAGTCAAGATGTAGCCTGATACAATAGCTAAATTGGATGGCGCTTTACCGGCTCCCGGCTTTTCAATAAGCTTCTCCACCTTCCAGACCCCGTCCTCTACCTCAGTCCCCTTCACAAACGCGTACCGATCAGCGTCTTCTGGTTTGTCGGTTTTTATGCCACACAAAATCGTGGTTTCGTACTTGTTATATGCATCGATCATCTGTTTGGCACGGTGAGGCATCGCCCAGACAAAATCGTCTCCCCACAAAACCAAAAATGGTCCGTCATTTAAAAGATGTTTGGCTGATTTGATCGGGGTTGCATTGCCGTAGGGGCCTTTTTGGCGGATATAGATAAAATTTGCAAGATCCGATATCGCTTTTACCTCGGCCAACATCTTTTCCTTTTTTCCTTCAAGCAGGTTTTTGACTAGCTCTGCGTTTGGTGTATCAAAATGATCCTCGATTGCCCGTTTGCTGTAGCCAGTTACAATGATCACGTCTTCGATACCCGAGCTGACTGCCTCTTCAACGACATACTGAATAACTGGTTTATCGACCACGGGCAGCATTTCCTTAGGCATTGCTTTCGTCTGAGGAAGAAATCGTGTGCCGAAACCTGCAGCAGGAATGACTACCTTAGTTATTTTTTTCATGTAAGACTTATTCGAATTTTATTGAAACTTTTTTTGGGAGCTTGATATTGGGCTCAATAATTGCCTCAATTTCGGCTATACCTGGAGTAGTAGATGAAATATGAAAGGTTACTTTGCCATTGTTATCGGTAGTTGCAGCTGTTTCGCGCAATTGGCCGAGCGAATTAGTGAGCGTTACAACCTTGTTTGATAGTGGTTTATCAGATTCACTGACTACAAACACATTAATAAGAGATTGGCTTGTTCCATTAGCTTTAACAGAGAGTGGCCAAGCAATCATTCTTGATCTCTCTGCTGATGAACTAACGTCTTCTTTAGCTCTGGTTAAATTAGTTATCGGTTTATTAAAGACGGTAAGCACTGCAAAAAAAGCGAAAGATATAAAAAAGAGCGCTATTAAAGCAAAGAGCTTCTTATCCATATAGTTAAAAGCTTAAAGTTTCCTCCTTCACTAAAGCTTCGGAGGATAAGCGAAACTTGAAGCCTAGTTAGTTCAATAATATCATCACAAATTTTGATTGTCAAATTAAGTTTAGGCTATTATATTCTTTTCTTTCAAAATCTTCACGATTTGATTATGTATTATTTCCGGTGTAAGAAGTTTACTATTTTGTACGCAGTTGATCTTAAACCAATGATCATTTACACTGCTCAAATGTAGGTATAATTTTTCTACCTCTTTTCGATACTTGATGTCTTCTTCGTGAATATCTTGTTTGCCATGGAGATATTCTCGAGCAGGTTTATTTTGTGTCAGATCAAGTCCGATCTTCCAAGGCACGTATAAATAGATCACTACATCCTCTCGGGGAATTTTATGAACTTTGTATTCTAATTCGTATACCCATTTCAAGTATTTTTCTCTTTGTTTTTCATCGGTGAACTTTGCGCCTTGATGAGCCATGTTAGATGTTGCATATCTGTTGGCGATAATATATCCGCCTTTTTGTAAGTATTCGTCCATCTCTTTTTTGACTGCAGCTCTGTCAAGTGCGTATGCCAGAGAGGCGAGGTAGGGAGAAACTTCATCTATTGAGCCAAACTCGCCTCGCAAGAAACGTCCTACCGTTCTGCCATGAAATGAATTGTAGTAGCGGGGAAAATCCATGTATTTGACCGGAATTTTTTTCGTTTTTAGGAATTTAACTAACAGATTTACCTGTGTTGTTTTTCCTGAGCCATCTCCTCCATCCACCACTATGAGTTTTCCTTTTTTTTTCTTAACGAGTGAAACATGGTTGAGAAATTCTTGAATTACAAAATGGGCATTTTCAAAGTCATAGTGTTCGATGAAAAGATTTTCGGCTGGATTACCTGCAAGCATGGGCGATAACCGATCCTCATTTTCTTTATGAACTAAAGCGAGTACAGGTTTTTGTCTATTAAGCGCGTATTCAATCTCTGTCCCAACACCGAGCGAAGGTTTGGTTACTTCGGCGATTATGCAATCTGCTTCGTCAATATGTTTTTTCTCCCGCAAAAATATTTGTTCCCTGGTTCGGGTTTTATCTTCTTTCAGAAGAAATTCATCGATAATTTGTCTGCCGGAAATTAATTCTGCACTATTCTTTTCAATGATTTCGATAATTTTTCTGTGGTTACCTTTTAAATCACCATCATAACTCGTGGCTGCTGTAAAATAGACTTTCAACATAGAATAACATACAAATTTCTAATTTCTAATTATTCTAATTGATCTAATTAAATCACAAATTCACCACACAGGATAAATTTAGGTTAATTAGAAATTAGGTTAATTAGGTCAATTGTATAGTTTCTCCCTCCTTGACTTTATTTTCCAAAATCATTTTCGCTATTTTATCCTCTATTTCGTCACGAAGCAACCGATCAAGGTTGCGAGCACCAAATTTTTCATCATATCCTTTTTGTATCAAGGCGTTTAGGTATTGATCTGAAACCGTAATTTTCACTTTATGTAATTTGTCGATATCCACAGCCACAGTTTCAATTATTTTTTTTGCAATACTCAAGATAGAAAAGGTATCCAATGTATTAAAAGCTATAACTCCATCAAATCGATTGAGAAATTCGGGAGTGAATATTTTTTGTTCAACAAGGTAATTGATAAGTGATTCTTGCGACAGGGTCTGACCCGATACATTTTGTGCCTGGCCACCCTGCGGGTGTACCTGTTTATAAATGAGATCGGATCCTGCATTTGAGGTCGCAATGATGACGAGATTTTTACAATCTACTCGCTTGCCAAATCCGTCGGTAAAATATCCTTCGTCTAGTATAGTCAAAAATATATTGATGAGGTCTTTATTAGCTTTTTCAATTTCATCTAAAAGCAGCACGCCATAGGGATTTTCTCTAATAGCTTTTGCCAGAAGTCCGGGATTAGTCGTATCCATCGAACCAATGAGACTTGGAATGTTCGCAGTTGATTGGTAATTGGACATGTCAAACCTTATCAAGTAGACCTCGCTGCCAAAAAATATTTTTGCAAGAGCTTTTGCAGTTTCTGTTTTGCCTACTCCCGTTGGCCCCAGGAAAAGAAAACTTGCCATCGGTTTTTTTCTTTTTCCCATGAGAAGAAATGACCTGCGCAATGCAGAAGACAATTTCTTTATCGCTTCATTTTGCTGCACAATTTGACTATAGAGAAGGGTTTCTAAGTGAACTAGTTTATCTTTTACCTCTTCGGTAAGGGTGGTAGGAATATGAGTTTTTTCAGTTAAAACATGATCAACGACGTCGGGCATTATGGTTGGGTATGTTCCTGGCTGCTCTCTCTTGCGTTCGGTAACGAACACGCAGGCTATATCTAAAAGATCTATTGTCTTTTCAGGAAATGGAATATTAGTAATGTAGAAGTCGCTTTTAACAACAGCGTTTTTTAATGTCTCATATGGAATGTAGCACCCATGTCTTTTTTCAAGCAAAAAGCTGACACGCAATAAAATTTTTTCTGCTTCTTGTTCATTTACTTCTTTGACATCGATTTTTGCAAAAAGTCTTTGTAGTCGGTCGTTTGTTTGAATGAATTTTTGATAAAAGAAAGGCGTCGTAATGGCAATAAGTTGAATACGATTCGTTTTGAGGAACTTTTCTAAAGAAATAGTAAAATCAATATTTCCGTGATCAGAAGAGACATATTTTTCAAAATCATCAATAAAAATAATCACATTTTTTGCCTCAGTCGCTTCTTCCATAAGTTCTTCAAAAAAAAGCTCTTTTTGTTGCAGATCTGTTGATTGGTTAAAAATCTTTTCCATATTCAATTTCACAATTCTTTTGTACATAAGAAGCGCATTAGTCTTGCCTTCATATATTTTTTTAGCCAGGGCAACGACAATTGTGTGCTTTCCGACGCCTTCCTCGCCCACTATAATTGCATTGGCTTCTTGACTTTTTGCAAGAGATCTTTCGATTTCATTAATTTCTTTTTCTCGATCGACAATATTTTTAGTATCGGTATGATACGTTGAAGAGGTGAGATCCTGGCTATATTGGTCAAGAGTCGGAGTAAAACCCATCGCCCAATCCCGAGCCAGAGGCGGGACTGAAAAAAGATTAGATCTCTTCCACCACTGAGCTGAGTGGAGAAATTCTGAGTAGTAGTTTTCAAACCAAGTAGCTACTGTAGCATAATTCTCTTGACTCAAGAGATGAGTGCCTAAAAAACTTAAACGGGCGGCCTCTTTTTTTTGTTCTTCAGTTTTTTCGTACGATGATTTAATAAATAGCAAAGGTACGATCAATAAATAAATAAGAATGGCAAACGGCAGAAGTAATATAATGATCGATTGGATTAAGAAATAAAAGGAGATGATAGAAATTCTCATAACAAAACCAATAAAACCAGAGATAAAGTTAAAGCTCGCTCGCTCGATCCATTCACTAAATGTGAAGCCGACGGTGGATTTCTTAGAGACCAAATGCTTCCAAGGAACAAAAAGTGTATCGAGCAAATTTCGAACTGAAAAAAAATAGGGAAGAAAGATGAAAAT